>Ga0335082_10001820_pt1 | contig 22771 bp, 25 predicted proteins | sample Lox_Sample_41_FD_206718 | JGI IMG/M metagenome (GOLD analysis project Ga0335082, IMG submission 206718) | Soil microbial communities from Loxahatchee National Wildlife Refuge, Florida, United States - Lox_Sample_4.1 | ecosystem: Environmental > Terrestrial > Soil > Wetlands | place: USA...
GTGGCTCTGCATGCGGATGCGGTCACCCAGCACGGCGCCGCCGGAGAACGGGCTGGACGGATCGACCGCGACGATGCCGACACTGTGGCCATGGTGGCGCAGCTGCCCGACAAGGCGATCCACCAGCGTCGATTTGCCGGCACCGGGCGGCCCGGTGATACCGATGACGTACGCGTTGCCGCAGCGCTGGTGAATGAGGCTCATGACCAGCGGCGTATCCGCATGTCGGTTCTCGACGAGAGTCATGAGCTTGGCCAGCGCAACCCGGTCGCCGGCCAGCATGCGCGTCACCAGGTCTGCGGTGGTCATCGATCGGCGTGCGTTCCAGTGGCCGCTCGTTGCCGCGTGCGACTCATCGTCGAACGCGCGGTGGTTGCCACCCTTCGTCGATGTCCGCGCAGCCGAGCGCCACGTACCGTTTGGCTATAACGTAGGCCCACGGATGGCGCAACCGACACCTTGCTGCGGTGCGGCACACGTGTTAGCGGACTGGGCATGAGCGCTTGGCGGCACCCGCTGCTCCCGGTCGGCTTGATCCTGATGCTGTTCGGCGTCGGCAACTGGTACACTGGCGTCGACAAGGGCGCCGAGTACGAACAGCTGTTGGCCACCGGCAAGCTAACCAGCTCGGTGGCCGACTACGACGACTTCCCGGAGCTGGACGCGAGCACGACCGGCATGCTGCTCGGCACCCTGCGCGACGGCAGCGACGAGTCGACGCTCCTCACCGCCAAGCTCGACTTTTACCGGGTGCTGCAAAGCGGCGGCCGCTTGTTCGTCCTGGTCGGGCTTTTCTGCGTGGCGGCCGGGCTGACGCGGTTCTGGTACCGTCGTCACGTCGCCGAGCGCGGCGCGCTGCCCGCCCGCCGTGGTTGAGCCGCGGCGAGGTCCTGCCGCACCCCCATGGACGTCTTTGCCCGCTGTTTCCTTCTCGTCTTCGCACAGCTCTACGTCGGTGGCATGCTGGCCCTGAGCGTGCCGCCGTTCCACGGCATCGAGCGCGGCTACTACAAGTCCACGGCAGCAGTGTACCTGGGTGCGGGCGTACTCGCTTTTGTCGGTAGGGTCACACTGGTGTGGGAGCATCGCAATCAAGCCGCGGCCCTCGGCGGCGCCGAGCCCTTGGAGCTGGCTCTCTGGCTGCTCTCGCTGGGGGCTGCGGCGCTGTACCTGCGCTGCCTGTGGGGCGACGACTTTCGCCTCCGAGCCCGCGCCTACGTCACGGCATGGATGAGCGGCGCCCTGGCCTTGGCGATCGGGGCACAGGCGTTTCGTCTGAGCGGGTGGATCTCCATCGAGACCATCCTCTACCCGATCAACTTCCTCGTCTCGGCGTTGCTGCTCGGCGCGGTGACCGCGGGAATGCTGCTCGGTCATTGGTACCTGATCGATCGCGATCTCTCCATCGAGCCCTTCCGGCGCCTGTTCCGCTTCTTCGTCACCATGCTGCTGATCCAAGCCGGCCTGTTGCTGTTGAGCGGAGGGTTGCTGCCCCTGATCGGTGCGCCGGCCAGCGCTGCCAGCCTGACGCAGCTGGTGCGCGAGCACCTGTCGCTGCTCACGGTGCGGCTCCTGCTGGGGCCGGTGGCTACAGCCGGACTGGCGTGGATGATCTGGAAGACGTTGCAGATCCCGCAGACAATGGCGGCGACCGGCCTGTTCTACATCGCCATCCTGTCGGTGCTCGTCGGCGAGTTCGTCAGCCGGTTCATCCTGTTCCGCACCTCGCTGCCCCTGTGACGAGGGCTCCGGCGCGGAAACACGGCGGACCTAGTCCGGGATGCGAATCACGCTGACCCGCAGGCCGCGTGACGTCCAGCTGACGTCGTAGCCGACTTGCATACCCTCGCGCAGATCCTCGAAGCGACGGTGCGGTCCCACCATGGTGACGTGCATGAAGATGAAGGGGATGTTGCGGCCGTCGGCGCTCCGAATGGTACCGCGCTGGGCCCCCCGCGACACCTTCAGGACGTGGCCGCGATAGAACTTGTCGGTCCGTTCCGGCGCGGTCGCATCTTCAGCGGCGTCGGCGGCTGCGTCGGTCGGGTCGTCGGCCATGGGCGTTCCTCTAGTGCACGACGCTGGCCGCGGCGCGCGCAACCACGGTCAGCCGATCCGTGCCGACGCGGCCGGCAAACTCGCCGAAGCGTTCTCCTGCCTGCCGCTCGCGCCGGTAGAACTCGGCAAGCGCCCCCACCACCCTGGGCACCTCGGCTTCGGGAAAGCGCCCCGAGACGCGCCGCCCGATGGCATTCGACGTCTCGCCGACGCGACCGCCGACGAGGATCGAGTAATGCGGATGATCCTGGCCGTCGTCACCCTTGAGCGATAGCCCAGTCAAGCCGATGTCACCGACGTGATGTTGCCCGCACGAGTTCGGGCAGCCGCTGATCTTGATGCGGAAGACTCCCAGATCCTCGACGTGGCCGTTGGTGGCGAGCAGATGTGAGCGGATCGACTGCGCGATGCCCATCGACCGGCTCACCGCCAGGCTGCAGTAGTCGGCACCGGGGCACGAAGTCACGTCGGTAATGTGCAGGACGTCGGCATTTCCCAGATCGATGGCGCACAGGCGGCGATAACACTCTTCCAGACGCCCGCCGGGGATCCACGGCACCAGCAGGTTCTGGTCGTTCGAGGCGCGGAGCTCACCCGACCCGAGCTCGCGCGCCAGGCGCCCGACGGCGCGGAACTGCGCCGTGGTGATGTCCCCTAACGGCAACTGCACGTGCACACCGAAGTACCCGGCTTGCTTCTGCTCGAAGCTGTTGGTGCGCACCCAGTGGTTGAACCGGGCGTCCTCGCTCGGCGGTCGTGGCGACGGCGGATTGTTCGGCTCGCGTGGCCGGAAGCCCGCCACCATCTCTTGCAACTCGCTGCGCAGCGCCGCACCCTGCTCGCGCTCGACCTGGGCGTAGAGCCGGTCGACCTCGGCGATGAAGCGTTCGGCGCCGAGGCGTTGGAACAAGTACTTCATGCGTGCCTTCTTCCGGTTCTTGCGCTCGCCGCTGCGGTGTTGCAGCCGCAGGATGGCCTCAGCCATGATGAGCGTGTCCTCCACCGGGATGAAGTCACGCACCGGCTTGGCGAGAAACGGCTGCGAGCCGAGGCCGCCGCCGGCGTGCACCGCGAAGCCGCGGCGGCCGTCGCGCAGGTGCGGGAAGTAGGCGATGTCGTTGACCGGCGCCTGGACACAGTCCTCGACGCAGCTGGGGAACGCGATCTTGAACTTGCGCGGCAGCGTCAGGTTGAGCGGATGGAACAGAAAGTACTCGTGCGCCGCGAACAGGTACGGGGTGACGTCGAACACTTCGTCGGGCCACAGCCCGGCGTGGATGCAGCCGGTGATGTTACGCACGCTGTCGGCGCAGGCGCCGCGGGTGGTGATGCCCACGGCATGGAGCCGTTCGTACATGGTCATCACGTCGCCCAGATCCACCCAATGGATCTGCACGTCCTCGCGCGTGGTCACGTGCAGCACGCCGCGCCCATACTCGTCGGCGATGTCGGCCAGCGCGTCGATCTGTGCCGGCGTCATGAGGCCGGCGGGCAGCTTGATGCGTTGCATGTGGCTGGTGTGGTCGAGCTGATAGTAGAGCCCGTAGCTCAGGCGGACGGGTCGGAACTCGTCGTCGGTCATCTGTCCGCGACGGTATCGGTCAACTCGGGTGCCGTGCCCCTGCAGTGCGGCGCGATACTCCGCGTCGGTCGGTCGCATATGCTTATTCCCCTTGCTCGTTCATCATGGAGTCTACGGGTCGATTATCGGTCGGTACCCCGCGCGAATCAAGACGGGCTTGGTAGCACGTCGCGCCGGGCACTGCGAGCGATGGTACAGGTTGCCTTTGCGCCGGCGCCCCGATAAGAGGTGGCGGCAATTCAACCCATGTCGGCAACGGATTTTCTCGGTCTGTGGGCGCACGTCTGCGCTCTGATTTGCTACGGCGGTGCCACCTTCGCATTGGTTGCTATCGTCCTTCCCGCCGTCAATGCGGTGACCGACCCGGGGGCGCGACGCCGCTTCCTGGCCCGCGCCCTGTACATCTACGATCCCTTGGCGATCGCCGCCCTCGGGGTACTGGTTATCTCGGGCGCAATCAACCTGACGACCTACAAGGCCGCGTTGCGTGGCGAGTTCTTCGCCAAGCTGGGCTGGTTGCTCGTCTGGAAGTTGGTGCTGGCCTTCCTGGTCGTCATGGTCGGCACCTACCTCACCTTCGGCCTGGGACACCGCATCGTGCGCACCGAGATGGCCGGCGAGCCCGTGGACGGCGTCTGGTTGACGAGCATGTGCCGCCGGTTGACCGCAGGATGTATCGTGGCGTTGCTGTTGATCGCACTGACGACCTGGCTGGGACTCGAGCTCGGCCATCCGCACGGATGAACCACCCTCGCCAAGCTGGCCGGCGCCGCCTGTGTCGCCTGCCACAAGAGGAGGTCGCGCTATGAACGTGTTCAGAGACGCCCACGCCGCCGCCGCGTTCGCGCCGGACAAGATGAAGAAGGTGAACCTGTTCGACACGCCGCGCATGTTCTGCGACGTCTACGGGCTCACGCCGGGACAGGAGCAGGCGGCGCACGCGCATGCCGGAGCCGACAAGGTGTACTTCGTCCTCGACGGGGTCGGTCGCTTTCGCATCGGCGACGAAGAGCGGGAGGTCGGTCGCGGCTACGCCGTCCTGGCGCCGGCGGGGGCGAGCCACGCGGTCCAGAACCCGGGCCCGGAAGCGCTCACCCTGCTCGTGTTCATGGCGCCCAAGCCGAGTTGAGACGGCGGCCCGCGGGTTGCGGGTAATGGGCACCGATGCTAAAAATCCACGGTTCTCATCCACCCATCCAACAAGGAGCAATCGAGCAATGCTGATCCCTGCTACGCAGTTGCGCGCCGGTATGATCGTGAAGTACCAGAACGACCTGTTCCGGGTCATGAACGTCGTGCACGTCACCCCCGGAAACTGGCGCGGCATGGTGCAAACCAAGCTGCGCAACTTGCGCTCCGGCACCCAGCTCGAAAACCGCTTCCGTTCGGAAGACAAGGTCGACCGCGTCACCTTCGAGCAGCATGAGATGGAGTTCCTGTACGAGCAGGACGGCCTGTACCATTTCATGAACACGGAAAGCTACGAGCAGATCGCCCTGGATGCCGAATCCCTCGGTGATGCCGTGAAGTACCTGAGCCCCAATCTCCGCGTGCAGGTCGAGTTCTACGAAGGTAACCCGATGGGTGTCTCGTTGCCCAAGACGGTCGATCTGAAGGTCACGCACACCGAGCCGGCCCTGCGCGGCGCTACGGTGACCAACGTCCTCAAGCCGGCCACCGTCGAAACCGGCGCCATCGTGCCGGTGCCCGGATTCATCGCCATCGACGACGTCATCCGCGTCGACACCGAGACCGGCGAGTATCTCTCGCGGGCCAAGTAGTAGGCGTCGCCCGGTTCCCGTCGCGGCAGCCTAGCGGCTGTCGATACCTGCCACCACATCCAGCGCCCGCTCGCGGCGCGAGCGCCATCACACTGGTCGCCGAGCAGATCTCCTCCCATCCCTCGGAACGGCTTCGCATGTCTATGACAGCCCTACGCCCGCCGGCGCCGGAAGCCTGAATCCACCGCCCTGCCTCGACCTGGGCGCAGGATATGCTGCGCGTCCGGCTGTCGAACGCAGGGGCCGGTCATGGACCATGGCCACCACGCGGATGCGGTTCGACGCGGGCCTCGGCAAGGCGCGGTGCTTGCCGGGCGGAGCCCACCGACTCTGGAGCCCGCCCTCCGAGCCAGCATCCGGGACATCGAAAAAGTCCAAGGGAGATACGGGATCAGCATCAAGCCATCCGAACCCGGACAGTCGCCCGCCCTGACGCGACTGGGTACGGGTGCAGCGACCCTCGTGCTCTGCGCGGTGTGCCTTGTCGCCGGAACGGGCGGCGTGCCGGCAGGTATCAACGTCCGGACGAACCGCGGCCCGGAAGGCGGGAGGGTCCAGGCGCTTGCGATCGAGAAGGTTCACATCGTCGGCACCGGCACATCGGAGACCTGCACCGAGGCCGCCCTCGACACGGCACTGGCGTCGGCCGGACTGGTGGCCTTCGACTGCGGGTCAGAGCCGGTCACCATCACGATCACCACCCCCAAGACGATTGCTGAGGACACGACCATCGACGGTGGCGGGCTGATCACGATCAGCGGCGGCGACGCGGTCGGGGTCTTTACAGTGGATCCAGGCGTCACGTTCGCCATAGAGAAGCTGACGATCGCCAACGGCTTCAGCGCCGACGGGGGCGGTATCCAGAACGCCGACGGAACAGTAACGGTCACTAATAGTACCCTCACCGGCAACAGCGCTCTCGCTGCCGCCGGTGACGGGCGCGGCGGCGCGATCTTCGAATGGAGAGGGGACCTGACCATTGTCAACAGCACCTTTTCCCACAACCGCGCCGATTGGGGCGGTGCAATCTTCCAGGTGAACCGGTCGCTCATCGTCGCCAACAGCACCTTCGTCGGGCGTACTGGTCGGGCCCGATCCGCGCGATCCCGCGACGCAAGCCAGCGCAGGACACATCCCCGACAACTACACCCAGTTCCTCGATGCCGACGGCTTGCGTGACGCGCGCATAGGCATTCCGCGTCAGGTCTTCTTCGGGCAAGACACGCCGAGCGATGGCATCACCGAGCAAGCCATTGACGCGCTGCGCGCCGCCGGGGCCACGCTCGTCGATCCGGCCAATGTTCCGACAGCAGCCACGCTTGAGACTGACCCGTCAGAGTTTCGCGTCTTGCTCTACGAGTTCAAGGCCGACCTGAACAGCTACCTCACGACCCGCAGCGGCATCGGCGTCGCGACGCTTGCGGACCTGATCGCCTTCAACACCGCGCACGCGGGTACGGAGTTGGCGCTCTTCGGTCAGGAAATCTTCGCACTCGCGAACCCGCTCGGCTCCCTCGAGAGCTCCGCCTACCTCGCTGCGCTCGCCAAGAGCTTGCGTCTCTCGCGTGACGAGGGCCTCGACGCGGTGATGGATCAGTACCAGCTCGATGCATTGGTGGCCCCGACGGGGCCGCCCGCCTGGGTGACCGACTACGCCAGCGGCGATCCGGTCGTGCCCTACCCGCTGCATTCGGTCGCCGCGCGCGCCGGCTATCCGGTGATCACGGTGCCGGTGGACTTCGCGAACGGCTTGCCGGTGGGCGTCAGCTTTGTCGGCCGGGCCTTCAGCGAACCGATCCTGATCCGTCTGGCTTACGCCTTCGAGCAAGTGACGCACGCACGCCGCGTCCCGCAGTTCTTGCCGCATCAGATGGAGTAGGAGCGCTCACGGACGAAGGGACGAACGCGTGGCGCGCGGGTCGAGCTTGCCCGCGCCGCCTGGATCACCCTTCCAGCCACCAGCGCCCGATCTCCAACTCGACGGCGGCGAAGGGCTCGGCACGCACGCGCTCGCTACCCGTGTGCGTGCTCAGCACCACCCATCGGCCATTCTCGAGACGATACACTTCGAGCGTCTTGGCCAACGGCTCGACCAGCCACAGATGCCCTACCGCCTCACGCGCATAGATGCGCATCTTGCGCACGCGGTCGGCTCCGGCCGTGGTTGGCGATACGACCTCGCACGCCCAGTCGGGCGCCTGCGTGAAGGCAGCAACGTTGGGCAGAACCGGCATCTTCTCCCGCCGCCACCCGGCGACATCCGGGACAACCACATCGGGGCCTAGGTGCAACTCGGGCTCAAAGAGAATCCACCAACCTCCTGGTTGCCCAGGCCCATTCGGCGGACGGTCAAACGTCCCCCACAGATCGCTGCCAATGCCGGAGGCCGCACGCGCGTGGGGCGACGCCGGCCGCGGCGAGGCGTATAGCTCACCTTCGAGAATCTCGGCCACCATGTTGTCGGGAACCTTGAGCAGGTCTTCGTAAGTGGCTTTGCGGCGCGCAGTGTCCACGCCGGCACCATAGCACGAGCCGCTAGTAGGTGACCACGAGCCGTCCCCCTGTCCCGCAGCGCTCAGAGTCCCTGGATGCCCCCCGTTGCTTTTCCTCGGTCCCCACGCAAGAAGAGAACGCATGGACACCCTCGAGCAGTTTCGCGAAGAGACGCGGCGATGGCTCTTGGCCAACGCGCCGAAGTCGATGTTCACCCCGGTGGCCTCGGTCGACGACCTCTGCTGGGGCGGCCGCAAGAGTCAGTACGACCCCGACGTCAAGCGCTGGCTGGACATCATGGGCGAGCGCGGCTGGACGGCGCCGGCGTGGCCGAAGCAGTACGGCGGCGGCGGCCTCAGTAAGGCCGAAGCCAAGGTCCTGAGCCAGGAGATGGCCAAGCTCAAGCTGCGCGCGCCGCTGGTTGGCTTTGGCCTGACCATGATCGGTCCCCTTCTCCTGCAGGAAGCCAGCGAGGAATTGAAGCGCCTCCACATTCCGCGCATCGTGCGCGGCGAAGTGCGCTGGTGTCAGGGCTACTCCGAGCCGGGGTCAGGGTCCGATCTGGCCAGCCTGCAGACGCGCGCTGTGCTCGACGGCGACGACTTCATTGTCACCGGACAGAAGATCTGGACGTCGTACGCCGACAAGGCCGACTGGATGTTCCTCTTGGTGCGCACCGATCCGAACGCCAAGAAGCAGGACGGCATCACCTTCATCCTCATGGACATGACCAGCCCCGGCGTCAGCGTGAAGCCGATCCTGTTGATCAGCGGGTCGTCACCCTTCTGCGAAACCTTCCTCGACAACGTGCGCGTCCCGCGCTCGCAGGTCGTCGGGCAGATCAACGGCGGCTGGGCCATGGCGAAAGCATTGCTCGGCCATGAGCGCACCATGATCGCCGACATCTTCAAGGAACGCACCCCAGGCAATCCGCTGCTGAAGCTGGCACGGCGCTACATCCCGGGGAGCGAGGAGAAGATCGCCGACGCGGTGGTCCGCGACCGCATCACGCAGGTGGATATGGATCAGGCGTGCCTCGACCTCACGCTGAAGCGGTCGCAGGACAACATGAAGGCGGGACACAAGCCCGGCCCGGAGACCTCGATCTTCAAGTACTACGGCACCGAGACCAACATGCGGCGCCGCGAGCTGATGGTGTCGATCGCCGGTCCCCAGGCATTGGGATGGGAAGGCCCGGGCTACGACGACGCCGAGCTGGCGCTGACCCGCGACTGGCTGCGCTCGCGCGGCAACTCGATCGAGGGCGGCACGTCGGAGATTCAGCTGAACATTATCGCTAAACGCGTGCTCGGCTTGCCCGACTGATTCGCCACCTGGAGCCGTTCTCATGGACCTCGTCCTCACTGAAGAGCAGGCCCTCCTGCAAGACACCGCACGGGAGTTCGTCAGCGGGCACTCATCCGTGCGTCGCATTCGCGCCCTGCGCGACAGCCGCGACGAGCTGGGATTCTCGCGCGACTTGTGGCGCGAGATGGCCAAGCTCGGCTGGCTCGGCATCATCTTCCCGGAAGAATACGGCGGCGCCGGCCTCGGCTACGCCGAGCTCATGGTAGTGCTCGAAGAGCTGGGCCGCGGGTTGGTGCCGGAGCCGGTGCTCTCCAACGTCCTGCTGGCCGGGACGGCCATCGCCATGGGCGGCTCCGACAGCCAACGCCAAGCGCTGCTGCCGCCGATGATCGGCGGCGACCTGTTGCTGGCGTTGGCCTACCAGGAGCCGGCGAGTCGGTACCAACCGCACCACGTTGAAACACGTGCCACCCGCGGCGCCTCGGGGTGGGTGCTGAACGGCGAGAAGGTGCACGTGCTCGATGGCTACGGTGCCGATCGCATTCTGGTGACGGCGCGTACCGCCGGCGCCGTCGGCGATGCCGAAGGCATCGCCATCTTCGTGGTCAACGCCGATGCCCCCGGCTTGTCGATCGAGCGCGAGTGGCGGATCGACAGCCGCAACGCCGCCACCGTGCGCTTGCGCGACGTGGCGGTCGGCCCCGACGCCCTGCTGGGCGGCGAGGGTCAGGGCGGCGCGCTGCTGGCGTCCGTCATCGATCGCGCCACCGTCGGGCTGTGCGCCGAGATGCTGGGGAGCATGAGCGCAACGCTGCAGCTGACGCTGGACTATCTGAAAACCCGGCTGCAGTTCGGCGTAGCCATCGGCTCGTTTCAGGCGCTCAAGCACCGCGCCGCCAAGATGTTCATCGAAACCGAGTTGGCGCGCTCGGTGGTCATGGCCGCCCACAAGGCGGTCGACGAGCAGACCCCGCAGGTCGGAGCGCTGGCGAGCCTCGCCAAGGCGCGCTGTTCCGACGCGTTCGTGCTGATCGCCAACGAAGGGGTGCAGATGCACGGCGGCATCGGCATGACCGACGAGCATGACATCGGCTTCTTCCTGAAACGGGCCCGCGTCGCGGAGCTGACCTTCGGAGACGCGGCGTATCATCGCAATCGGTTCGCTGCCTTGCACGGCTACTGAGCCGTGCCGCGCGTCTCACCATCACGCCATCGGCGTCAATCAAAATCTGCTTGACGACTGCCCTCCGGCTCACATATGCAGGACGCGATCCGCGCGGTGAAATCGGTGTGCGGCGCGGCGGTTGGTACCGGGCTGATGGGAACGAGCGCCGGGGGGCGGAGGACAACGGAGAACGAAATGACGCGCATGAACGCACGCTGGTTACTGGTCGTCACGCTGGCTGGGGCGCTGGTCCTGCCCGGCTGCGAGTTTGGGCAACGGTACATCAACAAGCCCTGGGGCAAAGGCACTTACATCCCGGCAGCGGTGTGTGCCGTCGTCGGCGGCTTCGCCGGTGCGGCGATCGAGTCGCAAGGTTTCACGAACGAGAGCATCCGCTCCGGTTCGTCGTGCTCCACCGTCAACGGCGTGCAGACCTGCCAGCATGACCAGCCGGACTATGCCGCCGCCACAGGTATCGGCGTCGGTGCAGGCGCGCTCCTCTGCGGCTTGGTGGGACACTACCTGTGGGATCCTGAGGTCGCCCCCTCGCCGCCCCCGCCACCGTTGCCGACTCCGGAGCCGCTGCCGCCGCCTACCAGCAAGCGTATCGTGCTGCGCGGCGTCCACTTCGACTTCGACAAGAGCGACATTCGCTCCGACTCGCGCCCGGTGCTCGACGAAGCCGCGGATGCCCTGAAGGAGAACCCGAACGTGCGGGTCTCTGTGGAAGGGCACACCGACGCCCGCGGCACCGACCAGTACAACGAACGGCTTTCCGTGCGCCGCGCCGAAGCCGTGTTCCGCTACCTCGTCAACCACGGGGTGGCGCCGGAGCGCATGGAAACGGTCGGCTACGGCAAGTCGCGCCCGGTCGCCGACAACGATACCGAGAGCGGACGGGCGCAGAACCGCCGCGTCGAGCTGCGCGTCGTCAGCGAGCCCGCAAACTCCCCCGACTAGAGAGGGAGGAAGACAGGGGTCCGGAACCCGGCACAGAACCTGAGCACGGCTCGATGAGTCGGGCCTCGGTCGGTGTGTTGGGGTTCCGCCCTCGGGGCTCCGAGCTGTGTCGCAGTGCGTCACTTGCGCGTTGACAGCTGACAAATTGTGGGAGTAAGGCTGGCTCAGGCGCGAACGGGGAGTTCGCGCCCGCACAGGAGGGACCCATGATAGGGACAGCGAGCAACACCTGGCGCGCGTTGCTGGTTGGGGCGATCGTGGTGGCCTGCGGACTCTCCGCTCGGGCAGACGTGCAACCGGGCGACGTCATCACCAAGGCCAACGTCGACAAGGCGAAGGACTTGATCTCGCCCGGCGTGGAGTGGTGCGTCAAGCACGGCATGACGATGAAGATCGTCCCGTACAAGAAGGTGGAGTGGAACAAGGCCTACCGCGAAGCGACGGAGAAGTACTCGGGACAGACCAAGCTGGCGCCCGACGGACGCTCGCTGGTCGGTCACGTCGCCGGCATGCCGTTCCCCAGCCTCGATCCCAACGATCCGCAGGTCGCCCTGAAGATCATGTGGAACTTCGAGTACAAGCCGTACACCACGGACGACGAGGACCTGCGCAACTTCGACGCCGACACCGGCCCGGTCACCGATGGCGGTCCCATGCAGATCGAGCGCCACTTCCTGCTCGATCATCTGCGCACGCTCTGGTACAACGCGCGCCTGATCGTCGACCCCAAGCCCGAGCGCCCCAACCCCGATAAGGTTCGCGCCAAGAGCTCGCTGCACCCCATCCTCGAACCGTTCGACCTGAAGGGCGTCGGCGAGACCGGTATCCGCTACCTCGACCCGGACCGCCAGGATGATACGTGGCTGTACCTGCCGTCGCTGCGCCGTGTCCGGCGTCTGTCCAGCGCGCAGCGCTCGGACGCCTTGTTCGGCCAGGACACCGACGTCGACAGCTATGGCGGCTACGCCGGACAGATTCCCTGGTTTGACTGGAAGTTTCTCGGCGAGAAGGAGATCCTCGGTTCGTTCCACTCCGAGGCCTTCCCCGTGAAGTACTGCGACAACAGCGGCGACTTCATCTTCTGTGACACCTGGGAGAAGCGCAAAGCCTACGTCGTCGAAGGCACACCGAAGCTGCCGCAATATGCCTACGGCAAGCGCCTGATCTTCATCGACAAGGAAACCTACCTCGTCGCCTACAGCGACATCTTCGATCGCTCGCTGCAGCTGTGGAAGGTGTGGGTGAACCAGTGGGCCATGAAGAAGCGCGCCGCGTCGTCATATGGGACGCAGTACGACGACGAGATGCCGTTCCAGCCCAGCATCACCATGGTCGACATGCAGCTGAGCCACGCCACCAAGGCGGCGCTGCCGAGCTCGAAGTATCCGGGCGAAGAAGGTTGGTACTACAACCAAGGCGAGAAGGTCGGCCTCACGGAGGAGTTCTTCACCGTCGCCCACCTGATCGAATCCGGCCACTGAGCGACGGCCAACAGCGAACCGAATCCGACCAGCAGCGGGGACGCACCGGCGTCCCCGCTGCCGTCTTGCTGACCCTCGTAAGATGCAGTGACACATTCCGTTCGTCCCGAGAACTGAACCGGCGCGGCTCCGGTCTGTCATTGGTAGTGAGCATGGCGATCGAGGCGGGCCCGCAGATCGGCCACGACCGCGGGCTGTGCTCCGGCGAGGTTGTGCTGTTCCCGGGGATCCTGCTGCAGATCGTAGAGCTCGTCGGTAGCCAGCGTCCGCTGCATCTCGGCGGGCAGGCTCACGACCGGGGCGACATCGAGCAACGGACTCGGGATGCTGCGGATGTATTTCCAGCGTTCGGTGCGAATGCCGCGGCGGATGAAACCGAATCGCAGCGGCGCCGCATCGGGTTCGCTGGTCGCCACGCTGGCAGCGCGCAGCGCGGCCAGGAACGTCTCGCAGTACGCCTCGGCCTCGACGCTCGCGCTAGCTCCGCGCAGCATGGGCACCAACGAGTTGCCGTCCAGGGCGGGCGGCAGGCGCAGGCCGCTCAGCTCCGCCACGGTCGGAAACATATCGACGAGGCGCGTCAGCGCATCGATCCGCCGGCCCGCCGGCAAGCGGCCCGGCCAACGCATGAGCAGGGGCACGCGGAGGGCCGGCTCGTACAGGCTGTCCCCGTGGCCAAACCCGCCATGGTCGAGCAACTCCTGACCGTGATCGCCATGGAGGACGACGATCGTGTTGCCCGCCATCCCCAGACGATCCAGCACATCGAGCAATCGACCCACTTCGCGATCGGTTTGCTCCACCGCTGGTCGGTAGGACATGACGAGTGACGTCAGCCCGGTGCCGATCGGCCAGCGTTCGTGGGCACCGAAGTAGTGGACCCACAGGAAGAAGGGACGCACGCCAACGCGACGCAGGACTCCGATCGCCGCATCGGTGGTCTCGTCGGCATCGCGCATCGCATCCGCTTGCAGCTTGCGGCGCCGCCATTCGGCGTCGTCGGCCACGTTGCCGTAGAACAGCCCAGGCACGTGCAACGTCCGCTCCGTCGACATCGTGACCACCGGAGCGTCGAGGCGCTCATCGTAGATGGTGAAGCCTTGATCGAGCTGGAAAACGGACTCCAGCTGATACGAGGACACCACCGCGGCCGTGAGGTAGCCGGCGGCGCGAAACTGCTCCGCCATCGTCAGCTCCGCATCGGCGAGCCGGTCGAACGGCCCTTCGACGTGATGGTGGCTGCCGTAACGGCCGGTCATCACGGACGCCATCGCCGCACGGGTCCACGGCGCGTCGGTCACCGCCTGCGTGAACCGCACCCCCTGCTCGGCCAGACGTTCGAGGTGAGGGGTCGTGTCCGCGGAGACGTAGTCGGCACGCACCGCATCGACCGTAATGAGCAGCACGTTGGGCCGCCGGGCGCCACGCCACGCCCACGCAGCGCCAACCGCGGCCACCAGGAGCACGGCCGCCGCGCGCATCTTGCGAATCATCTGCCGGCAGCGACCTGCAGCGGCGCCGCTGCCGCCGGCTGCATCGCCGAGCGACGGGGCAGCTCCCGGTAGACCTTGACCTTCTCGCACCCGACGCAGAAGTGTCCCTCCGGCAGCGGCGATCGTCGATCCGTCCAGATGCGTCGCGCCGCGATGAACTTCTCGTTGTTCCACAGCTGCCGGAACTGCCCGGAGCGGAACGTGTCGAAGTCATCGTGCTTGTCGAAGCCCATGCAACACGACGCGAAGCCGCCGTCCCAGTGGAAGACGGCCTTCTTCCACAGCCACGTGCAGCGGTTCGGATGCACCTGCAAGTAGTCCAAGCCGTACTGGCCCTTGGGCGCCCAGGCGGGATCGTCGTAGAGGCCGGCATTCACGGTGAAGTCGTTCACGCCGATGTCGGCCGCCAAGCGCCGCGCCTCGTCGATGCGCCCCTCGTTGTGGGCAAAGACCAGGTACTGCCAACAGAGATGCGGCGTCGTCACCCCGAGCTCCCGCTTGACCCGAACGAAGGTGCGCAGATTCTGCAGCGCCAGATCGAAGTTCCCGCCGCGGCGATAGACTTCGTAGGATTGCTGATCAGCGCCGTCGATGGCTGCCGCCAGATGCGTCAGCCCGGCGGTCACCACGGCGCGAACGTACTCCTCGGTCATCGGGAAGCTCAAGTTGCTCGAGATGATCGTCGGCACGCTCCGATCCGTCGCGTATTTGATCAGCGCCGGCAATTCGCGGTTGAAGAACGGCTCGCCCCAGTTGAACAGCTCGAGCTTGTACGCGTAGGGGGCCAGCTCGTCGAGAATGTGTTTGAAGAGGTCGTAGGAGATGTTGCCGCGGCCACGTCCCCCCTGCTCGCCCCGCCCCGTCGGGCAGTACGGACAGTGCAGGTTGCACTTGTTGCTCACGTCGATGCACAGCTCGTACGGGTACGACCGCAGCCGGTTGCGGCCGATCTTCATCTCGGCCTTCACCAGGTAGAAATTGAAGGCGCGACGCCACCGGGCAATGCGGGAAGCCACAACCGGATGCTAGCCGAGTGCGCCGCTGTTTGACAACTCGGAAGGGTTCCGGCTAGCGGCGCCGTGCCCGGACCCGTTCGATCACCGCGTCGAGCTGCGGCGCCAACCGGTCGGCGATCGCCCGCTGCCCTTCGGCACTGACGTGCAGCGAATCCAGAAAGTCGTCAGCTGGGAGGACGTCGTGCAGGTCCACATACGTCATCCCGCGCTGGCGCGCCTGCGCCGCCAGCCAATCGTTGTACTCCTGCAGGATCCTCGTTGTGTAGCGCACGTTGTAGCAATCCCCCACCGGCTCGTGAGCGACCGGCCAATTGACGATCACGACGTCGATCCCCGTCGCCGCGTGAACTTGCTGCAGGTACGCCAGGATGTTCCAGTCTTGCCATCCCGCAAACGAGTCGCGCAGCTCGCGCTCCGTATCGGCGCATGCATACGACGACTGGCGGCCGCTGGTCGGTGCCGACGGAGTCTCATACGCGGGGAAGAAGTGGCGCCGTACCGCCCGTGCCTGGGCGCGGATCGCAGCACGCGCGTATTCACCCACCTGCCGCAGCCGGAAGCCTCCCGCGTACCGGATGCGCGGCTCACTCAGCATGGTCTCGTAAGCCTGCAACGGAACCGTCAGACCACCAGGATGCTGCTGTGCCAGAGCCTGCATCGCCGCGTCGTTGGCGCGGAAGAACTCATCCACGATCCCGAAGGAGGGCATCGGCGCCAGGTGGATGAACTCGGCGAGCGTCGTCGGGTAGATGATGATGTCCGGCTCATAGCGCAGCGACTCGTTGATGATCACGGCATCCTTGAGCTGGTAGGTGCTGACGAAGCCGAGGTTGAAGACGTGCGCCGGCAGGTCGGTGGCATCGAGATGCGCATTCAGCCGCGCCGCCACACTCTGCTCGCCCGGTAGCGGGAAGCCGTGCACCGCGCTGTTGCCCGCGAGCACTACGCGCACTTCGGGTTGGCGGCGCCGCCAGCAGAGCTCGTGCTGGCGCAGGAGCAGCTCCAACCAGAAGACCGCTGGGGCGAGCCGATCATGCAGGCGCTGCCCGCCGTCGAACACCCCGGGCAGGCACGGCGTCGGCCGTTCCGCCGCGCCGGCGAGCAGCGGCGCGACGACCAGCAGCGCGAGGCTAGAAAGCCACGTAGATGAAGGGCGGCGCATCGAGAGTCCACAACGCCAACACGGCCAGCAGCATCAGGGCGTACACCAGGACTGTCGCCCCTCGCCTCAGTAGGGTTGCCACCATATGATCGCCTCCCGCGTCATCGTGTACACCTGCGCCACCGGGTAGAAGAACAGCAGCCAGCCGTACGTCACGTACGCGCAGCAGAGTAACCAACCGAGCACCTGCCATCGGCGCGCCGCGCCGAATGCCACCGGAAAGCGGCGGCGCACTGCCGCCTCCACCGCCAACCCCGCGCCGTGGTAGCTCCCCCAGATCGCAAAGTGCCAGGCCGCTCCGTGCCACAGGCCGCAGAGCAGCATGGCCGCCGCGAGATTGAAGCCACGATGCATCCGGTTGCCACCGAGGGGGATGTAAATGTAGTCACGGATCCAGGCACTCAGGCTCATGTGCCAGCGCCGCCAGAACTCACGCAGGCTGGTCGCCCCAAACGGACGATCGAAGTTCTCCGGGAGCCGCAGCCCGAACAGCTGGCCGAACCCGATGGCGATATCGCTGTAGCCGGCGAAGTCGTAGTAGATGCGCCACCCCTGCAGCACCGCCAGCGAGACGACGAGCGGCGCGTTGAAATGCGGCACGTCTTCGAAGACCTTGATGTACTCCACCAGCAGATCGGCGATACAGATCTTCTTGAAGAGGCCGCGGATGATCCGCCGCACCGCCAACCACATCTCGGCGCGACCGGGATTGTGCAGCGCCGCCAACTGCGGCACGAAATCGGGGAAGCGCTTGATCGGCCCAGACACCAGGGTCGGAAAGAAAATCGCGAACAGCGCGAAATGCACCGGGTTGCGCACCGCGGGACGACGGTGAACGCGGATCTCGTAGAGGTAGTGAACGAACTCGAAGGTGAAGAACGAGATGCCCAGCGGCGCGCCGGCGAGCTGCCACTCCCAGACCTCGGGCGCGACGTGCACGCCGAGGAACCCGAGCAGCGCCGCCCCCGTCCGCGCGCCGAGCCGCGAGTACTTGTAGAACCCCAGCGCCGCGACGAGCACCAGCATCGCCATCGCATACGACCGCCCCGCCGGCTGCGCCGCCGTGGCCAGACCCACGCTGTACGTCAACAGCGCCAGCACGATGATCGGCGCCACCCCCGCCGGTCCGGCGAAGTGGTAGTGGAACATCGCGCTCGCCAGCAACAACCAGTAGGGCTTGAAGCGGGGCGGGCAGACCCAGTAGACCGCCAGCGCCGTTACGGCGAACGCCCAGAACCACGGCTGCAAGAAAAGCATGGCCGAAACTAGTGAAGACCCGACACTCGTCGCAAGCCCTCGCAACGGTGGTGTGCCAATTTCGGATCCGGCGTCCTCGATTGGGTGCGACCCCTCCCTTGATCCCTCACCGACACGGGGAGGGAAGTTCCCCCCTTCCCTCGGGGACTATCGATAAGCGGAAAGCTGCGCACGGCTGCGGACGTCGGGGAATGGAATTCCCCGGCTGAGTCGCCCCATGTCGGCTGAAGCCGACTGCCACCGAGTCACTGGAGTCCCCTTGAGGGGACTTTTCGACAACTCAGCCCCGGAATTCATTCCCGGGCGTCAGATCGACTCGGCTATGGCGTAAGCGTCCGGCGAACGTTCGCCGGACGCTTACCTCAAGACCAGAAACGATCACCCTCGCTGAAGCGGAAGGACCCTCAAAGCTGAGGGCGTTCGTGATCATGCCGTTCCTTGAACGCAACACGAAGCATTCCGCGGGTTTCTTCGCCGAGGTGCTGCGCAGCCTGATCACCCCGGCCGCGAAAGCTTCGCAGTTCACGGTCAAGACCGCCAACAGACAAGGCAGCGATCTAATTCAGTCCACGATAATCAACGATCTCATCGAAGCCGACCTCGTGATTGCTGACCTGACCGAGCATAATCCAAACGTGATGTTCGAACTTGGCGTGCGCATGGCGGAGGATAAACCTGTGGTCCTGATCAAAGCCCAAGGAACAGGGCCACTCTTCGACGTCGACCTCGTGTGATGGGCTGGGTTTCTCTTGGAGCTGCGTGCCGGTTCGCCGCCGCGCCTGAGCCGCAGCGTTAGCGGCATCTGTGGCTGCCGTGCTACGGTGACGGGCAGAATCGAGGATGAGATGGCACATTCGCTAGCCGAGATAGAGGACGATGCTCTCCAGTTGCCGCCCGAGGACCGTGCACGGCTCGCAGTGGATCTGCTGGCAAGCCTTGAGGAGAGCGTGGAGTCGCCGGAGGATATCGAGAAGTTCTGGCTTGCTGAGGCGGAGCGACGCTTTCAGGAGCTGCGGGATGGGGTCGTTCAGGGGATACCGGCTCGAGAAGTTTTCGCGCAGGTGCGCGCAAAGCTGCGGTCGTGAAGGAGGCAGTATTCCACCCGGAGGCTCGGACGGAAGTCGAGCAATCAGTGGAGTTCTATGAAACGCGCCTCGATGGACTCGGCCTCCGCTTTCTTACCGCAGTTGAGGAGACCGCGGAGCGTATCTCCGCCAGCCCCGAGGCGGGCGCGCCGCTTGCCCGTGGCTTTCGCAAGCGGATCGTTTCCGGGTTTCCGTACAGCGTCATCTTTCGTGTTTGGGAGGACTACGTCTATCTTGTTGCTGTCGCCCACCAGCACCGCCGCCCGGACTACTGGCGGCAGCGAGCGGACCGCCGCTAACCAGCGCGTCGAGCCGACCGGCGTGAGCTGCGTCGTCGCTCGCAATCGCTGCTGCGCCGGCGGCTCACGCGCGCGACGTTCGGCGACTAAACATCATGGGTGAGTTTACGTTCGCCGTTGCGCTCCTTGTGACACCGCTGCTGCTACTTCCGACCGTGCTACGCCGCGAACCGGCAGCTTCTCGGTCGTCGGTGTTCGCTCTATTTGTGGTGCCATTCGTCGGTGCCGTGACGTACTGCCTCCTACCCCCGAGCCTGGGCGTGGGCGCTGTTGTTGTCGGTTATCCCGTCGCTCTCGTGTCCCTTGGTTTCTGGGCGGCCCTGCTCGCTGCCAGCGGCACCTTGGTTCTCCGTAGAACTCCACTGGTTGCATGGACAGCAGTGGGCTTGCGGGTTCTGGGTGGGACGGTGACCGGTGCCCTGGTCGGTGCCGCCTTCATGCTCCTCTACTGTTCGGGGGCAGACAGGACCGCTGTTCAACGCTGTGGAGTGGCCGGTTTGGCCGGAGGAGCCGTGGCCGGTGCATTCGCAGGCCATGATCTTCGGAGGCACAAAGGAACGGTGGCGGTATGAGTGTTCGCTCGCAGCGCCGAACAAGCCGCTCGACCCGCCGGCCACGGAACGCCGCGCAACCCGGCGCGGATCAGCGACTAGGCGTTCGGCGTGAGCAAGCAAAGACTGTATGATGCTTGCCCATGAACGTCCGGTACTACGTCGATCCGGAGACCGATCAGCGCACATCTACAATCATGGTGTCGATGAGCAAGAGGTCGAGGATGTTCTCGAAGCTCCCGGCGAGGACCGGCCGGGACGTGAGGGATCGCGAATTGCCATCGGGCGAACCCCTGCCGGGCGGTACCTTCGCGTGATCTACGTTTCGGATCCCGAACCGGACAGCGTGTTTGTCATCACAGCGTACGATCTGGTGGGCAAGCTTCTGCTCGCGTATCGTAGGCGCAGGCGAAAGAAGGGAAAGCGATGAAGCAGAGCAAGTTTCCCCCAGGTTGGGATGCCGCGCGCGTCCAACGCGTGCTGGCGCACTACGAGCAACAGTCTGAGGACCTGGCGATGGCCGAGGACGAGGCCGCGGCCGAGGACTCCACGCAGACGTTGATGGAGGTTCCCCGCGAGTTGGTGCCCGCTATTCGCGAGTTGATCGCGAAGCGAGGCCGAACAGGGCGCTCTACCCGCCCGCGGCCCCGAGGCCGTTCGAGCAAGACAGCCGCGTCCCGTTCTGGCCGCGGCGGGTGAGCGCCAAGCCGTTGAACTAAACCGCTGCGCGGTGGGGTCTGGCTCGCGGAGCGTTCGCGGTGTTTCCTCCACACACAAGATCGAGTGCGGTGCGCCTGCCGTCAGAGGGTGCGCCACAATGACCTCCACAGTGGACGTGGACGCGGTCGTGATCAGCCCGGTCACGGCCCCAGACACAGGAGGTCATCATGGGCAAGCTGCGCGATCAGATGGAGCAGGACATGCGGGTGCGCGACTTCTCGGTGCGCACGATCGAGGCCTACGTGGCGGCGGTGCGCGGGCTGGCGAAGTACTACCGCAAAGCGCCGGACACGTTGAGCGACGAGGAAATCCACCGCTACCTCCTCTATAGCAGCGAGGCGCGCAAGCTGTCGGCGAGTAGCCGGCAGCAGATCCGCTGCGGCCTGCGGTTCTTTTACGACGTCACGGTACGCCGGCCACACGCCTGCCTGGCGGTCCCGGTGGCGCGCCAGCCGCAGAAACTCCCCAAGATTCTGAGCCGCGAGGAGGTCAGCAGCGTCATTGAGGCCACCCGCACGGCGCGCGAGCGCTTGATGCTGATGCTCGCCTACGGCGGGGGGCTGCGGGTCAGCGAAGTCACGCACCTGCGGTGGAGCGACCTGGACCGCGACCGCGGTTAATCCGCATCGGTCGATGGCGGTGCCGTTGCCAGCGGTGGCCACGGCAGGAGAGACCGCAAACGGCCGCGCGACCTTCGAGGTGGCTGACGTGGTGCGGGCGTATGGCGCTAGCTTCCTGAGCGCGCACCCCACCTCCGGTGAGCAACGCCGTGTGGTGCGCGCTATTGGGCGCTGTCGCACCGCGGCGTTGGGCGGGCACGTCGACGGCTGCGATGCGTGCGGCTACACGCGCATCGCCTACAACTCCTGCCGCAACCGCCACTGCCCGAAGTGTCAGGGCCAGCAGCGCGCGAAGTGGATGGCCGCCGAGCAGGCCACGCTGCTCCCGGTGGAGTACTTTCACGTCGTCTTCACCTTGCCGCACGCCCTCAACCCGCTGCTCCGCATCAACCCGCGCCGGCTCTACACGTTGCTGTTCCACGCGGCCGCCGCCACCCTGCTGGCGTTCGCGCGCGACCCCACGCACTCCGGCGGCGAACCCGCTATCACCATGGTGCTCCATACGTGGGGGCAGAATCTGACCGAGCACGCCCACGTGCCCTGCGTCGTGAGCGGCGGCGGCTTGAGCGCCGACGCCGGCAGCTGGCAGTCAACCAAGCGCCGCGGGTTCCTGTTCCCGGTCAAGGCGCTGAGCCAGATGTTTCGCGGCAAGTATCTCGCCGCCCTCGATCGCCTGTGGCGGACGGGGGCTCTGCGCTGTGCCGGTCACAGCGCCCATCGCGCTGCCGCCAGCCACTGGCTGCAGCGGCTCGCAGCGCTGCGCCGCACTCCGTGGGTCGTCTACGCCAAGCCCCCGTTTGGCGGACCCCCGGGCGTGTTGAAATATCTGAGTCGCTACACGCACCGGGTGGCCATCTCCAACCGTCGCCTCCAGTTCGTCGGCGGCGGCATCGTGCGCTTCACGTGGAAGGACTATGCCGACCACCACGCCACTAAAGAGATGACGCTGAGCGCCCCGGAGTTCCTGCGCCGCTTCCTCCTGCACGTGTTGCCCCGCGGCTTCATGCGCATCCGCCACTACGGCCTGTTGGCCAATTGCCAGCGCACCCGGAAGCTGGCGCGCTGCCGTGAGCTGCTCGGTGTTGGTGCACGACCACCATCGGCAACGGCCGATCGCGACGACACCGGCAGTTGGCACGACGCCGACGCCGGTGGCCATACCGCGCCGCTGCCACCACCGTGTCCGGTGTGTGGCCAGCCGCTGCGGATCCTCGAGATCATCGCCCCCCAAAGGCGCGACACGTCATGACCCGAGCCCTGGTCGCCTCATCGCCGAATACGTCGAGCTCGACCGTTGCGGACACGAACCGTGGCGCGAGCGTCATGCCCGCGATCGTTTCGTGGAGCTCGTGCGAGCATGGTGCAACGGTTGAGAAGCAACACCGTCCGTTCGTTCGACGGGGAACACTGGGAAGAAGCGGCCAAGGCCTGCTATGCAGGTCGGAACCAATCGCCCGCGACCTAAGCCCTCGCCAGGCAGCGGTCGCGCGTGGGTGCGGTTTCTAGTATCATGAAGTACACGATGAAGGGCACGCTTCGTCTGATTGCCGGCCTCGTGGCTGGGTGTGTGAGCGCCGTTGCAATCGCCGACGCAGGGTTCTCGCTGTTGCGAGCATCATGGCCCGCGTACGCAGCCGCGGAGCCCCACAGGGCGTACACCCTCGCCATGCTCTTCTCGAGGCTCACCATTGGCGCGTTGTGCACGGCCGGTGCAGCGTGTGTCACAACGATCATCGCAGG
>Ga0335082_10001822_pt1 | contig 22765 bp, 31 predicted proteins | sample Lox_Sample_41_FD_206718 | JGI IMG/M metagenome (GOLD analysis project Ga0335082, IMG submission 206718) | Soil microbial communities from Loxahatchee National Wildlife Refuge, Florida, United States - Lox_Sample_4.1 | ecosystem: Environmental > Terrestrial > Soil > Wetlands | place: USA...
GTCCATGGGAACGCCAGGGTCTATGGGGACGCCAGGGTCTATGGGAACGCCAGGGTCCATGGGAACGCCAGGGTCTATGGGGACGCCTGGGTCTATGGGCGATTTGATCTAAGCGTATGTACAAGGAGATAGTATGGCATACATTAGAGTAACGACAGGTCAAAGACATACCTGCTGGAAGTGCCATAAAAAGAGGATGGCTAGATATATGCACCCTAGTCTAGATAATCTTGGCCGCCCTAGGATTTCTAATTTTGCATTGATTAAATGGGAATGTAACGTATGTTGGCCGAAAGGCAAGGGCATGGAATGTCCGCTATGATCCTGGTGGACAATCATGAAGAACTGGGATGAAAAGTTGATTGAATGGCAAGAAAGCAAACGATAGCTGAAGTCGCAAAAGAAATGCTGGAATCGAAAAGTGACTATTGGACTAAAACGGACTACGTTACTGAAGGAAGTTTGAATTTGTCTCAAGGAATTTTTGAAGAATGCTTTGAGAGAGGATTGGTAAAAAGAGTTTATAATGACCATCCCCTGAATAAAATTGCCGTCGTATTGTCTGCTTTGGACAGAAACAGCAAATCCAAACATCCGCTTTTTGAAAAGGCATATATCAGGTACGTCAACGCAAACGGAAGGGCTGAGGTTTTACATCGTTCGTATCGCCTGATAGATTCATCGCCAGGCAGGTCAGGGAGGCTCGAGTCAACTACCTTGCGGTAAACCGCCCGCCGATTGCTCGGTTGGCTTGTAAGAGTTGAATAATTATGGAAAACAAACAACAAAATGTTGAAAGTTTCAAGGTCAAGGACTACACTACGCACATTTCAGCGTCCCGCACTCAGTCTGAAATTGAGGAGATGCTGGTAAAGGCAGGTGCCGAAGCGATTATGAAAACATATAGAGGCGATGGCAGAACTGATGCCCTGACTTTTAAGTATCAAGGCAGAGGCTACAAACTGCCGTCGAACACGGAAAAATGCATCGAAGTCCTCAAAGGCATCAAAGAATATAGAAACAAAGACCGATTTTGGCTTTCCGAGCAGGCAGAGCGCGTCGCATGGCGTGTCATAAGGGATTGGTTGGACGCGCAACTTTCTCTTATCCAAATCGGTCAGGCGGAGGTCGAACAGGTCATGTTGCCGTATATGTGGAATGGTAGACAGAGCCTCTACGACGTGATGAAGGAACAGCGGTTTGCACTTCCAAATTCAAAGAGCGAATAGCATGGCAACAAATAGAAAAATCGTAATTCCACAGCCACAGAAAGCGATAATCGAATTTCTGAAAAAGAAAGGATGGGATGTGTTGATGACTGGAAAAATGGCAATCGAGCAGAGAGACCCGCAGCGAAAAGCCCTTTTCACTTTTACTATGGAGTTCGTAGGAAGAAAACGCGGCGAGGGGAAAGAGTCGCGTCCTTCCCCTGAAGGGGAACCTTCCTCGTCGGCTCGGAAGGAAGGCTCGTTAGTGTGATGATTATGCCAAGAATTTGGTTCAAAAAGGAAATGGCACAACAAATCCTTAGTGGAAACAAGATGTCCACCACCCGATATAAGGAAATGTCCGTAGCCGAACCTTACGATGCGGTTTCAGGTTCAAGGTTCAAGGCAAAAGTCTTTGCAAGAATCAGGTTCGTCATGGCACAAAAAACGACATGGGCGGAAGTGACACAGATTCACTACTACCTTGAAGGGTTCAAAACTCCCAACGAAATGGAAGCGTATTTGCGGAAAAACAAACTAATCAGAAATGGACTAAGCGATGTGGTCTACTACCACGAATTTATCGTTATAAGCAAGACGGAAGCTCAGGCTCCTCTCGGAGCTGAAGCAACCGAGTATCCGCCTGAGCCTGATAACAGTCAACTACCTTGCGGTAAACCGCCCGCCGATTGCTCGGCTAAGGCTTGAGAGAGTGGAATAATATGGCAACACAAAACGAATTTGGAAAATGGTTTGACAGAAAGCGAAAGGCCGAGCCTAAAGAACCCGCATACGCCCTTGTGTTTCACGATTCGTATGCGGAACGTTGGGATATGGGCAAAGCAGCAGGCCGCAGAGAAGAAAACCGATTTTGGCAGAATCAACTAAAAATGTTCAGACAAGGAATTAGACAGCATCCACTACTTAGCAAAGATGCGAAACTATGGGGCAGAATCACCATAAACGACCTTATTCACCAGCTTTCATTTTACGGATTCATGCCTGACGTAAGGAAGCGCACTAAGCGGTCTTTCTCCTCGCCTTCAAAGGCGAGGTTTCAAGACCGCCAGCATAAGCAGAGTCACGGCGTCGCATCGCCAGGCAGGGGCGATGTTGAGCACCCCGACCTGAAGGACGGGGCTTGAAAGAGTTGAAAAATATGGAAGACAAAAAAACAATAACTGAAAAGGTTTGGAAACACAACGGACTTACTTGCAAAGTGCTTTTTGTCCGTCAAGCACATCGTTGTGGATATGTAGGAATCGGAAAGGACAATCCTGCATACGATATGTCTTATGACGGTATTCCTGTAAGCGTGCATGGCGGTCTAACTTTTGCCGACCACAAATTAAACGAAGTCGAAACACCTGAAATTTATTGGGTGGGTTTTGATTGCGCTCACGCTGGAGACCAAACGCAGTATGACATAGAAAACGGGTGGTATAGGGGAGACCATTTTTGGACTACTGAGGAAGTCATAAAGGAGACGGAAGACTTAGCAGATCAACTTGCAAAATTGACTTGGACTGACCTGCCGTCCCTCGCCTACTGGTGAGGCGAGGCAGGCTTGATATTGAGGGATAAAATGCAAATACAAATCTGCATACCGAAAAACCAACTTATATCGGAACTTGAAAAGTCCTTGAAAAAGGAAAAAGATTTTGTCGCAGGAAGCACTATGGCGTCAAACAAGGAGGACATAAATTTCTTGATTGATTCCGCACTTGACTTTCTTGACAACGTAGAAATACCTTATCTTCAAGGCAAGGAACTCCGATTTAAAAAGAACGAATGGAGTAGTGGAAAAAACACAGTCAACATAGAGATTTCGGACTATTCGTATGACAAACTGATTTACAGGTTTGATTAGCATGGAACAGGTAGTCGTCCACAAGTATAACGTTCGCATTCATTCCGCCGCCGCAAGCGGCGGGGTTTCTCTGCGAACAGAGTATTACAGTCACTTACCCACGCCCAAGGGCGCAAGCGTCGGCTCCGCTCGACGTGGGCTTGTAGATGCTGAATCAGGTGATTAGACATGGAAGACGAACAAATCGTAAAAACATCAGGATTGAATTGCCCTGAAGACGTGGTGGAACTTAGAAGGGCAATCAAATTAGCAAGGGCGGACGAAAAGAACAAAAAGTTTGAAACGATGTTTGAAGATGCGAAGTGTTCCGAACGAGAATGCGAGAATCATGCCGATGCTTTTATCATCGTTAAATTGGACACCAAACTAATCCGAACCGCGCTTTGCAGGAATCATCTATTGGACTTTATCGAAGGGTGGGTTCCGAGCATCAAGGCAAAACATCAGAGAGAAGGAATAGAGAATTTAAAGCTCGCTCGTTCTCCGCGAGCCAAGGCAGGCGGTTTCACTCGCTCGCCTGCAAGGAAGAGTCACGAACCTGCCCCTAAAGAGGTTCCCTCGTCTGCGGAGGACTCGGCAGGCTTGAAGGTGTGAGATAATGCAAAAAGGTTTGGAAGCGGAACAGACACTCGACAAGGAACTTGTCAAGTCAGTCTACAAAGACCAACAAGACATAATCCGAGTCGTGATTCGCCTTTATTGTCCAAAAGGAATTGACCTTGACCCCACGTTCAGTCTTGGTAAATTCTATTCTACCTCAATGCCACCAAGACTGAGATTCGACATAGACCCACAAATCGATGGCGTAGTCAAAGCAGATTGCCGAAACCTACCTCTCGGAAACGAAAGTGTGGCCAGCATTATGTTTGACCCGCCTTTCATAGTCGGAATCAACTCAGACAACACACGGACAGGAATCATAAACGGAAGATTCGGCGCATACAAATCAGTCGAAGAGTTGTGGGAGATGTATCACGGCGCACTAAAGGAGTTCCACCGCCTTCTAAAGCCTAACGGAATTTTGGTGTTCAAGTGTCAAGATACCATAAGCGGTGGAAAGCAATACCTATCTCACGTCGAAGTCATCAACTCGGCAATTCAAAAAGGGTTCTATCCAATCGACCTGTTCATACTTCTTGCGGACAACCGCATAATTGACCCACGAGGCGAACAGCAACACGCAAGGAAATTCCACAGCTACTTCATTGTGTTTCGGAAAGGAAAGTGTCCAGTCGGATATACGGAAGCTCAGGCTCCTCTCGGAGCTAAAGCAACCGAGTATCCGCCTGAGCCTGACAACAATGAATGACGCCGCCGCGTTGGGCGGCGGGCAAAAGGGTCACTAGGCGCGGCTTGTGCTGCTGTTTAGCGGCTTCAGGTATCGTATCTTGCCCTTTTTAAGAGTTCCTTGATCTCTTGGATCTCCTTAAGAAAGGTATCATTAAGCTTTGATTGCTGAGAAGCAATGGTTACCAAGCCAGTTACGTTTTCCTTTGTTAGCTGCCAGCCGTCGTTATTGGCTATGTCCTTTGCCAGATCGCATAGGCGCTGATGGTACAGAGGGTTATTGCTTTCAGCCCCGCCTATGCCCCAGGACCAATCACACCATATCTTACCGCCCTTGCCATCCTCGAATAGTGGAACTATACCCTGCTTCTCTAGGGCCTTAAGCCGCTCAGTAAGCATGGTGGCGCTAAGCTCGATCTCAGTTAGATGTATTGGCGTATGGCCTTCTTTTGCGATTAGGAAGCCGTAGAGCGCGGCTATTTGGCTGGCTAGGTTATCACATAGGGTTATTGCCATGCCTTCCAGGGCTGGAATAGGCGTGGTATAGCTACTTAGCAGTTCTATGCCTTCCAACTCAAGAATCCAGCTTTCGCCTCTTATTATGCGGAAGTGCTGGCCGTGCCACTCTTTGATATTGTTAAGCCTGTCGTTCAGCTTGAGCGCCTTAAGTCTTTCTTCGCTTACTGCATTGAGTATTTTATAGCTACGTTGCAGTCTATGAAGCCTGTTCTGCATGCTCAAGCTTAAGCTAGAGCTAAGGCTTGGTTGGGGTATACGAGGATCTGACGACAAGTTAAGGGGAGTTAAGGGGTCAGTTAAGGGGTCAGTTAAGGGGGGCTTCGACGACAGGCGTTTTAGTGGAATAGTGGAAAAGTTAAGGGTTGTCGTCGGCGAAAGAATAGTGGAAGAGTTAAGCCCCTTAATATTAGTTTTGGTTAATTGTGAGACCCTGGCTTTAGAGATCTTTAGGCGCTTGGCTATGTCCGTTTTACGCATACCTAGCTTGAGTAATTTTCTAACCTTATTCCTTGTTGACAGTTCAGATGCACTCATGCGCTCGCCTATGATTACATGACGGCCTTCTTTTTAAAGATTTTTGAGCTTTGATCGTTTATCGGAAGTAACGTGCGTTCCACTATTCCGCTATTCTGAATAGCAAGAGTCGGATTTGAACCGACGATCTCAGGGTTATGAACCCCACGGGAACGGCCAGGCTTCCCTATCTTGCTATTAAGCATGTGAGCCATCTTTCTCATTTTGAATCACAATTTTATTATGGTTTATGTTCTTGTAAGCAATGTACGCCATTCTGATAATTAGTCCTATGCTAAGTGTTGCTGAGATTATAATTAAGATCTTTAAAATAATTGGCGTCATTAACTCAACTCGGCTCGGAAACCCCTGCCTTTAGGCTGGGGCGGAGAGCCGTATTTTCCAACATATCTTTATAATCTTGTTCTGGCATCCACCAGCACTCATAACCAAATAATGCTTTTAACTTGTTGTCAAATTCTATATGTGGAACTTTGTGTTTCTTTCCAAAAATGCTAATCTCTTTTGTTCCTGTGATTGTTCCATAACCAAGAAACTTCTTATCATCTTTCTTTCCTGCATTTGCCTTTAGAACTGCTACTCGTAGTCCTATATGCCACTTCAACTTTTTGTTTTCTTTTAACATAGTTTTCAACTCTTTTGCGTTGCTGGAATACCCCACCTTTTAAGGTGGGGATGTTTTATTAGGTCACCCCGCCTTTAACTTTAACGGCGGAGAAGAGACGAGCTTCATTAAACCTATTCCAATAGAAGAATGCAAATGATATAACGATTCCCAATAATATTCCAGAAATAAGAAAATCAAGTGCGAATGGCTGAAGCATATAGACACGAGTAGTATCGACGCCTAACAACTGTTCGGCTCTTGTTATCTCAAAAAAAGCGGATGCTAAAAGCATAAAGCACATTACGATAATAACATTTCGTTCTAACTTGTCCATATTGGGTCATCTTTTCCTTGTTATTGGAATAGTCGAATTGTCCGATAGCCCTAAAAGCAAGTCAGTAAGATCCAAGGCTACGTTATCTAGAGTTTTGTTTAGACCTTGCATAGTAAGCCAGTTGAAATAATCATCCCACGAATTGATATGGCCTAATTTCTTAAGTATGGTGTATTGCCGTACCATGCGGTGGGTAGTCGATCGCTTTATAGATACCTTGACTTCTCCGATTGAAAGCCTAGTCCAATCTTTCTCAGCCAATAGATTACCTATTTTTGATACTGTTTATCGCTTCCTTTCCAGCTTCTTTTATGAATGTCCACATAATCATTATCACAATGGGGATCCATAGCGAGATAAACGGCTGATTTTCTTCTAAAGTGACCGTACTCTGCGTTATGTTTGCTAACGGACATTGCCCAGTTTCGTTTAATGCTGAAGAGCACGTTACCGTAGATTGGAAAATAGGTATCGCTGTTGACGCTATAAAGAAGAACAGCGCGCAGATCAGCCAAACACCTTTAATATTTTCGTTCTTTTCCAGAGAATAAGTTATGCTAAATCCTATTGCGGTCAGGACGAATATGAGATTCAGCAGCCACATACTTCTTTATTGTAAGTGAAAGATTAAAAAGACGATGGGAAGGTTCGCCTTCCCATCAAATCTTTTTCGAACCAGGGCTTCGGCACCTGGCAAACTATCGGGCTACATGCCAGCCTTGGTAAACTCGACCTTAGCCTTGCCCAGTATCTGGAACAGGATTATGATGGTAACCAGTCCCATCAGTCCCACTATTCCCAACTGGAGCGTGCTTATCGCGTTTGCCGTGGCAGCTCCGATAGCTGTTACGCCCGCCAGAGCGCCTAGCATCACGAGAAGGAATACCAACTCGAGGATGTAGTTCATTACTGACGAACTTCCTTTTCCAGCCATGTTCTAAGCTGATTTTTTTGAGTATAAAAAGGCTTTGTTCTCTTTTAGAATTATATTTAAACTAAGCCCGTTTGTACCAATACGGTTCTGGGATGCCTCTGCTACGCATTGGCTCGGTATATCCGCCTGATCCGCCTGATCTTCTCATAAGCAAGAAGAACAGCAAGGCGTAGACTACCGTGAGAACTATACTTATGAGTATGTTTGTTGACGTTGGCACAAGGTACGCTATTATGTATGATGTGGCTGCACAGAAGAAGAAACAAATAGGAACGATCCTAGTTGTGACGTATGGGATGAAGAAGGCCAGGAGCAGGACAAAAAATGTAGCAAGGGGAATCGTAAATAGGCAAAGGAACCATGCAAAAGGATTTCCGATAGTTGAAGTTGGACATTCGGCCTGAGACGGCGGTATTATTGCTGCTATCGTGGTTGATCTAGTTGATGAAGTCGTTGTCTGGGTACTTGTGCTAGTTGGTATGCTGGATGTTGTGGTCGAAGTGCTAAGGCTTGAGGTTGAAGACGTGGTTGACGTGGTAGTAGATGTTGATGTGCTAGTTGTGGCTATGGTGGTCGAAGTAGTCGTAGACGTTGTAGATGTTGAAGTCGTAGTTGTCGGAGCTTCTGGCGTTTGCCATCCGTATGCGCTAAAGAAAGCACCACCTGCGTGTTGTCCAACTACGCTATAAGTGCCAGCTGTTTGGTTTGAGCATACTATCAGATGGACACCACCGTAACCCGAATAGTGTGAATCATGCTCATCATAACATCCACTAGGCAAAGAAGCCATTGTATCCCAGTAGCCATTACTTTGGGCGAAGAAAATGATCTCGACTGAATCTGAAGTCGCAGTATAAGGTATTGTATAGCCGTCAGAGCTTGTTAAAGCAGTAGCCCCGGTTATGTTAAGCCCGAGATTGATCGTTCCGCCACCGCCGTTCCAGTTATCAGCGCAGTTATTGGTTGTTGCGTTTGCTATTCCGCCCCAGCCGTCGGTAGCGAGTGTATTGTGCTGAGTAGACGGGCCAAATGCAGAACCAAAACCGCAATAATAATTAACGGCTGAATTGGGATTGACATTGCCTTCATACCAATTGTAAAGCGAGGTTGCGTTAACCATCGTAGCCACTAGGCACAAAGCCAATACAAACGCCAATATTGATTTCATATTATCTTACCTTTCGTAGCCCAAGCATTGCCGATATGATGTAACCGAATAAGGCCATGCTTACCAGGGTTGCTATCTGGAAGAACATTGCGGCGAATGATCCTAATGGCCCTAGATCTGCACTACTGAGCAGTCCTGGGATTATTACGAATAATATTACGACTATTGCTATCGCATAGGTTACTATCAGCAAAAGCAGGTTTATTAGAAAAACGCCAAGGCCCCATACTATATTTATTACCACGCCAAGGCCCCAGTATTCGGAATTTTGAACGTTGCAGCGATTACTAACTTTGATATTGGTTGACTGATTAACTAAACTTGAACTATCGACTGACTTACAGAAGCTGTTATTCAGGTTTTGGCTTGCCTGTTTTGTTGAAGCTAAGGTAGAGTTAAGCTGCTGAATGTTAGCATTGTGAATAGGTAGCGATCCCAACATGGCATAGGCCCAAAGACCTAAAGCGCATTGTAGCACTAGCAATCCCATTAGCACGTCGAAGACCAGTTTAACTTCTATTGGATGTTCGGTCATGTGCTCGCCTCTCTATGTCCGTGCTTTTTGCCCTTGTTGTATTCATACGCTACGAACATTATCGTTAGTGCGTATAATAGCGCCATGAGTTGCCAGCCGCCTATGAATATTCCTAGCAGGAATAAGACAATGAATCCCAAGGCGCCCCCTTCCATTTCTTCCGTATGCAGCATTGCAGCCACGACTAGCAAAGCTATGATTCCAAATATTGCCATCATTGCTTTTGGAACCCATACGTTAGCCCAAGGAAACATACGCTGGCATTTTGAGCTTGATTGGTTTGCCTGAATCTGACAGTTGACAGAAGTATTAATTATCGGAATGGTTGTCGTTGCGTTGACGTTTATATCTGGAATAGTCGTATTTGGCTTTGTTGTGTTTGTTACTTGCCAAGGCTTGTCGTTCCAGGCGCAATGGTTAGTTCCGTTTTGTGGCGCATATTGCATAGGCCCAAAGGTATAATCCGTTGAAACAGGGTAATAACCTATGGTATCGTTTTGCTCTGTATTCGCATTAAACGAACCGTTACATTCAATATCTCCGCTAATGATCCTGTTTGACGTAAGGTTAGCTAGTTTACCGTTTTGGCATGTCGATCCCCTTGTACCAGTTACTGACAAACTGGATGAATATACGCCCCAAGTATCGCCCACGTATTGCCATTGTTTAACAAGCATTACTTTATTTTGTTGTGGCGCAGTAATGGTAACTGGCGTTCCAGTTGCGCTATACATTGTCCCTGTATATTCCAGTCCTGAATTTGTCCCTCCTTCGAATAAGTGATATGCATCAATGTAGTCATTAACATTTAGATTGTGTTTGTATTTTACAAGATAATATTCTGTGCTAGGCAATAGGTTAGACCCTGGGCTTAGCTTTTGTTGCCAGGCTGATGCTACTGATGAATTTGAGAAATCGACGTAGAAGGTACTTGGCTGGCCGAAGAAAACATAGAAAGAATTTTCAGTATAGCCACTCATTGTTTGATTTGCTACTAAAAGCCTTACCGATGTTGAATTGCATGACATTAACGTATATGGCACTTGGCCCCCTTCGAATATCTGAGTTGAGTTAGTGTTGTAAAGGTAAATATCGTTGCACATTGCACCCATGTCTATCGTATGAGGGAATGTGAGCATAAGGTAACTTGCTGGAAGGGTTAGATTGATAATTCCGCCAGCCACGCTAGGAGTCGGGAACTTCTGAGACCAGGTTATGTTACGAACTGGCGCTCTATATTCGAAGCACATGGATGGCAACGATAAAGAGCCGTTGTGCGCCGATGGATTAGTAATTGCATTCGTGGCCGTATAGTTTGTAGTGAACGCTGGGATTAGCATTAGAAAGATACTGTTGTTAGTTCTTATTTTAAGCGACGTTGGAACTGTGCCGTTTGAAACGAAAGTGTAGTATATAGCGTTTGACGATGTAGCGTTATACAGCGTACGCGTCGATCCTTGAGCGTACATCCCTTCTCCGATTACTTGATTGGCTGCATAAGCTGCGCTCTCCTTACCTGAGAAATAAGCCTCGAATCCGTTGCCAGTTGCGTTAGCGTACGCCCTGGCATTTGCGCTTTGCAATGAAGAACCTGATACCGAACTTGCGCCTATAATGCCTATGCTCATAAGCGCATATTTTGATACTGACCTGTTAGCTATTGCGTAGTAAGTATAGAAATCTGGCGCGAACGTAATACTAAAGTTCTGATTGAGCAAGGTGGAATTAGATAATATTACGGTATCGTAGCTAGTATTCCTTGCCATAAGTGAGAAGTTTTTAGAGGCTATGTTCGAGCAGGGCGTACCAGTTGCGAAGTCCTGCGGCGTGCAACCACCACCGATTACTGACTGCGTTGTTAACGATTTGCCACCTGGTATCTGTGTCATGTTTATCAGATCAAAATTTACGGGCCATGATGCTGGATTGTAGAATATACTGACGTGATCCCAAGGATAGCCGTTTTGTGTTCTGTTGTAAACTAGGACATTGTTCTTGCCTTTGAAAGTCGATACTGGATAGATTGATACGTTGCCTAAATATAATCCCGATGATGAAAAGCCGTAAGCTTTGTAAGTAAGTGGATTGCCTGTTTGTGTTGAGTTGAGAGATACCAGTACCCATGGCTCATTATTACCTCTATAACAAGATCCACCTATGTAACATTGTTGATAATGCCAGTCGGCAACACTTACGTTTACAGCATTAATATAGTTTTGAGGGCCTTGCCAATCAGCGTTTACTAGCGTAAACATAAAAAGAAAGGCCAATGCTGAGATTATAGATTTGTTCATTGTCTCTTCCTCAAATTGAATATTATTCCCGCAGTAAATACGATTCCTAGAAGGTATGGCAATATTCCTTCAGTAAGAAGCGATGCCATTATCGGCAATCCGCCAGAATAAAAAGGCAGCATTTGATTGATGTAAGGTATCGCCCACGCCCATGCAAAGCCTAACAGAACCAACATTACGCCGTACATCATTGCTTTCTTTGGCTGTGGGTCTTGGTACGATTGGTAACTGTCTCTAAGCGCAAATATCAACAGTATGGCTATAAGACAATAGTCTACAATCATGTAAATAAGGTGCCATATTTGATCTGAAGACTGCATCCCCTGGGGCAATCCATGTTTAGGTAATATGTATTGTGATAACGTGCCGAATGCCTGTCCGCCAGGGCCATAGAGAATACCAAAAGCGTACCATGCTGCGTAGAGGATTACAACTACTGATATTATCTTAACTCCTTTGTCAATATAGCTCTGTATTTCTCCTTTTGGCATTAATTTTATTCGTAGTTACAAGCATATAAACGTTATCCGATTCCCTGAAAGTAGCCCGCTTAAAATGCCTTTTGTTCTTTAGAATGGATTTTCGAGGGCATTCTGGACTTGTTCGGTAATGTTCTTAGATATACGCTGCGCTATTCTTTTCTCTTCTTGGCGCTTAACCATGTCTTTTATCTTTTGATCTTTGTAGTCTTTCTTCCATGATGCCTTATTTCTAAGATAATCATCAAAGAAGATATTGCCACTATCCCCTTTTCCTGTTTCCTTAAGAGATTTCTTGTATGCCTTGGCGTCTCCTAGAGGCGGATATTTCTCTATGCCGACATAGCTAGGCAATGTTTGAAGATAGTGCTTTGCGTTATCATAATCCCTAAGACGTTCTGGGTGCTTAATAAATTGCTCAAGGCCGAGATACTGAGGTATAAGTCCGTAGCCAGTAGCCCCAGCCAGCACCACCATTTCCCCTCTTCTTAGCGTAACACGGATTACGGCTGCGCTGTCAAAAATACGGTTATCTAGACCCATCTTTTGCTGAATAAGAAGATCCAGTACGTTATTGCCATCGGCGCAAGTGTTAATCAGTTCCCCTATTTCTACGTGCTCTGACTTCATCCCTTTTCTTTTATCTCCTAGAATAAAAGCGTCGTCTACACACAGTTTATCATTTGTTGCTTCAGATAGGAAATCCATAAACTTCTGGGCCTGGCTATAAATCATCCTTTTCTGGCAATAGGCATCCCTAACCAGTTTGGCATCAGCCATCAGTTTATTTTCCAGATTATAATGATAAACTGCCCATGCCCTGGCACGATGCAAGAACTCAGTTGACTTAGACGATCTAGGCCAGCCTATGGTAACATTGACTATCTGCATGTCATAAGACGGCGCTAGGTATTCCAAATATGCGGCCCAGTTAAGCAGATTGGGCTTGAGGGGCTTCTTTACAAATTCGGCATATAGGTTTTCATAGAAATAATCTAGCCCTTCATCAGGTAACGCCAAGGCGTACAAACGGCCTAGCAATTTTTTTTTTGGGTTGGCTCTAATCTGAGTTATGCCAACGCCGCCATACTTTTTAATTATCAGATCATAACAGGAAAAGCCTATTTTGCATACGTCTCTTGCTATTTCTATATCTCCTGCTAGAAGAATGGCAGATTCAGCGTCATAGAAACTAAAATCGCCATTAGAGGTATGATAGGTTATCTCACTAATCTTTTTTTGATCCCCATCAACTAGCTTGTTCATTTTTATTTCCATCTGAACAAACAGATTCTTTAGTTTCTCTATTCTTTCCAATGGCGAAATCTGATGCAAGTCATCTAGAAGCTGCTCTACTCTTTCCTGGTTACGAAAGAAAGCATCGGTATCTACTTGATCCTTAGGCCATAGCGCCCTAAGCTGGCCTTGGTTTTGATCAGATTGTTCAGGCATATTACCCTCTAGCGTTTATCGGTACCGTTCCGTTCAAGTATCGGCCTATGTCGTGCATAGTTTGAATGCACGTATTGAATGCGTGGGTTGATTGATTGATTGAATTTGCCGCTTCCACTGCAACGCTTGACGCGGTAGAACATGCTGAGGCCAATGGGCTAGATAATTTATCCAGGTTGTTTACTGAATAAATCAAAGCTATTAGCATAATAAGATTGATTATTGCTATTCCCAGTTCCAAGAACTGTAAACCGCTAAGAGGGGCCTTGATTTCATTATCAAATCTAAGCCTTGAGTTTTCCTCTACCAGATCTCCTAGTTGCCTAGTTTGACTATCGTGATCTGTTAGTTCGTTAAGATCAAGATATTTGGCCTCTGCCAGTATTTGGTCGTTACTTCTCATTTGCTCTACCTTTCTTTTCTTTTTCCACCTTCTCTGGCTGTTTTATTTCTTGCTTGGTTGATTCTTCAATGGCCTTCTTTTCATCCGTCAGTAATTGACTGGATGCGTATTCAGTATATTTCTTAACAAATACGTCGGTTACAATATCCTTTATCTGTTTATCCTGGTTCGCTCTAAGTTCTTCGATCATTGCTTTGGCTTGTTCATGCCTTACGTCATCCATGATTCGCTCAATGTTATCTAGCGAGAATCTATGCCTTGGTATTTGAATGAATACATCGCCCATCTGGTGGTACTCTGCCGTCATGTGCTTGCCTTCTGCTTTGCACTCAGCATATACGCATTTAAGCCTGAATACCTTAGGGGCAAACATAATCCCGACCATAGGAATAATAGACAAGAATTGGTTACCGCCTTCTGTGAAAGTAAACTGATTCATAGAGTATTGACCTTCCACAGTAGATAACAGTACGTCGTTCCTATTGTATATTCTTGCTGTCATTGTAACGCTAGTTTGCATATTTACCACACATCGTCAGCATCATCGTCAGCATCATCGTCTCCTTCGAAAAACTCATCGTTGTCTTTTTTAGACATTGTTATCCCCTTTTATTCCATATTCCGTCAAAAAATCCTTTCTTTTGCTCGACGCCCATTGTCATAGTCGTACCATCTGATGTCATGCTAACCTGTGGCGCTAGTTGTGGCTGCAATGATGTCCTCTCGTAGAACCATCCTTTCTCTCCTTTTCTTGCTCTAAGATAATATTCAGCTAAGGTAGCTATAACTTCTGGAATGCTAGTGAGCTTCATAGCAAAGGGATTTCCTTCGTAAAGTATTTTGTTTTTAAGCGTGAAAGGTAGTTCATTGCGTATTTTCCCCCTAAACATATTGTAAGTATCTCCTGTGTCGTACTTACTCGCCTGTGTTTGCGGATCAATCAAGCCAACAATTACTTCGTATATATAATCGGCACCATCCTCATTACCTAGCCTTCTATCATCGTCAACAATGATTTTTTCTACTTCTTCCGTTTCTGGTACGCCGTTTTTTAGTATTGGTTTTCCATCTTGACCTAGTTTTGGCACGGTTGATTTTATTCTTTTGACTGGAACCACTATCTTTCTTGTAACTTTCTTGGTTGCTTTGCCAAATACTAGCTGGCCTTCTTCCTCTACCAGCTCCTCTCTCCATCCTGCGAACCATCCGTAGATTGAGCGCCTTAGTTCATCTGAAGAAATCGTATGTTTGGCCAGATCTGGATGGATAGCAAATTCAGGTACTGGTCTAGGGGCGGATGACTGTTGCGGGGCTTGATGCTGTAACTGCGGTGGCAAGTCTGGCATAATTGACTTATGCTATAAAGGTATATATGCGTTGCTCTACTCACTCTTTGTTATGTTCGACACAGAAGAAGAATGGCGAGCCGAACAAGAAAAGATCACTAAGTGGGCGCTAGAAACTCCTTGGGTTTTGGGCTGGATTGCTGACGAGATAAATTGGCTATGCACAGCGCCCAAAAAAGAGATAGGTAACTGGCTATTATCTGAAGCTGGAAAGATATTGTGCATGTTTGTAATGTATGAGCTATTGTTTAATCCTCTACACTTCTCTCATTCCTGGATTGAGGGACGATACCAAATATGGCAAGGCTGGGTAATGGTCGGCAATAGCATAGAGAGCATGACTATTACGGCAGATATAGGCGGAATACCTAACTACGGTCAGCCCATACCTTATTGTGTTGCGCACATAGGTGGGAACTTTATCTATCTGCCTTTTATGGCTTGGCCCCCTTCGCCCTATGGCGACATACTGAACAACACAATGCAAGTAACTTATTGTGGCTATCAGTATGGCAGGAAAGCCAAATGAAGAGTTAATAATCTTAGTTGTGTATAGAGTAGCATGGCTTTAGAGACTGCGACTAGAACCTGTCAGGCCGATAACCGCCTTACTAATAATACTCATAATGCAGATGCGGATGCTCTAAGCCTTGGCAAAAATCCTGCCGACCACCGCCTAATTTTTGCTCGTTGGTTAGTGAAGAAAGCCGAAGAGCACAAAGGTCAGATGTATTTCGCTAGGGATATAGCAAGGGCGTGGAACCTTGAAGGGAACTTTCCTTTATCTGCGATCAAAGTTGGCAAGTTCCTTAAGAAGTCATTAGGGATAAAACAGCGCGTCCATACTATGCGAGGCCAGGCTATCGAACTAGATCCCGATGGCCTTCGTGCTTATATCGCTAGAGTAGAGAATGGTTACTATGTGCAATAATTGTATTATGATAAGAGGCGCTGGGGATTGTAAGCATGATTGCGATGCTAAAGGAAGCTTTAGTTTTCATCCGAAACTAGGGCCATATTGCAAGGATTGCGGGCATGCTCAAAAGAATCTTAAGATTGTGTGGGATCGACATGATAGACCTGCTGGCGGACATTACTATCTTCCCAGAGGAGAACGAACATGAAGGTCGCCCGCATATACGCTCGAGTCAGTAAGGAAGAAGACGATCCCAAAAACATACGGTTTCAAGATCCAGAGAACCAATTAGGGCCGCTTAGGGAATGGGCCAAGACGCTTGCTTACGATCTGGTTGTTGAATACGTAGACAGAGGAAGCGGGGCTGATTCCAATAGGAAGGACTTTAGACGCATCCAAGAAGAAGCCAGGGCGGGGGATGATATACTGGTTTGGAAGCTTGACAGATTCACTAGGGAAACCATGAGTACCGCTGTGGGTCGTGTCCAGGGCCTTAGAGCTAAAAGCATAGCCATCAAAAGTTATACTGAAAACTGGCTAGATACTTCAAAGGACAATCCTATGAGCGAGCTAGTCCTAGCAGTTATGTCCTGGGCTGCTGCTGAAGAACGCAGAAAGATCAGCGAACGAACCAAGGCTGGCATAGCCAGAAGGCGTGCCATAGGCCAATGGAAGGGCGGACGACCGCATAAGCTCGATGATGCTACGGTTTCAAGGATTGCTGATCTGCGAAAGCAAGGCATAGACTATTCAGATATTGCTAAGACGCTTGGCTTATCGCGCAAGGATGTTAAGAACGCTGGAAAAAGGGGGGGCGCCTTAGCGATAGGCGGATTGGTCTCTTGAATAAAACGTCCGTTTTCGTTCTTTGTCAAGCCCTAGAGGCTTTGCTAACAAATAGGTATCTGCTAATAAATTCCGTATTCTGCTAATAAATTAGGTTATAAGAATTTACACCTATCAATTTAAGTATGAAGTATGTCATGGTAACCCAACTGGCAAATCATTGGGATAACGTCTCTGCTACATCTTATCCTAAGAGTATGATTAGAAAATTAGATTATATAATGGATAATGTAGAGACGATATTTATAAAATTAGACATAGCTACTGGAAGAATAAAAAAAGCATGGAAAGGATACATATACAACGTAAAAAGAAGCCCTAATAAAATCCTTTTTAGGGTCAATCTGGATACTCAAATACCTCTATCTCAAGTTAGGAAATATTCCCGTTTAAAAGGTGGATGGTACATCTACGATATTAAAGCTAAATCATCTACCTAAGCCTTTCTTTAGCATCTCAATTAGGTCATTCTTTGCTTGCATTGCTTCGTCAAGAGCCACTTCATTTGCATCATACTTCATAGTAAGTTCCTGTTGCTTTGCTCTATCAAAAGTGTTTGCATCAAGTACTGGAATATCTATTTCTATCCCCTTTATGACATCTACCGTAACCCTCTTATTTTGGTTTTCTTGACCTAAGGCAGATTTTCTAAGTTTGTTCTTCAGTATGTGGTAGATATATGGTAAATAAAGTCCATTTACGCCATAACTTGAATAACTTCCATCAAGTTTGTCTTTTAGGATTAATGCTCCGCAGTGTGTCGTCATACTAAATTTACCTTCTCGCAAGAAGACCGTTCCTGCATATACACCATCAGTAGTCCAAGTTAGGCACTCTTTAACGTCAAAATCGTATTTGTTTATCGTGCCTATTATGCCTTCATTATCTGTTTTTGAAGAATAGATTGGGTATTCCCCAAAATTGGTTCTTATCCACTTCTTTGTATATTGAGAATTTCCTTTTGATGGCACAAACAAATCAGATACTTTTAGGGATATTACCTTACCTGTGTTTATTGGTATGTTCTCAGCAGACATCAACTTTTCAACATATCTTTTTGTGTTATCCAACGAACCTATTATTGACTTTAATTCGACTTCCTCTTCTAACAAGTTTAGTTTTTTAAGCTCCTTATCAGACCACCATTTCTCAATTCTCCAGTGCTTTGATTTAGACAATTCATTAACATCAAATATCTTGCATCTCTGACTGTTTATTAACGAATACGCAGAGCTATCATTTTTAATTGCTGAATACATGGCGAACAGTTTTTCCATCTCTGGCAAGTCGTTATCTTTTATTTCATCTCTATTCTTCTTCGTCAAATCCTCACCTATATCTGATATAAGATAGGTGAATACGCCATGCTTTTGAATGTCTGACAAATCGTCCTTTTTGGTTATAGCTAAGATGTATGTCTTTCTAAAGTTTGCATAGAATGTTCTTACTGGTAGTGAAATTATTGCATCGAGATAACACTCGTTCAGGATATGGTCTCTGAGCTTTTTATCTCCTTTTCTCTCCATTACGCCGTCTGGCAATACTATGAACGCTTTGCCACCCTTCTTCAGACTTCTTATTACCCATTCGACACCCAAACCTTCCAATCCAAATGCATTTATTGGGTAATACTTGCTAAGCCCTTTGGTCTTAATCTCTTCTTTGATTATTGATGCTCCTCTCGTAACGTAAGGTGGATTTGTAAGGATGTAATTATACTTTTCATCCTCATTTTCAATTATATGCCCAAACGTAGCAAGATTGTCTCTGAATAGAGTGAATGTTTGGTTAAACATCTTTGAAAATGCTTTAGTCATTTTTGGATATTTGAAAACGACATCTGTTAGATAGACAAGCATATTTGCTTTTGCAAGTATGATTGTCCTTTCATCCTCTCTCTCAAATCCCTTATCAAATCCATGCAATACGAATGGCACTTCTATCTCACCATCCTTGTTTGGCGTATAGCACTGTTCCATCTTTTCATTAAGGTTCAATATTTCAAGTAGAAATCCCCCCACACCGCAAAAGGGGTCGCATATGCGTTTCTCTTTAAAGTCAAATTCTTCTTCATCAAGTTTAGACATTCTTACTACAGATTGGACTATCTTTCTCGTTGTAAAGTATTGCCCTAATCCTTCTACCTCTTGTTTTAGAAACGTTTCATACAGTTTTGTTTTGAAGTTTTTATCAATCCTTACGAAGTTCCCAAAATTATTTTCATATTCAAATAGATGCTTCAAAGAGTGGTGGAATAATACCGCCTGTGATAAGTTCGGTTTGCCCTCTTCATTAACGAAGATTGTTCCATTTATTATGGTCGTGCCGTCTTTGCCCTCTGGGAACAGTTTTCTTATCTTTACTCGTGAGTTTTGTGCATAGTATGTCAAAGCCTCTTCCGCATCCACTTTGGAGAGTGTATATACCTTGTTAAAAGCGTAATCATCCTCAAGGACTTTTAGATCGCTTAGGAACTTGAAGATTATCAGTTCTACAACGTTATACAGACACTTAACTGGAGATTTCCCTGTCGCCACCCAGATTGTTTGCCACATTTGCCGTGCCAAATCGGAAGGGTCAATTAGTTTTTCTTCACGCAGCGTAGAGTTCTTTTCGTTTATAGATAAGTCTATCTCTTCAATAAGTCGTTCTATCTCATTTACATTCTTAGTGAATTTGGCATCAAAAATTTTCTTAATCTCTTCTCCAGTTTTGCCTTTTATCTTCTCCCCATTCAACGCATTAATCCATAATGTTTTACTGCTATTGTCTGTTATTATCAAAAGTTTGCATAACTTTTTGGCAACAGCTTTTTCCTGTTCAATAGCATTGTCTTCTTTAGCCTTATTATTTAGTTTATCTGGAGACTTTGCTTCTACTATACCCTTTACTTCTTTATGATATACGATTAGTCCGTCTGGCTTTTTTCTTATCAGTTCACCATAATCCTTTCTTGGTATCAGCCCAAAATCTACCAATTGATTTATTGTGGTCTCTCCGAGACGATAATACAGATACTTACCTATCTTTTGGGGAACTACCTGCAATAATTGTTCGCTTGTATTCATGCCCTCACACAGGGGTCTTTCCATTAAAACGCTCAACTCTTATCTTTACTTTCTTTCCAATGAAACTGCTCAGTTTTTGGTCTCTTATGCTAATAGTCCCATATTCGTATCGTTTTTCCTTACCAGAACCGAGTGTTTTGATGTCGGTAGTGCCATAGACCTTGGCTACCTTTATCGTTATCGCCTTCATACATCCACGAATATTATACATAAGATACCTATATATAGCTTTCGTAATTCCACATAGAATGAATGGGATTACCATTCTATAATAGAAAGGTATATATATCTTGTTATCTATATTCTATTATAGAATGTGATTGTATGAAACAACTACAAGTGCTGTTGCGGGAGAGGAAAGCGAGGGGCTACCAAATAGCCAAGACCTCAAAGGTCATAGAGAAGGACGGCGTTTGGTTCGTGCCGAGCGCATCAAATCCGCATCAGGTCTATCAGGTCGTCCTGACACTGGAAGGCGCAAAATGCACCTGCGAGGACTACAAGGAGAGGAGCGTCTATGGCTTGAAATGCAAGCATTACTTCGCAGTCCAATACGTTCTTACCAAGACCATAAACAGGGACGGCACTACTACAATCACACAAACAAAGCGCACTACTTATCCTCAAGACTGGTCTAACTACACAAAGGCGCAGACCGAGGAAGGACGGCTCTTTAAGGAACTGCTAAAGGATTTGGTGGAAAACGTGCCAGAGCGGATAAGGGAAGGCGCAGGGCGTCCAAGAGTGCCTTTGAGCGAGGGCTTGTTCTGTGCGATAGACAAAGTCTATTCTATGCAGTCAAGCAGACGTGCATATTCACGCTACAAAGAAGCGGAGAGCAAGATGCAGATAACGAAAGCCCCTAACTACAACGTCATAAACATACTTCTTAACAGGCAGGATATGACCCCGATCCTTACGAACCTTCTACACATAACCGCTTTGCCCCTCAAATCAACAGAGACGAAGTTTAGCGTGGATAGCACAGGGTTCAGGACTACGCTGTTCAGCGAATACTGCAAGGACAAGCATAACACAAAGAGGCAGCACCAGTGGGTTAAGTGTCATGCCTTGACTGGAAACACCACGAACATAGTAGCGAGTGCGATAATCACAACTGAACACGCCAACGATAGCCCTCAATTCATACCATTACTGCAAGACACGGCAAATCAGGGCTTCTCTATGTTGGAAGTTAGCGCAGACAAAGCTTACAACTCAAAGGACAATTACAACGCTGTTAGTGAGATAGGCGGAACTGCGTATATCCCCTTCAAGTCCAACACTTCGCCTTGGGGTAATAGTAGCAGTCAGGGTAGCAGGGCGAAGATATGGCGCAGAATGTATCATTACTTTCAGCTAAACCAAGAGGAGTTTCTTACGCACTACCACAACAGGAGCAACGTAGAAACTACCTTTATGTCTATCAAGTTCAAGTTCGGCGACTGCCTGAAAAGCAGGAACTTCGTAGCACAGATGAACGAACTACTGTGCAAGCTGATAGCCTACAACATAACAGTCCTGATAAGTGCGATGTATGAGTTGAAGATTGAGCCTAATCTCTTGAGCTGAATAAAAGATTTATTCGTTCTATGGATAGTCTATAATCTTCCAACACTCGTTCATTATCGGAGATGCTGCCTCTATTATTCACATCACGTTCAGATAATAAGTAAATCTTGGCGTGGTCAAGATTTTCCCAATCCTCCGCCAGTTTTACTAAGGCTAATATATCGTATCTTTCAGGCATATTATCCAAACGCCAAATTCTTCTATCAAATTTCTTTGTTTTTACCTGTATAGATTTGACAGTTCTACCCTTCAGAGCAATTATATCGTTTCCACTATCTATCAAGGGAATTGCTGGCTCTATACCATACTGCAAAAGTCTTAGTTGGATTAATAGTTCCCCAATAGTGCCTTTTTTAAGATTTAAAGGAGACTCGTTCATACCATCATTTATCTGTCATCATTCCCTGCTAATAAATTATCGTTTCTGCTAATTTATTCGTTCAAAAACGGCTATTTATTAGCAAAGCCAGCCCTAGACATACGTTTAAATATGTCCACAATTATAAACTACTTAGGGTCGTAGGGCGCTCATGGTTTCCCTACCTCTCGTTCTACGACCTATCGTATTTAGGGATTATTATGCCATCATTGGATGATCTAGTAACTGACGGATGCCTAGTAGCTTCTGCATACTTAGAGGATGCTTACGCAGCATGCAAGAACGGTGCCATAACGGTAATAAATGCCATAATTAGAAGCTGATCGTCATGAAGCTCCCGCTAACTCAAACAACTCTTAGATGATGTTCAGGTGCCTATTGTGGATACTGAAAAGTACGAACTAATAAAAACTGATAAAACAACGCCTTACGGAAAGCCTTTGTTTCAGGTCAAAGCAAAGAAAGCTTTTGGGCTAATAGCTAAAGGCGAGATAGGCGGGTATATTGAAAGTGAGGCAAATTTATCACAGAATGGGAACGCCTGGGTCTTTGGGGACGCCTGGGTCTATGGGGACGCCAGGGTCTCTGGGGACGCCAGGGTCTCTGGGGACGCCAGGGTCTCTGGGGACGCCTGGGTCGGTGGGGACGCCAGGGTCTATGGGAACGCATGGGTTTCTGGGGACGCCTGGGTCGGTGGGGACGCCAGGGTCTATGGTAACGCCAGGGTCCATGGGAACGCCAGGGTCTATGGGGACGCCTGGGTCTATGGGGACGCCAGGGTCCATGGGAACGCCAGGGTCTATGGGAACGCCAGGGTCCATGGGGACGCCTGGGTTTCTGGGGACGCCTGGGTCTATGGGGACGCCTGGGTCTATGGGGACGCCTGGGTCGGTGGGGACGCCAGGGTCTATGGGAACGCCAGGGTCTATGGGAACGCCAGGGTCCATGGGAACGCCAGGGTCTATGGGGACGCCTGGGTCTATGGGCGATTTGATCTAAGCGTATGTACAAGGA
>Ga0335082_10001823_pt1 | contig 22764 bp, 18 predicted proteins | sample Lox_Sample_41_FD_206718 | JGI IMG/M metagenome (GOLD analysis project Ga0335082, IMG submission 206718) | Soil microbial communities from Loxahatchee National Wildlife Refuge, Florida, United States - Lox_Sample_4.1 | ecosystem: Environmental > Terrestrial > Soil > Wetlands | place: USA...
GACCAGCCGCCCGCCCCGGGTGAGCTGCCGTCGCTCGACGCCGCGATGCAGCGCGCCCTGGAGAAGGAACCCCAGCTCCAGGCGGCGGTGGAGCGCATCCGGGCCCAGGAGGAGGAGACCCGGTCCGTCTTCGCCCAGCTCCGTCCGGAGCTGCTCCTCGCCGGGACGCTGAACGCCCGAGCTGGCGGGAGCGCCCCGACGGGAGGCGGGACCGTCCCCGACGGCAACGGATGGATTCCCAACGTGCCCAACTGGCAGGTGGGCATCGTCCTCAGCTGGCCGATCTTCGCCGGGAGCGTCTGGGCCCGGGGCGAGGCCTCGCGCCAGCGGGAGGTGGTCCGCCGCGAGGAGGCGGCGCTGGTGCGCCAGGACCTGGTGGCGCGGGTGGAGCGCACCTACGTCGGGGTGACCGTCGCCCGCGAGGCGCTCCCGCGTCTGGAGGCATCGGTCAACGCGGCCCGGGCCAACTACGCGCAGGCCGACGCTCGCTTCAAGGCCGGGCTGGGGACGTCGGTGGAGCTGGCCGACGCCGAGGCCCTGAGGACCGACGCCGAGATCCAGCTCGCCCTCGGCCAGTTCGACCTGGCCAGATCCCGAGCCGCCTTCGGGCGCGCCATCGCGGAGGGACTGTGAGCGACGCTCCCGACTACAGTGCCTCCTCCAAGGTGTCCGTCGCCCAGCCGGCCTCGGCGCCGGCCCAGGCAGAGCGGGCGACCAACCGGATCCGCATCGTCCTCTCCGCGGGGGTGGTGCTGCTGCTCGGCGTCGGGGGCCTCCTTCTTTGGCGCGCGCAGTCCCGCGTCAACCAGGTGGCACTGGCCGGCAGCGCCAAGCCGGTGAGCGTGGTGACGGCGCAATCGGCCGAGTACCGCCCCTTCCGGAGCTACATCGGAACGCTCGAGCCTTGGCAAGCGGCGCGGGTCGGCCCTCAGCTCATCTCCGCCTACGTCTCCACGGTGCTGGTCAGGCCGGGGGCGGTGGTGCAGAAAGGCGAGGTGCTGGCAACGCTGGACTGCCGGCACGCCGCCGCCTCCACCCGGGCGGTGGCCATGCAGGCTGAGGCCATCGACGCACGCCAGAAGGCCCTGGCCGACGAGGCGGCCCGCACGGCGGGCCTGCTCGACGGGGGCTTCGTCTCCCCCAACGAGGCGGAGCAGAAGCTCGCCCAGAGCGCCTCCGAGGCGGCCCAGCTCCAGGCCGGGAAGGCCCAGCTCGCCCGAAGCTCGCTCGAGGTCGACGACTGCGTGCTGCGCTCGCCCTTCGCTGGCGAGGTGGCCTCGCGGGACGTCGACCCCGGGGCCTACGTGCGCCCCGGCGCCGCTCTGGTCTCGGTGGTGGACCGCTCCATCGTCCGCGTCACGGCCGAGGCGCCGGAGGTGGACTTCGCCGTGGTCGAGCCTGGAACGCAGGTCAAGATGCGCTTCCTGTCCACCAAGCAGGAGTTGGTGGGGGTCGTCTCGCGCCGCGCCCCGGCCGCGGATCCGGGGACGCGCACTGTCCACTTCGAGATCGACGTTCCCGACCCCAAGCGGACGCTGCCGGTGGGGACCACCGCCGAGCTGGTCATCGACGTCGGTGAGCCCCGGCCGGCGTCGGCGATCCCGCTCGCGGCCGCGGCGGTGCGGACGGGGAAGGTGGCCCTCTTCACCGTGGAAGGGGACGTGGCGCGGGCCCGAGTAGTGCCGCTGCTCGGGGAGCGTCAGGGCACGCTCTACCTCGACCCGTCGCTGAAGCCGGGCACCCAGGTGGTCCTTGAGGGACGGGCCCTTCTCCAGGACGGCGATCCGGTAGCCGTCGGCGCGACGGAGGGCAAGCTGTGACCCGCCTTTCCCTCGGAAACCCGGTGGCCATCCTCATGCTCGGCATCGGGGTGATGGTCTTCGCGGCGGTGACCACGCCCCGGATGAGCATCGACACCTTCCCCGAGCTCACTCCCCCCGTCTTGGTGGTGGGCACGCTGGCTCCCGGGCTCGGTCCGAAGGATGTGGAGAAGACCCTCACCTGGCGCATCGAGAAGTACGTCAGCGCCACCCCGGGCGTGGACCACGTAGAAAGCATCTCCCGCAACAACCTGAGCATCGTCTTCGTGTGGCTCAAGTGGGGGACCGACCTCAATTCGGCGCAGACGCTGGTCCAGCAGCAGGCCGCCTTTGCCATGGCCGCCGTCCCAAAGAGCTTGGGGGTGCTGCCGCCCTTCGTGCTCCAGTACGATCCTTCCAACGCGCCGGTGGTCCAGGTGGCGGTCTCCGGTGGGGGGTTGACCGGCCCGCAGCTCTACGACTACGCGCTCAACTCCATCGAGCCGGTCCTGGAGGGGATCCCGGGCGTGGCCAGCGCCTCGATTAACGGCGGCCGGCAACGCCAGATCAACGTGGTCGTCAACCGGTCGGCAGCCGAGGCCCGGGGGGTGACCTCGAGCGACATCGCGGCCGCCATCTCACAGGCCAACGCGCTCCTGCCTTCCGGCGTGTTCATCTCGCCGCGCTTCGACTCGAACGTCTACACCAACGCCGTCCCGGAGCGCGTGGAGACCATCGGCAGCGCGATGGTCAAGGTGGTCGGTGGAAAGCCTGTGTACATCCGGGACGTGGCCCGGGTCGAGGACGGAGGAAGCCCCGAGACGCAGGCGGTCTCAGTGAACGGCCGGAACGCGGTCTATCTCAACGTGCTCCGCGTCCCGGGCGGCAACACGCTGGACATCGTCGACGCGGTCAAGAAAGCCGTGGCCGGGCTGCGCGACCTTCCCTCCGGGGTCTCTGTCAAGGCGGTATTCGATCAGTCGACCTTCGTGCGGACCACGTACCGGGGGCTGAAGAAGGAGGTGCTTCAGGCTCTGGTGCTTATCGCGTTGGTGATCCTCCTCTTCCTGCAGAGCTTCCGAGGCACGCTCATCGTCGCCATCGCTATTCCGCTCTCCTTCGCTGCGACTCTGATCGTCCTCTACGCCAGCGGCCAGACCCTGAACGCCTTCACGCTGGGTGGGCTGACGCTGGCTATGGGGTTGCTGGTGGACGCGGCGGTGGTGGTGCTGGAGTCCATTCACCGCCACCAGCGGATGGGGAAGAGCAACTACCGGGCGGCGCTCGAGGGCACCAACGCCGTCGCCCTCCCAATGCTGGCCGCGACCCTGAGCATCACCGCCGTCCTGCTGCCCGTGCTGCTGCTCGCCGGGCTGGCCAAGAAGCTCTTCGCCCCGCTGGCTCTCACCGTGGCCGTCGCGATGGCGGCCTCCTATGTCGTGAGCATCTGCGTCACGCCGGTCGCCTGCCGCTACTTTCTCCGGCACACCGGTGAGAGCGGCATCGCCAGACGGGTGGCGGCCTTGGTGGACGCGGTGGCCAATGGGTACGCCAATCTGCTCCGTCGCGTGCTTCCCTTCCGTGCCTGGGTGATCGGTTCGTGCGCGGTGCTCACCGCCGGGGCCTTGTCGGCCGCGCTCAGCCTGCCGAGCACGTTCTTCCCGGAAATCGACGAGGCGATGGAGCGGGTCTACGTGCGCCTCGCCCCGGGCACGTCGCTCGACGACTCCGCCCGGAGGATCGGCGAGATGGGCAGGGTACTCGCGGAAGAGCTCCCGAAGGGAAACGTAGAGCTGGTGCTGACCAACGTCGGCTCGCCGAACAATGCGCGCAGCGCCATGACCAGCCCCAACAACGGACCCCACATGGGGTTCATTCGCCTGGCGTTGGTCGACGCCGAGCAGCGGACGTTGTCCCAGCGCGAGATCTCCGACCGGATGAGGGAGATCCTCGTCCGACGCTTCCCAGGGGTGGAGTTCCTCCAATGGCCGGGGGGGCTGGTGGCCTCGGTCTTTGCCAATGGCTACGTCGCACCGCTGGTGGTCGAGGTGCGAGGCGAGAACCTGGCCGAGCTGGAGGAGCAGGCACGGGCGGTGGCCCGGGTGGCGGTGACCGTCCCCGGCGTCCGGGACGTCCGGATCAGCCTCCAGAACGACTACCCGGAGGTCCGGCTGGAGACCAAGCGCGACGAGGCAGGCATGGTTGGGGTGAGCGCGCGGGCCGCGGCGCAGACCACGCTCGAAGCCACGCTGGGAAACATCAACAGCCCCAGCGTTTGGATCGACCCCAACAACGGCCAGTCCTACTACGTGGTCACCTACTATTCCGGCACCGACGTTCCGGATCCCGCTGCCCTGGGCGCGCTCCCGGTGCGGATCAGCGGAGACGGTAAGCCGGTGGCGCTCGGAGCCTACAGCACCATCCGTCGCTCGGTCGGCCCGGTGGCCATCGAGCGCAATCAGCTCCAGCGCGCCGCGCATGTGCTCATGCAGACCGAGGGGCGCGACATCGGAACCGCGTCAGCCGAGCTGGAGCGGAAGCTGCGCGAGAGCCCCGCCACTCGGGGCCTGCACTTCAATTTCGTTGGTCAAGTCCAGCTGATGCGGGACACCTTTTCCGGGCTGGGGTTGGCCATCGGCCTGGCGGTGATGGTGGTCTTCATGATCATGGCGTCGCAGTTCAAGTCCCTGCGGTTGCCCTTCGTGATGCTGTTCACCATCCCGGTGACTCTGGTCGGGATCGTGATGGCGCTGCTTGCCGCGGGTCAGGGATTCTCCATCACCGCGTTGATGGGGGTGCTGATGGTGGTGGGCATCGCCGTCTCCAACGGGATCTTGCTCGTCGACGCCGCGAGCCGGCGTTACTCGGAGGAGGGCATGGACAAGGCGGAGGCGGTGATCGCCGCGGCGCGCTCCCGATTCGTGCCCATCGCCATGACCAGCCTGGCCACCGTGAGCGGGCTCCTCCCGACCGCCCTGGCGCTCGAGAAAGGCACCGAGTCCAACCAGCCCCTCGCCCTGGCCGTGGTCGGAGGGCTTGCCTCGTCGACCGTGCTCTCGCTCTTCCTGATTCCGGTGATGTTCATGATCTTCGCCCGCCGCGAGGCTCCGGAGGAGGACGATGCTCCTGCCGCCTCGACACACGTTGCGCCCCAGCACACCTGAGCAGGAGCTCGGCTCAGGTCACTCCGTCGTACTTGACGTCGCCGACGCCGGTGACGTCGTAGCCGGGAATGCCGCTCACCTCGGTGCGGAAGGCCTTCCCCTGGGCCACCTGGCAGGCCGCCACCACCGCCGGATGCCCCATCTCCCGCGCCTGGACCAGAAGGCCGTAGGCCTCCTGGGCGAGCGGATGGAAGGCCAGGCCCAGCGCCTCGCCCCAGGCGCGGGAGGCGAGACCGACGTCGGCGTCGCCCCGCGCAACCCGGCTGACCACCTCGAGATGCGAGGCGCAGACGACGGCTTTGGCGTGAACCTCCCGGGAGTCGAGGCCGGCGCCGGTCAGCGCATCGTCCAGGTAGCGTCGAACCCCGGCCGATCCGGGGCGAGAGGCGAGGCGCAGAAAGGGCAGCTCCCGGAGGTCGGGGACGCGGCCCTTGGCCACCAGCCCCACTGCGCGAGTGACCAGATGGAGGCGGGCCAGCCGCTCGCCGCCCAGGTGCGACGGGAAGCCGCCCGCGTGGCTGCCGGTGGCGAGCACCTGGCCGGCGGCGAGCATGGCCAGCCCCGAGTCGCGATCGGCGGGCACCAGCCCGAGGAGGGTGCCAGCCTCGCGGAGCAGTCGCAGGAAGGTGAGCACCACCCGGTCTCCGTTGGCGGCGAGGAGGGGCGGCGTGGTCGCACCCGCCCGGGGAGCGACGTCGGGAGCGACGGTTTCGGCATCCTCGGTCCGCTGGCCCGTCGCCGACCAGGCGGCCACCTCGGCCCTGTCGAAGCGCCACTCCGAGCCCACCCGGCGCGCCGGGAGGCCGCGCTTCAGGAGCCGGTAGACGTGCTTCGGATGCACCCGGAGGAGCTGGGCCACCTCGCTGGTGGTGAGGAGCGCGGAGGGGGCGGGCATCGTCGGGCGGATGTTAGGGCCCGGAGGTTCGGTCGTTGTTGGTAACAAAGAGCTACGTCCCATGGTTACTTTAGGATACTTTAGGTCTCCGAGAGCTACCGGAGAGGGCCATGGGCCTGGGAGCTGTCAAGAGGGGGGTCGCGCCCGCGGTGTTCCTGCTGCTGGTGGTCGGGCTGCCGGCGAGCGCCCAGACCGAGGAGCCGCCGGCCACGGCGGCGACCGATGCCGGCGAGGAGCAGGAACACCACGCCCCCGGACACGAGGCCTTGTCGGACCTGGGCATCCTCAACTTCTTCTCCCAGGGCTGGAACGTGAAGTGGGTGCACCGCCACCGGTACACGCCGGACATGGCGCTGCTCAAGGTGACGACCAACTTCCTCGAGCAGGAATTCCGCCTCGACTACGCCAACACCCAGATCGCCAACAACCCGACCCTGGTGGCGAGCGACCTGCTCAACGGCCTCATCGCCTACGCGCTGAACCGGCGGTTCATGCTCGAGATCATCGCCAACTACCAGTGGAACATCAAGAAGTCCGGCTCGCCGGCCAACGGCGCGGGCGGTGGATTCCTGGTCCGCTTCCAGCTCATCGACAACCCCACCCAGTCCTACGACTTCCAGGTCCGAATCTCGGGGCCGAACCGCCCCATCGGCCAGACCCAGACGTCGATGCAGTACTCGCTCTCCGGCTGGCAGGACATGCACGCCCTCATCCCGGCCCTGGGCCGCTTCGGGCTCTACTACTCCTTCACCTACGAGAACCTCCTCGGCCCACTTCCCAAGCCCGGGGCCCGGAGCAACGACATCAGCTACGACATCTCGCTGGCCGAGACCTGGACGAGCCCCGACGTGCCGGTGGTCGGAAACCTCACCACCTTCGTCGAGTTCTTCGGTACGACGGACCTCGACGGAACGAGCACCACGCCCACGGTGATCAGCGTCACGCCGGGGGTCCGCTTCTGGCTGGTGCCCAAGAACTCGCTCACCTTCGGCGCCGAGCTCCCCCTGGTCAGCAATCCGCCCTTCGACATCATCTACCGGCTCACCTACATCCTGAATTTCTGACGGAAGGCAGGCCGGCTGGCGGAAGGGCCGCCTCCCGTCGGGCCGGGCGATGCCGACCGGGGAAGGGCTGCGAACCGCACCGGACGACGCCCTACGTGTCTGCTCCAGCGAGGGGTGCCGTATGAGGCGAGCAGACGCATCCTCGGAGCGGACAGGCCGGCACGGTCGTTGGCGCCGGCTCGTCCCGGCGCTCGGCTCGGTCGCCCTTCTGGGCGGCGCCTGCGCCACTGTTCCGCCCGGGAAGGGCGCGGTGGTCCTCGCCCCCTCTGGCGTACGACCCGAGCCGCTCGGGGAAGGTGTCTCCTCGGTGCCCTGGTTCGGCGACGTCTACCTCTACGACCTGCGACAGCAAGTATTGACCGTCCGCTTCGTGGCCATGACCAGCGACGGGGGCAGCGTGACCGCCTCGGCGTCGGTGGTGACCTACCGCATCGTGCCCGAGGAGCTGGTGGCGCTGGCCCGCGAGGTGGGCCCGGACTACGCCCGGAACATCGTCCGTCCCGAGGCGGAGAGGGCGGTCCGGCTGGTGGTGGCCGCTCTCCGGGCGGACCAGCTCGACTCCGAGCACCTCCTCCAGGCTCAGGCCGAGGTCACCCGCGAGGCTGCGGCCCGGGTGCGCCCCTACCACGTGCTCGTCGAGTCGGTGGACCTCCGGACGATGCAGGTCATCGCCCCGCTGGCGCTCGAGCAGGTCTCCCTGCGGCTGATTCTCGAGCAGGAGCTGCTCGCCGCCCCGCGCAAGCTGCAGGTCGCCCGCCAGAGGGCCGACCAGCGCCGGGAGCTGGCGGAGGGGCTGGTCCGGGAGTTCGCCACCCTGGCCCCGACGCTGACCCCGCAGACGCTCGAGGAGCGGCGCCTCCATGCCTGGGAACGCCTGCTCCGGTCCCCCTCGACATCCGTATCCGTCCTAGCCGCCGGGCGTCCGGCGCTGCTGGAGGTTTCGCCATGAACCGGCTCGTCGCGTTGTGCGCCCCGCTGCTCCTTGCTTCTTGCGTGACCGTGGGCCCGGGCCACGTCGGCGTCCTGTGGAAGGCCAGCGGGGGAACGCAGCCCAACACCTACGGGGAGGGCGAGCACGGGGTGTGGTTCGCCAACAAGATGTACGTCTTCGACCTCCGGGTGATGAGCAACGACGAGACCCTGACCGTCATCGCCAACAACGGCCTGTCCATCAACCTCGCCACCTCGGTCCTCTACCGGATTGCTCCCGACCAGGTGGTCGCGCTCCAGGAGGAGATCGGCCCCGACTACTACAACATCATCCTCGAGCCGCTCCTGCGCTCGGACGCGCGTCGGGTCATCGGCCGCTACTCTCCCGAGGAGATCTATTCCACCAAGCGGGACGTCATCGAGCGCGAGGTCCGCGAGCAGCTGATCAGCCGGACCACCGGCAAGCACCTGATCATCGAGGCGGTCCTCATCCGAAACGTCGAGCTCCCGCCCGCCATCCGCCAGGCCATCGACCAGAAGCTGGCCGCCGAGCAGGAGGTGCTCAAGATGGATTACGAGCTCCGCATCGCCCGGGCGGCGGCCGAGCAGCGGCGGGTGGAGGCGGAGGGGATCGCCGACTACAACCGCACCGTGGCCAAGAGCCTCACCCCGACCATCCTCGAGTTCGAGCGCATCCGGCAGCTCGAGAAGCTGGCTGCCTCCGGGAACGCCAAGACGGTGGTGCTCGGGGCGGGTGCGGGCTCGACTCCGCTCCTGCTCAACACGCCGGCCCCGGCGTCCGGTTCCACCGTGTCGAAGTAGCAGCCCAGACGAGCGAGGGGCCCGCCCTCGGCAGAAGGCGAGCCCCTCCCAGCTGCTCGGCAGCTGCGGTGGTCTCAGATGGTGTGGATGGTGTGGTCCTTCGTCTCCCGGACGAGGAGCGAGCCGACGACGAAGGTCATCGCGGCGACGATGATCGGGTACCAGAGGCCATTGTAGATGTCGCCGGTGGCGGCCACGGTGGCGGTGGCGATCAGCGGGAGCAGGCCTCCGAACCAGCCGTTGCCGATGTGGTAGGGCAAGGACATCGACGTGTACCGGATCCGGCTCGGAAACAGCTCCACCAGGAACGCGGCGATCGGCCCGTAGACCATGGTCACGTAGATGACCATGATCGTCAGGATGAGCAGGATCATCGGCTTGTTCATGTCCGCGTCGACGGCCTTGGTCGGGTAGCTCAGCTCGTTGAGGGTGGCCTTCAGCTTCGCCTCGTCGACGCCGACGATCTCCTTGTCGTTGATGCGGACCACCGGCGGGGCCCCGGGAGCACCGTCGATCTTGGTGTAGGTGAGGCTGCGCGAGGTGAGCTGGTTCTGGACCTTGTCACAGTCGCTGTAGACGGTGGTGGGCAGCGCGAAGATGTGCACCTGGCAGTTGCTGGCGGTGAGGCTGATCTTGGTGTTCTCGTGGAACCGCTCCAGGGCCGGGTTGGCGTAGTGGGTCAGCCCCTTGAAGAGAGGGAAGTAGGTCACCACCGCCAGCAGGCACCCGATCATCATGATCCACTTGCGCCCGATCTTGTCGGAGAGCTTGCCGAAGACGATGAAGAAAGGCGTGCCGATGACCAGGGACAGTCCGATCAGCCAGTAAGTGGTGATGAAGTCGACCTTGAGCGTGGTGAGGAGGAAGAACAGCGCGTAGAACTGGCCCGTGTACCAGACCACGCCCTGTCCGGCGGTGGCGCCGATCAGCGCCAGGATGACGATCTTGAGATTCGACCACTGCCCGAAGCTCTCGGAGAGCGGTGCCTTGGAGCGCTTCCCCTCGGCCTTCATCCGCTGGAACACCGGCGACTCCTGCAGCTTGAGCCGGATGTAGACGGAGATCATGAGCAGGAAGATGGAGAGCAGGAACGGGAAGCGCCACCAGGAGAAGACCTTGAAGATCTCCGCATTCATGTTCACCCGGCAGAGGCCGATGACCACCAGCGCCAGGAAGAAGCCGAGAGTGGCGGTGGTCTGGATCCAGCTCGTGTTGTAGCCGCGCTTGGTGTCGGGGGAGTGCTCGGCGACGTAGGTGGCCGCCCCTCCGTACTCACCGCCCAGGGCGAGGCCCTGCGCCAGCCGCAGGAGGAGAAGCAGGACCGGGGAGGCCATGCCCACCTGGGCGTAAGTCGGCAGGCAGCCGACGAAGAACGTCGACAGGCCCATGACGACGATGGTGATCAGGAACGTGTATTTGCGTCCGAGCAGGTCGCCGATGCGTCCGAAGACCAGCGCCCCGAACGGTCGAACGAGGAAGCCGGCGGCATAGTTCACGAACGCATTGAGCAGCGCCGTGGTCTGGTTGCCGGGGGGAAAGAACACCGACGCGAAGAACGGCGCCAGCGTCGCGTAGATGTAGAAGTCGTACCATTCGAACACCGTGCCAAGAGAGGAGGCGAAGATGACGCGCCTCTCCTCCCGGAGGTTCTCCACGGGTGCGTGGGAGACTGCACTTGCAGGTGTAGCCACAGCGGAACCTCCTTGGGTTCTGTGGTTGAAAGACGCTGATGTCACGGCAACTCCCACGCCAAGCGGCCGGTCCAGCGTTCCTCGCAGCTTGCGGAGCTACGCGCCGCGGCAATGCGGTTCTGGGTAACACTGCCCTGCTACGAAACGTAACGAGGCGATTCCCTCGGCCCTCTACGCCCGCCCATGAATGCCCGAGGGGAGGGCGGGCTCCGGTGACGAGGTGAGAGCGACCAGCGCCGCATCGCGGCCGCGGCCGATCCAGACCGGCGTCCCGTCCGGCTGCACCCTGCAGCGCTCGCCGGTGCGGTAGACGCCGTGCGGCCGCTTCAGCCGGTGCTCGACGAACCGCGCATGGTCCGCCTCCAGCGTCCGCGGCTGCGAGGGCCAGGAGGCACGTGCGCACAGCTCGGCCTCGGCCCCGGGGAGCGCCGGTGCTCCGCGCGCGTCGAGGAGGAGGGGATCCACCCCGAAGAGCGGCGTCGCGCCCGCCGACGGCCACCGGGCGACGAGCATCCCGGCGCCCTCGCTGCTCCACACCGCCTCGACGTCCGGTCTCGAGCCGGTGGCCCCCTCGTCCAGCGCCGCACGGAGCGGTGCAGCGGCGGCGGCCGTCGCCAGCTCGGCGCTCCGGCCGATGAGGTGGGTGACGCCCAGCGCCTCGAGCCGATCCAGGCCATCCCCGCGCTCGTCGAGGACCAGCGTCCCTCCCAGCGCCAGCGTCCCGTAGAGAACGTCGATCCGTCCGCCGGCCAGGTCGGCGAGGCAGAGCACGCGGCTGGCCGGGCCGACGCCGAGCACCTCGCGATGCACGAGCAGCGAGTGGAGGAGGAAGCCCGCCGTGCCGTGGACGAGCAGGCGCCCGCCGTCGTCCTCGGGAGGCATGGCGAGGAGGAGCGAGTCCTCGCCGGTCATCTGGGCCGGCGGACAGGTGGGCCTGACCTGCGCCAGGGCGCGCTCCAGGTCATGGTCCCGGGCGTAGGCCAGCGGCACTCCGGCCGCGGTCCGCCGGTGCACGAGCACCGCCTCCACGCGGCCCAGCCCGCTGAGCGCCTCGTCGGCGTGCTCCCAGAGGGCAATCCGCTCCCGCCTGCCGTCCAGCTCCGCCTCGTTGGCGGTGACCAGGACGCGGGCCCGGGCCACGCGCAGCGCCCGGCGGATGACGTCCGGACCGGCCCGGGCGGAGAGCAGGAGGTGCACTGCGCCGATGCGCGCACAGGCCAGGGCGGCCGCCACCAGCGGCGCCCCCATGGGGAGGTAGAGCGCCACCCGGTCCTGCGCCCGCACCCCGTGGGCGAGGAGCACGTTGGCCATGCTGCACATCCGCCGGCGCAGCGCCTGGAAGGAGACCGTCTCCACGTCTCCTTCCGCGCGGAGCCAGATCAGCGCAGGCCGGTGGGGATCCAGCGCGGCGTGGCGGTCCACGCAGCTCACCGTCGCATTGAGCAGCCCGTCCCCGAACCAGCTCACCTCGCCCTCCGCCAGCTCGCCCTCGAAGGCATGCTCGGGCGGGCGCAGCCAGGCCAGCGCCGCCGCCTCGCGCAGCCAGAAGGACTCCCGGTCCTGGAGGCTCTCGCGGTGGAGCTGTGCACAGCGTCCGAGGCGGGCCCGGGCGCCCTGGATCGACCTCGATGGGGACGGGCGGCTCACCGTCCGGGCCCGCAACGCAAGGCGCACGCCACGGCGGGCATCGCGCCTTCCTCAAGACTTAGCCCCTGCTGCTCCGGGCCGAAGCGTGTCGTTCCGGAACGCCCGTTACCGAAGGTAACAGCCCGGGACGCTCACGCCTGGAGCTTGCTCCTCGGAATCCCGAGCCGGGCGCGCTTCTCCCACAGCGCCTTCCGGCTGATCCCCAGCCGGCGGGCGATCTCCGTCTCCGACATCTGCCCCTGATGCTCGAGGACGAATCGGCGGAAGTACTCGGTGAGCGCGCCGTCCGCCGAGCCCTCGGCGACATCCTCGTGTTCGTGCGCCGGGGACGCGCTGGCCGGTCCATCGATGGCCAGGAGATCCGGGGTGATCTCCCCGCCGTCGCAGAGGATGACCGCGCGCTCGATGGCGTTCTCCAGCTCGCGCACGTTGCCCGGCCAGTCGTGCTTGAAGATGGCGCGGCGGGCGTCCTCGGAGAAGGCGAGCGGGGGCCGATTCAGCCGGCGGCAGGCCTTGCCGAGGAGGAACTCGGAGAGCTCGAGCACGTCGTCCCCCCGCGCCCGCAGCGGGGGAAGGTGGACCTCCACCACCCGGAGCCGGAAGTAGAGGTCGTTGCGGAAGTCGCCGTCGAAGGACATCTGGCGAAGGTCCCGGTGCGTGGCGGCGATGAGCCGGATGTTGACCCGCCGGCTGCCGGTGGCCCCCACCCGCCGCACCTCGCCTTCTTGAAGCACCCGCAACAGCCGGGCCTGGGCGGGAAGTGGAAGCTCGCCGATCTCGTCGAGGAAGAGCGTGCCGCCGTCGGCCGCTTCCACCAGGCCGGCCTTGGTCCGGTGCGCTCCGGTGAAGGCGCCCTTCTCGTGGCCGAAGAGCTCGGATTCGATGAGCGACTCGGGAATCGAGGCGCAGTTGACGGTGACGATGGGAGCGTCGCGGCGCGGTCCCTGGGCGTGCACCGCGCGGGCCACCAGCTCCTTGCCGGTGCCGGATTCCCCGAGGATGAGCACGGTGGCATCGGTCTGGGCCACCTTGCGGATGCGCTCCGACACCTCGCGCATGGCCGGACAGTTGCCGACCAGCCCGTGGACGGCGTAGCTCCGCTCCAGATCCTGGCGGAGGACGGCGTTCTGGCGCTCGAGCCGCGTCTGCCGCACCACCCGGTCGACGACGAGGAGGAACTCGTCGTGGTCGAAGGGCTTGGCGATGAAGTCCACCGCCCCCTTCTGGACCGCCTCCACCGCCGCCCGCACCGTGGCGAAGCTGGTCATGATCAGCACCGGGGTGCCGGCGCAGGTGTCGATCAGGTCGGTGCCCAGCCCTCCCGGGAGCCGCAGGTCGGCCACCACCAGGTCGAAGCCGTCCGCCCCGAGGGCGCTTCCCTCCTGGACGGTCCGCGCCTCGGCCGCCTCGTGACCGGCGCGGACGAGGAGGCGCGCCAGCTCGCTGCGGATGACGTCCTCGTCCTCGACGATGAGGATGCGGCTCATGCAATCACCTCTGCCCTCGCCCCCGGCCCCAACTCACCCTCCGCTCCTCGCGACGAGGGAAGCTCCACCGTCACCGTCGTCCCGGCACCGAGTGCCGTGGCCACTTCGATGCTCCCTAGATGCTCCCGCACGATGGTCTGTGCAAGAGGGAGCCCCAGCCCCGTACCCTGTCCGGGCGGCTTTGTCGTGAAAAATGGCTCGAACATGCGTTCGCGCACCGCGTCGTCGATGCCAGCTCCGTGGTCGATGATTCGCAGTCGCAACCGACCCGCTGCCTGCTCCGCCTCGACCACCACCTCGCCGCCGATCCGGCTCGCGTCGCAGGCGTTGGAGATGAGGTTGACCAGCACTTGAAGCAGCCGCTGCCGGTCCCCGTCCAGGCACAGCCCGGCCGGCACGCGGACCTGGCAGCTGACGCGCTTCGCCTTCCTCGAGAGCTGGATGAGGGTGATCGCCTCACCCACCGCCTCGCGAACATCGAAGCGCTCCGGGCGGGCCACGGCGTGAGTCGTGCCGGCGTGGCTGAAGCCGAGCAGGACCCGCACGATGGCGTCGATGCGCTGGGTCTCGCGCAGGATGAGGGACAGCCGCTGGCGCTCCTCCTCCGAGCCGGCGTCGCTGACCAGGTTCTGGGCGATGCAAGCGATGCCGGTGAGCGGGTTGCCGATCTCGTGCGCCACCCCGGCGGCGAGGCGGCCCACCGAGGCCAGGCGGTCCTGGTGGGCGACCTGCGCGGCGAGCGCCTTGCGCTCGGTGAGGTCCTCCACCAGCAGCACCGGGCCGTGGAGGTCCGCCGCCGCGGCCGACCCCGGGTCCTGGCTCCTGCCCAGCGAGAGGACCCGCTCGCGCCCTCGCACCTGGATGCACACCTCGGCATGGTGCGCTCCCTGGCCGAGAAAGTCGCGCAGCGCGCCGGGGAGAGAGCCGGGGAGCTGGTCCAGCCGCGCCCCCACCGCGTCCTGCGCGGCGATGCCGGAGAGGGCCTCCAGGGCCCGGTTCCAGATGACCACGTCCTGATCCGGGCCGAGGGCACACACCCCGAGGGGGAGATCCTCGAGCACCCGCCGCAGATACCGGCGGAAGGCCTCCAGCTCGGCCGGGGCGCCCTGGAGCTGAGCGCGGCTCTGGCGCAACTGCTCCTCGAGGAGGCGCAGCCGGGCGGAGAGCACCGGCTGGCGCCGGGCATCCATGCGGATGCTGCGGTCCACCACCCAGCCGGCCGTGAGCGGCCCGACCAGGCCGGAGAGGTTGCGCTGGAGCCTTTCGCGGAGGCGCTGGAGCTGGGCCGGCCGGCGCTCGTCGACGACCATCTGCAAGTCGGCCAGCGCTCGGTCCACCTCGGTGATGGCGGCGTCCTCGCCGAGCAGGGGCGCCAGCTTGGCCTGGAAATCGCGCGGGCTCTCCGCCTCGAGCACCCCCGGGGCCGAGAGCCGGGGAGCGCGGGTGCACAGCGCCGCCGCCTCCTCCTCGCGGGAGCTGGCCCGGGTGACCAGCGAGACGCCGGTGAAGAGCACGACGTTGAGACCGAGCGAATAGAGGGTGGCCGCGCTCCAGGGCTCGGAGCCGGTCACGATGCCGAACCACGGGGCCAGGTCCAGGGCGGGCGGCAACAGGTGCGCGTGGGCGAGAAGCGGCAGGAAGAGGGTGGCCGCCCAGACGGCGATCCCCGCCGACAGCCCGGCCAGGAATCCGGCCCGGGTCGCGCCGCGCCAGAAGAGCACCGCCAGGAGCCCGGGCAGCACCTGCACCACGGCGACGAAGGAGATCAGCCCCAGCTCCACCAGGCCGGTCCGGAACTCGAGGAGCCGGGAGAACCCGTAGCCGAGGAGGATGATGACCACGATCAGCATCCGCCGGGCCCAGAGCAGGCCGCCGTAGAGATCCCCGGCCCCGGCCAGGCTGCTGCGCGGGAGGAGCAGGTTGTTCAGGCACATCGCCGCCAGGGCGAGCGTGTCCACGATGACCATCGCGCTCGCCGCGGAGACAGCGCCGACGAAGGCCAGCGCCCCGACGCCTCCGTCCCTCCCCAGCCCGATGACGTAGTTGTCGGGGTGGACGCCGGGGAACGCCACCTGGCCGGCCCACAGCAGCGGCAGCACCCCGAGGTTGAGCAGGAGGAGGAAGGCGGGAAATCCCCAGGCGGCGACGCGCAGCGCCCGGTCGTCGAGCGCTTCGGTGAAGGCCATGTGGAACTGGCGGGGGAGCAGGAACCCGGCGGCGAAGGAGAGCAGCACCAGCGTCCCCCACGGCCCCTCGCGCACCGGCTGGTAGGCCGCCTCCAAAGCCTGCGGGTGATCGGCCAACCAGCGCTCGAGGCCTCCCGCTCCGCCGAACACGTGGACCACGGCCACCGCGGCGACGGTGAGCAGCGCCGCCACCTTGACCACCGACTCGAAGGCGATGGCCAGCCCCAGGCCGGCATGGCGCTCGCGCGGCGTCACGTGGCGGGCGCCGAAGAGCAGGGCGAACAGCGCCACCAGGGCGCAGAACACCAGGCCCACCATCGAGGCCGGCGGGGCGTGGCCGAGCACGCGCACCCCTTGGGTCACGGCGCGGATCTGCAACGCCAGATAGGGCAGGTTCCCGGCGAGCATGAACAGCGTCACCAGCACCCCGGCGGCCTGGCTCTGGAAGCGGAAGGCGAAGATGTCCGCCAGGGAGGTGAGCTGGTGCTCGCGCGTGAGGCGGAGCACGGGCTGCCAGATCACCGGCACGAGCAGGCAAGAGAGGGTGACCCCGATGTAGATGGCCAGGAAGTTGAAGCCGTTGCTCTTCGCGTACCCGACGCTGCCCGAGTAGGTCCAGGACGTGGCGTAGACGCCGAGGGAGAGGGTGTAGATGAGCGGGTGCTTGACCAGCTTCTGCGGGACCCACCGGCGCTCCCCGGCGTAGGCGACGAGGAAGAGGAGGAGCAGGTACCCGACGGCGACCGCGAAGAGCTGTCCGAGCTGGAGCACCGTCATCTCCCCGCGCGGGCCATCAGTCGGTCCGCCGGTTGACCACCGCCCCGAGGACGATGAGCAGGAGCCACAGCCCGAAGGGCACGAGCCAGGGGCGGGCGCCGTCCGCCCAGAAGAACCGCGCCCGGGAGACGAACACCAGGACGCCGAGGCCGAACACCCAGAGCGCCGGCTCGGCGATGCGCGCTCGGGGATCGGGAGAGGAAGCCATGCCCGAAGCGCCTTCATAGGCCGAAGGAGCCTTGACCGGGGAGGCCCGGGGAACAGGTGGGGCGCCTTGCCGCACTGCGGCATGGTGCGCGGCGCACGCCCGCGGCGCTACAAGCCGGTCTTCATCGATGTCCGCGCCGACCCCAGAGCTCGTCCTTCGACCCGGAACCCGCGCCGACGTCCCGCTCGTGCTCGCGCTCATTCGCGAGCTGGCCGCCTACGAGCGCGCGCCGGACGGCGTGGTGGCCGCCGAGGCGGATCTCTTGCGCGACGGCTTCGGAGCCTCGCCCCTCTTCCGCACCCTCATCGCCGAGCTGGACGGCGCGCCGGTGGGCTTCGCCTTCTACTTCCTCGCCTATTCGACCTGGCGGGGCCGGCCGACGCTGTACCTGGAGGACCTCTTCGTGCGGCCCGGGGCGCGCGGCCGGGGGGTGGGGCGGGCCTTCATGCGCGAGCTGGCCGCCGAGGCGCTGCGGCTCGGCTGCGCCCGCATGGTGTGGCAGGTCCTGGACTGGAACGAGCCGTCGATCCGCTTCTACCAGTCGCTCGGCGCCGAGGTAGTGAAGGAGTGGCTCACCTGCCGGCTCGAGGGCGGCGCGCTCCGGGCGCTGGCACACGACCGCTCATGAGCGCCGACGCCGATGAAACCAGGTCGCACGTGGACGCGTCTACCGGCGCGCTCCCTTCATCCAGGCGCTGGGCCAAGGCGACGGTCACCCTGGCGGTGGTCCCGGCGGACGTGGGTGACGCGCGGCCGCCGGCCTCGCCGTGAGGGCGGCCCGGGCGGTAGAAGGGAAGGGCAGCGAGCGCGGGTGGCGGAACTGGTAGACGCAGTGGACTTAGGATCCACCGCCGTGAGGCATGGGGGTTCAAATCCCTCCCCGCGCATTTCGCGTTGACACCGCTCCTGGGCTGCCCTTAAGGGCCTCCGCTTCCGATGAAGGTCCACGTCGAGTCGCTGTCCCCCATCGAGCGCAAGCTCTCCATCGAGGTCGAGCCGGAACGGGTGGCGGCCGAGCTGGGCCGTGCCTACCGGGCCCTCAGCGAGCGCGTCCAGCTGCCCGGATTCCGGCCGGGGAAGATTCCCCGCCGCATCCTCGAGCAGCGCTTTCGCGCCGAGGTGGAGGAGGACGTCACCCGGCGGCTGGTGGAGAAGAGCTACCTCGACGCCATTGCACAGCAGGGGGTGGAGGCGGTGGGGGAGCCCCAGGTCACCGGCGCTCGCCTCTCGCTCGACGCGCCGTTCTCCTTCCAGGCCACGGTGGAGGTCCGCCCCGAGGTCAAGGCCACGGATTACCAGGGACTGCCCCTCAAGCCGGTGGTGACCTCGGTCGAGGAGGCCCAGGTCGATGCACGCCTGGAGGAGCTCCGCCAGCGGCTCGGCCGTCTCGAGCCGGTGGAGGGCCGGACCGCGGCGCAGCCGGGCGACTTCGCGGTGGTCGACTACCGGGGGACGGTGGGCGGGCAGCCGTTCGAGGGAGGCTCGGGGGAGGGGGTGACCGTGGAGGTCGCGGCCGGCGAGGTCACCCAGGGCAACGTCGAGGCTCTGGCCGGGCTGGAGGTGGGGGCGAGCCGCGAGGTCTCCGCCCATTTCCCGGACGGGCACGCCCGGGCCGGGCAGACCGCCCTCTTCCACTTCACCCTTCGAGGGGTGAAGCGCCGGGTGGTTCCCCCCCTGGACGACGAGCTGGCGCGGGAGGTGGGAGGGGGCCCCACCCTGGAGGCGCTGCGCACGCGCGTCCGGGCGGACCTGGAAGCCGCGGCCAAGGCGGAGGCGGCACGCGGCGAGCGCGAGCAGCTGGTGCACGCCCTCATCCAGCGCAACGCCTTCCCCGTTCCCCGGGCGATGGTGGACCGGGGTGTGGAGGCCCTGCTCGAGGGGGCCTTCCGCTCGCTGGCGCGGGGCGGCGTCGACCCCCGGACCCTGAAGCTCGACCTCGATGCTCTCCGGGCGGAGATGCGCCCCCGGGCGGAGACCGAGGTGCGTGGAGCGCTCCTGCTCGAGGCCGTCGCCGAGGCCGAGTCCATCACCGTGGACAAGGCCGAGGTGGACGCGCGGATCGAGCAAATCGCCAAGGAGAGCGAGCAGCCGCTCAGCCAGGTGCGCAAGGCCTTCAAGGAGCCGAGCCAGCGCCGGGGCCTGGAGCTCAGGATCCGCGAGGAAAAGACGGTTGAATTCCTGCGTTCTCGGGCGAAGATTCAGGGCAACCCCTGAGGTCACCGACATGCCCTACATGCCCGTTCCCTACGTCATCGAGCAAACCCACCGCGGCGAGCGGACCTACGACATCTACAGCCGGCTCCTCAAGGACCGGATCATCCTCCTCGGGACGGAGATCGACGACGACGTGGCCAATGCCATCGTCGCCCAGATGCTGTTCCTCGAGTCGGAGGATCCGGACAAGGAGATCAACCTCTACATCAATTCCCCCGGCGGCTCGGTCACCGCCGGTCTGGCCATCTACGACACCATGCAGTACGTGCGGCCGCCGGTGGCGACGATCTGCGTCGGTCAGGCGGCGTCGATGGGCGCGGTGATGCTGCTCGCCGGGGCGAAGGGCAAGCGGCAGGCGCTGCCCAACAGCCGGATCATGGTCCACCAGCCGATGGGCGGCGCGCGAGGGCAGGCCTCGGACGTGGAGATCCACGCCAAGGAGATCCTGCGGATGCGAGCCATGCTCAACGAGCTCATCGCCAAGCACACCGGCCAGGCCCTGGAACGGGTGGAGAAGGACACCGACCGCGACTACTTCATGGGCGCCCAGGAGGCCAAGGCTTACGGCATCATCGACGAGGTCGTCTCGGTGAACCGGAAGACCCTGCCCAAGGAGCGGGACCGCTAGGCCCCCCGGGCGGCGCGCTGCGGCGTGCGGCCTGGGCCGTTATCCGACCAGCATCCGGGATGGACCCGGGCTCCATCCCCTCGTAGCATCGGAAGAGGGCACCCGTCCCCGGAGCACCATGGCAGGCAAGAACGTCGAGAAGGCCAACCAGACGCTGTGCTGCTCCTTCTGCGGAAAGTCGCAGAAGGAGGTGAAGAAGCTCATCGCCGGGCCGACGGTCTACATCTGCGACGAGTGCATCGGGCTGTGCAACGACATCATCGCCGAGGAGCAGGACCGCGAGGAGACGAAGGACACCAAGCTGCGCATCCCGCGCCCCTCGGAGATCAAGACCATCCTCGACGAGTACGTGGTGGGCCAGGAGCGGGCAAAGAAGGTGCTCGCCGTGGCTGTCCACAACCACTACAAGCGCATCGAGTCCAAGGTCCAGATGGACGACGTGGAGCTGCAGAAGAGCAACATCCTGCTCCTCGGCCCCACCGGAAGCGGCAAGACGCTCCTCGCCCAGACCCTGGCCCGCATCCTCAACGTCCCCTTCACCATCGCCGACGCCACTTGCCTCACCGAGGCCGGCTACGTGGGCGAGGACGTGGAGAACATCATCGTCAACCTGCTCCAGGCGGCCGATCACGACATCGAGCGCGCCCAGCGGGGCATCGTCTACATCGACGAGATCGACAAGATCGCCCGCAAGAGCGAGAACCCCTCCATCACCCGCGACGTGTCCGGGGAGGGCGTGCAGCAGGCCCTGCTCAAGATCATCGAGGGCACCATCGCCAACGTGCCCCCCAAGGGAGGCCGCAAGCACCCGCAGCAGGAATTCCTCCAGGTCGACACCACCAACATCCTCTTCATCTGCGGCGGGGCCTTCGGTGGGCTGGAGCAGATCATCGAGCGCCGGCTGGGCGGCCGGAACCTGGGCTTCGGGGCGGACATCCAGACGCGCAAGGAGCGCAACCTCACCGAGCTGCTCCAGCACGTGGAGCCGGAGGACCTCCTCAAGTACGGGATGATCCCCGAGTTCATCGGCCGGCTTCCCATCGTCAGCGCGCTCGAGGAGCTGGACGAGCCGGCGCTGGTGAGCATCCTCGGCCAGCCGAAGAACGCGCTGGTCAAGCAGTACAAGAAGCTCTTCGACATCGACGGGGTAGCGCTCAAGTTCACCGACGGGGCGCTGAAATCCATCGCCCACGAGGCCATCCGCCGGAAGGCCGGCGCCCGGGGGCTGCGGTCCATCCTCGAGACGGCGATGCTCGACGTGATGTACGACATTCCCTCGTTGAAGACGGCCCGCGAGGTGGTGATCTCCGAGGAGGTCATCCTCAAGAAGAGCGAGCCGGTCATCCTCCACGGCGCGGAGAAGGATGACGAGCTGCGGAAGGAATCGGCCTGAGCGACGGCCCGTCCTTCGGGCGGCGGCTCACCGACGAGCTCTCGGAATGGCTTCCCGAGGCTGAGCTGGCGCCGCTCGGCGCCTGCTCCTCCGACGGCCGGGCGCTGGCCTTCGCCGACCGGGCGGTGCGGGCGGTGTTCCCGCTCGGGCTGGAGGCCGCCCGGCTGGGGGCGGCGGCGGGCTCGCTCCGCGCCCTTCCCGCGCTGGCCGATGCGGAGAGCGCGAAGCGGACGATGATCGCCCTGGAGCGGGTGGCGCGCGCCCACGCCGCGCCGGAGCCGCTCGTCCGGGCGGCGCACGGGGTGGCGGCCTGCGCCCTGTCGCTCGAGCTGGCCCGGTCGCGCGGGGACGGGGCCATCGCCCGGGCGGAGGGCCAGCTCGTCTCGGCCATCGTCCGGCTGGTGACGGCCACGGCGAGGAGCGGAGTCGCGGCGGGGCGCGTGGTGCCCGAGCTGGTTCCGGCTCCCCCGACCCCCGGATGAAGCTGCCGTCCGCGCTGGAGTGCGAACCCAGCTCGGGCGACCGGGAGCCGGGAGGCGCGAGCGGGAAGCCGCGCCGTCAGCCGCGGCCCTGGCCGGAGCGCAGGGGCTCGGTGCCGGAGGGCAAGGCGGTGCGGTAGGGGTCGGCGATGTTCTTCAGCCGCACGACCTCCTCCTCCAGCTCGCGCACCCGGGCGCTGAGCGCCTCCACCTCGCGGGTCGGAGCCCCCATCTCCTTGGCGCGCCCGAGCGCTTCCACGATCGGTCGGATGGCGAAGCGCACCGTGAGGCCGAAGACGGGGATGAGGACGATGAGGATCCCGAGCGAGCCCAGGATCAGTGCGGTCAGGTCAACCGGCTGGATTTCCATGTTCACCGTGCCTCCCTACGCGCGAGCCTGCGGCACCATTGCACGAGGGCGGGCGAGCATCCACAGCGTGCTCCCCGCCGCCGTCGGACGGTGCTCCGACTTTCTCTGTGCCGAGCTTGGCATGGCTCCCGCCGGGCAGCGCTGAGCCGGCTGACCTTGGGTCCTCGACGGCGGATGCCGGCTCTGGTGGAGTCGGCCGCTCGCTTCCCCCGGAGGACACGCCGATGACCCGTGGTGGCCGTCCCGCCCCCCGCTCGTGGCTGCTCGTCTGCACGCTGCTCGCTCTCCCTCTCCAGGCAGCGCCGGTGGTCATCCGGGCCGGGTGGCTGGTGGACCCGGCCGCCGGCACCGCTTCGCCCTACCAGAGCCTGCTCGTGGAGGACGGGCGGGTGAAGGCGGTGGGCCCGAACCTCGCGCCTCCCCCGGGCGCGCAGATCATCGACCTGTCGAAGCTGTACGTGCTGCCCGGACTGATCGACGCCCACACCCATCTCTGTCTCACCCTCCGGACGCAGGGCGGGAAAGGGCTCAACGACCTCCTCCGCTCGCTCCTCTCCTCGACGCTGCTCGAGACCACCGGTCGGCGGGCGCTCCAGGGAGTGGTCAACGCGCGGGAGATGCTCGCCGCCGGCTTCACCACGGTGCGCGACGTGGGCAACGCCGGGAACTACGCCGACACCGACCTGAGGCGCGCCATCGAGGAGGGCTGGGTCCAGGGACCGACGGTGATCAATGCCGGGCGGATCATCGCCCCGCTCGGCGGCCAGTACCACCACCTGCAGCCCGAGCGCCCCGAGCTGGGGGAGCCGGAATACATCTACGCCGACACGCCCGAGGAGATGCGCCGGGCGGTGCGGAGGAACGTCCTCTTCGGGGCAAAGGTGATCAAGATCGTCGTCGACGATCAGCCCTACCGCTACTCGGTGGACGACGTGCGGACGCTGGTGGCCGAGGCGACCCGGGCGGGGGTCAAGGTCGCCGCGCACTGCGCCACCGATGCCGGGGCGCGC
>Ga0335082_10001824_pt1 | contig 22759 bp, 18 predicted proteins | sample Lox_Sample_41_FD_206718 | JGI IMG/M metagenome (GOLD analysis project Ga0335082, IMG submission 206718) | Soil microbial communities from Loxahatchee National Wildlife Refuge, Florida, United States - Lox_Sample_4.1 | ecosystem: Environmental > Terrestrial > Soil > Wetlands | place: USA...
CGAATCCATCGCAAACGACAACATTCGCTTTACCCTGGAGTATGTCGTTCCCTTCGACGTTGCCGATGAAATTCAGGTTACTCTTTTTCAAAAGCTGGCATGCCTCTTTCGCTGCCTCATTCCCCTTTGAATCCTCTTCGCCGATATTCAGGAGCCCGACGGACGGTTTATCCACATGAAACATGAGGTGAGAATAAATACTCCCCATCTGGGCGAATTCATACAAATGCTGGGGTTTGCAGTCGACATTTGCACCGGCATCGAGTAAAAGACAAACACCGCGGGCGCTTGGGAAGAATGCCCCGATGGTCGGCCGGCCGATGCCCTGGATTCTTCCGAGAACCAGCGTCGATGTCGACATGACCGCGCCGGAATGTCCTGCGCTGACGAAAGCATCGGCTTTGCCCTCTTTGTGGAGTGTGATGCCGATGTTGATACTCGTATTCTTTTTCTGTCGGATACTTGCCGTTGCAGATTCGTGCATTTCGATGACGTTGGGAGCGTCCACAATTGTATATCGCCACTTGCCTTGTGGAAACGATGCGAGGTTTTCACGGAGAACGGATTCCGGTCCCACGAGGAGGAGTTCAATGCGATCGCCTGCCTGTTGCATGGCATCTACGGCACCGGCAATGACGTTCTGCGGAGCAAAGTCCCCTCCCATAACATCAACTGCAATTCGTATGTGTGGTTTTCCAGATTCCAAGTGCTTGATGGCTGAACGACGTGACCGTTATCCAATCACCGATACTGTCCCCTGACCATCGAAATGGAAGCTCGGGAGGAGTTTGCCGGGACCGTTACGACTCTTTGGGAATAACGATAGATCGGCCGTGGTAGTATCCGCAGTTCGGACACGCCCGGTGCAGGAGTTTTTGTTCGTGGCAGTTTGGGCATTCGGCAATCGAGGGGGAGGTCGCCTTGTAATGTGTCCGGCGTTTCGCACCACGCGATTTTGAATGTCGTCGTTTCGGATTTGGCATTGAGAGAGTTCCTTATATTGCGTGTCCGTTATTTCAATAAATCCTGAAGCCCGTTCCATCTCGGATCCAATTGATCATGCCGGCACGTGCATGCGGCAAGATTCAGGTTCGTTCCACAGGTGGGGCACAAACCCCGGCAATTCTCGTTGCAAAGCAACTTGAGCGGAACGGAAAGCAACACCATCTGCCGGACATCATCCGAGAGATCGATCGAAACCGTATCCTCCCGAAGAACCTGCACCTCCTCCTCGGGATACTGGCTGCTTGCCGCTTCGTCGAAAACATAAACCAGGCGATACTCTGAAGAAAGCTTCTGCTCGAACGGATCGAGGCACCTGTCGCATTCAAAAGTCCCCACGGCACGGATTTCAGTCCGCAGAAGCAACTGGTGCGAAGTTTTATCGAGATGCGCTTCAACTTCCAGGGGAGTCCGGAAGTTCCCATCCAATCCGATATCGGAGGGCAGGATCCTGAATGAGTACTCATGAATCCCGCTGGAGAGCCCCGAGATGCGAATTTTCAGGTCATGGTCAATCGTTTCCTGGTGCGGCACGAACTAAAATCCTCTTCAGACGCTGAAAATCACACCATTTTTGCAAAAAACTCAATCAATATAGGGATTTGTCGGTGAAGAGTCAAGAAGTCGGTAGTGCCCGGTATCGTGATTCCGGAAGGTGATCGGGCTCTGCGGGGAGGAATCGAAAGAATCTTCTTGCCTCAAGCGAAAATATTTAGTATCTTGGAATGCCAAACAACAGTACACCGTTTTTGCCCAAAAGGGAATTTGTCCGTATTCCTGAGAGGGTGGCACAGCCAGCTTTTACGTTGTAGTTGCAGATGTAATCCCCGTGTCCAGTTCAACCTCCTTGAACATCCCACGAGGTGTGTCATCGCAAGCAGACGCATTGCTGTTTGATGGTCGATTGTCGGAGCGTAAGTCATCGTGCAGGTGGTGAATACAATCCACAGCGATGTTGATGCGTAAAAAGCCAAAAAGATCTGGCCTAATCGGAATCAGTTTCCGATGGAGCGGAGCCTCGGGTACATTTTTATCAACATATCTGAAAGGATGCAGTCCATGGAACAGGGAACTGTGAAATGGTTTAACGGAGCCAAAGGATATGGCTTCATCTCTCGTCAGAATGGCGAAGACGTTTTCGTCCATTTCAAAGCGATCGTCGGCGACGGCTATCGTACTTTGAATGAAGGCGATAAGGTCCAGTTTGATGTGGAGAAAGGACCGAAGGGGTTGCAAGCAGCGAACGTCCAAAAGATCTAACGCTGTAACTTCGACGTAAGAACCCCGGCCGGTCCTTGGATACTGGCCGGGGTTTTTTGTACTAAATTTCTAATAGAAAAGGAGATGGGGCGTATGGCGCAAGGGACAGTTAAATTCTATAATCCTGTGAAGGGATTTGGATTTATTACAACCGAAAAGGGAGAAGAAATCTTCTTCCATAAGAGTAATGTCAAGAACACAGGATTTCGCGATGTGCTCGTACAGGGCGATAATGTGCAGTTTGAAGAAAAGCAGGAACAAAAAGGAAAACGTGCTTACAATATCAGTCGCGTATAATTCGACATCGAAGCGCACCAGACCGGTGCGCTTCGTGTTTTTGCTCACCAACCTATAACATTCCCACCGGATCGACGTCAACGAGGAACTGAACGGTTCTCGATTTTCCGAGACGTGAGCCCCGATATGCTTCGACCGCCGCAGCCAGCGATGCGTGTGCGCGCTGAGCGGAAGGATCCGAGGTCTTCTCGCTCTTCAGAACGATGTGCCAGCGATATTTCCTGCCGAGTTTTGCTAGGGCTGCACTTGCCGGACCGAGAACAATACCGGGAAATTTCTGTCGCTTCAGTTCAGCGGCAAATGCCCGTGCATGACGGATGACCTCCTCCTCGTCCTTCCCCCTGAATTCCAATAAAATCAATCTTGCGTACGGCGGATAGGAAAGCTCCTTTCTTAGCTGCGATTCCTCCTCATAAAATCCGCGGAAATCGTGTGTGAGAACGTGCACCAGCACCTCGTTCTGCGGCCGGAGCGTTTGAATGATCACTTTGCCGCTCAGGCGGCTCCTTCCGGCGCGGCCTGCAACCTGGGTCAGCAGCTGAAACGTCCGCTCCGATGAGCGAAAATCCGGAAGGAGCATCTGTGTGTCTGCCGAAATCACTCCAACGAGCGTCACACGTGAAAAGTCGAGCCCCTTCGCAACCATCTGCGTTCCAAGGAGAATGTCTGCCGATCCTTCGGAGAATTTTTTCAGGATGGACGCATGTGAGCCCTTCGCGGTTGTCGTATCCAGGTCCATGCGTTCGATCCGTGCATCCGGAAACTGCCGGTGCAGTTCTTCCTCGACGCGCTGTGTTCCGATCCCACGGTAACGGATTTGCATGGAGCCGCACTGTGGGCACACTTCCGGCGGCATCTTCACTTTTCCGCAATAATGACACCGCAAGTGTTTCATCGTAAGATGGTACGTCATGGAGATCTGGCAATCATCACAGGTCTCCACAAATCCACATTCAGGGCATTCCACAAAGGGGGAGAATCCTCTTCTGTTTTGAAGGAGAATAATTCCTTCACGTTTCTTCAGACGGTCTTCAATGTGGGATTTCAGGAGGTCGGAGATCGATTCGGGTTCGATCGATTGCTGCTTCGGTTTTTCTCCGTCGAGTTGTGCCTTCCAGTATGCTTTGCGTTGTTTCTTTCGCTCTTCCGTCATGTCGACGATGGTGACCGACGGAAGTTGTGCGTCGTCAACACGTTCGGGCAATTCCAGAAGCGCGTATTTTCCGCCGAGGGCATTTGCATACGATTCCATGGATGGCGTTGCAGATCCGAGAATCACAATACCATGACAGGCCTGAGCCCGCACGAGGGCAACATCGCGTGCATGATAACGCGGCGTCTGGTCGAACTGCTTGTACGATGATTCCTGCTCTTCGTCAACGACGATCAATCCGAGATTCTTCACAGGAGCAAATACTGCCGAACGCGGACCGATCACGATGGAACACGTTCCCTCGCGGACCGTGCGCCAGGCGAGGTGTCGCTCACCGACCGACATCCTGCTGTGCATGACCGCAACCTGTTCGCCAAAGTGACGCGTAAATCTCTCGACCATTTGCGGGGTGAGGGCAATTTCAGGAACCAGCACGATCGCTCCGCGGCCGAGACTCAATGCTCTCCTGATCGCCCCGATGTATACTTCCGTTTTCCCGCTTCCAGTCACTCCGTGCAACAGAAACGCGTTGAACTGCGGTTTCTGCAGGGCTGTTGAGATTGCCTCAGTGGATGCCTGCTGGTACCTGTTAAGAACGATGGCAGGAGAAGAGGTTCCGGAATCCTGAGTGAAGGCGCGAGCTGGCCTCTGCACCTCGCGCATGGTCGCTGTCAGAACCCCTTTTCGGACAAGAGTTCTGATGGTCGAAAGTGAGGCACCTGTTGATTTCAGTGCCTCCGTCACTGTGATTGCAGAATCTTCATTATCCAATGACCGAAAGAATTCGACGACCGTCCGTTGACGCAGAGCAAGTTTCGATTTCTCGGTGTATGCGCCCGCCCCAAGAGTGATCACCTGCTCGAGTTTCGGCCTTCCCTGTTCGCGCGGCCGATCTTCACGAATCTCAATGATCCCTCGTGATACGAGCTTACCGATAACGGCGTGAACTCCCCTGATGCCCGCGAGGTTCTGGATCTCGCGCAAAGATCGTGCTCGACTTGTCGTGAGAAGCCCGACGAGGGCTTTTTCCTTCGGAGTCAGGCGGACTTCAGGCCCTGAGGATCCAGCGGTGAGAATAAATTTCCTTTTTCCGGATTGAAGCGAGCCCTGGGGAAGCACCATCTTCAATACTTCCCCCAGTGAAGCAAAGTAATAACGGGACATCCATGCCGACAGTTCCATCAGCTCTTTAGGAAGGAGCGGTTCGGTGTCGAGGATATCCTCGATCTCTCTGAGTCCGGGGAGCCGGGGATTCTCCGGAGAAATGCGGACAATGATACCCGTGACCGTGCGCCTTCCAAAGGGAACGAGTGCGCGTACTCCAGGAGATGCCGAATCCCGAAGTTGATCAGGAATCGAGTATGTGAACAGGGACTCGACCCTGAGCGGTATGGCAATGTCTGCGAATAACTGCGGCACGGGATCTCTTATAGAGTGAAGTCAAAACGCCTCTCACGAAAAGTTCGTGAAAAAGCGTTGGAGAAGCAAACCGGGCATCCGGTAATGAAAATTACGCCTTGCAGACTGAATCTTTCCCGGGGATCATCCGTTCAAAGAAATGGAAGAGCGTAGGAAAATCTTCATCCGGAAATCTGAAACACGGAGGTGAAAGATGTTCTGTCAACAATGCGGCAATCTAATTCCGGCGGGAGGTCGCCATTGCCCCCGGTGCGGAAGAGAAGTTACGGGAGAATCAGCACCCGATCGGATATCTCAACCGCTTTCCAATTATCTGTTTGTGAGGGACAGGGGTTCGACGATTCTTGCCCTGGGCATACTTTCCATTCTCCTGTTCGGGCCCTTTACGGGTGTGCCGGGCTGGGTTATGGCAAATCAGGACCTCCGGGATATTCGCACGGGGCTGCTCTCAGCAACGGCCCTCGGAACGGTTCGAACCGGCAAGGTGCTCAATATTCTGGGGACCTTTTGCAGTCTCCTCTCGTTGCTCATGCTCTTTATCGCGAGCGTCGTCATCTTTTTGCTCGTGATGGCATTCGACGGGATGTCCGTTTCGATCCGCTGAGAGAAGCGGTGCTCCCGGTTCTTGCGGGAACGCGTTTTCTTTGACTCGAATAGTATCTGCAGGGTGCATTCACCGGGCAGTGGGGACATTCCGGATCCGTCGGACGGCAAACTTCTCTCCCGAGAAACGTTAAGCTTATTCCGAGGGCACGCCACATTTCGCGCGGAAACTTCTTCATCAGCTGCTCCTCGATCTTCTCCGGGTTCGCTGTTCTGACAATCCCGAGGCGCGGCACAACGCGCAGGACGTGCAAATCGACAACGACACCCTCCATCACTCCTCCCGATTCACCCATGATGACATTAGCAGATTTTCTGCCGATGCCCGGCAGCGAGGTGAGCCCTTCAAGTGTTTGAGGTATGTGTTCATCCTCTCCGATGCGCTTTGCGATCTCGACCAACCACCGTGCCTTTTTTACGAAGCTCGTGATCTTGCTGATGAAGGGATAGAGATCTTCGGGCGATGCCGAAGCAAGAGTGTGGAGTGTGGGATACTTCTCAAACAATGCGGGAGCAAGGGCATTGATCTTCGTATCCGTATCTCGCGCCGAAAGGATCACCATGACCACGCGCTGATACGTGTTGAGCGCCTGGAGGGGATGTTTACGGGCCCCATATTTTTCCAAGAGACGTTGCAGAGCCGCGAACCAGTCCACATTTATTTTCGAAGTCATAGGTTGATCTTCCCCAACCACTCGGAAATGTTCAAGGTGCCGGATTTCACAGCCGTAGCTGTAGACTCAATGCGGATCGGGTTTCTTCGTCAGGACCGGCGCCTCAACAAGAGATTTCAAAACAGGATACATTTGGATTGTACGAAAAGCCGCTAAAAGTCACAAGAATGCCGGGAGAGAAGAAAACCATGTGTTTGACCTGGCAGGGAATTTTGTTTATCTTACCCATGATTCCAATTGTTCAATCTCATCGTGGTTTAACGGGAGAGCAATCGTGGCAGACATGGTTGTTAGGGGAAGGCTAAACATGGCGCTCGGATCGAACAGGAACCTGGTGACGATAGTGCTCCTCATGCTCCTGGTGGGTTGTAAAGGGGATGAGATCACGACGACAACGAAGACAATTCCGCTGGTCACGATGTACGGAGATGTAAACCTGTTCAGTGAGAGCGGAAACCCTTCGATCGGTGCCAGGGGAGTAAGGATTTCGCTTGAGGGAACGAAAGACGTCGCAATCTCCGATACGTTTGGTGGATGGAGGTTCACGAACCTGCCCGGGGGAACATACACCATTGTCGCTCAAAAATCCGGATACGGATATTCGAAGCTCGGACCCTACGATTTGACAAAAGGGGGAACGCTGGCAAATGTCTACTTTCCGCTCAACCAGGTTCCGTCGTACACAATCTCCTCCCTGCAAAGTTCCTGGACCGCCGATACATTGATCATCGATGCGCAGGTATCGACTGTGACCGAGTACAACCGGGTAGTTCTGGTCTATCTCGGAAGATCAAGTCCCATTTACGATAGTGCGTCGACGTGGTTCGCATCTGAGGGAACAATATTGCAGGCGGGCGACAGCGTGGCTCACGTGCGAACGAATCTCGCGACCATCAAGCGCGCAGGATTCTCCGATGGCGACACAATTTCGTTGGCAGCTTACCCATGTTCCCGCCTCACTTCCGGCTATTATTCGTATTCAGCACAAGTATTCGTGACGACGTCAGGGATCGGAACGAAACCGTTACGTGCCAGGGTAGCTCTTCCGTGATGCCCGAATTGCGGGAGCACACGATCATCGATTACGTTTTATGAGAGTAATTCACTATGAGTTCCGAAGACTTTAAAAAAATCCGAGGCCGATACCACACATCTGCCGAACATTGGGTAGGGGATGGGTTTCCTGTCCGAACATTGTTCTCGATGCAGCAGCTCGGTACGCATATCAGCCCCTTCATTCTTCTGGATTATGGCGGGCCGGTCGAATTTCCGCCGGCAACGGAACCGCGCGGGGTTGATGAACATCCCCATCGCGGCTTCGAAACCGTTACCATTCTCTATCAGGGTGAGTTGGAACATCGTGACTCCGCCGGAAATTCAGGATCACTCGGTCCCGGAGATGTGCAATGGATGACTGCCGCGTCCGGTGTCGTACACGAGGAAAAACATTCACGTGAATTTACACGTCGTGGCGGATTGATGGAGATGGCGCAGCTCTGGATCAATCTTCCTTCCAAATATAAGGTGTCGCCTCCTGCGTATCAGACGCTGCTTCGGGATCACATCCCGGTCGTCCAGTTGCCGGACGAAGGCGGTACGATCCGTGTTATCGCCGGAGGTTACCATGGGGCCAAAGGGTCTGCCCGGACGTTTACGGATTTGAATATCTGGGACATTCGGCTGAATAAATCCGGAACTATCCAGGCGCACGTTCAGGACGGGACCACGACGCTGCTGGTCGTTTTCCACGGTAACGTCGTTGTGAATGATAAACAGGAAGCCGAGCGTTACGATTGCATCGTGTTCGAACGAGCAGGAGAGAAAGTGAAAATCTCGGCGGCTGGAGATGCTGCACTTCTGCTGCTCAACGGCGAGCCCATTGATGAACCCGTCGTGAGCTACGGGCCCTTCGTGATGAATACCAAGGAAGAAATTGCTCACGCTATTGAAGATTATCAAACCGGCCGCATGGGTCACCTTTGGAACTTCTGACGTCCGGATTGGCAATTTCTGAAGGGAAAATTCCTCCGTTTGAATGAGGAACTCTGATCGGGCATGTTACCCTCGGAAACAAGCACGGACACACAGAGGACACTTCTCAACGCCTACGAGAAACCGGTAAGGCAACACTTTGAAATTCTCCTGATGAGCTGGGCAGGATGGGTGTTCGATTTTTATGATCTCATCCTCTTCACGTTTCTTCTTATTCCCATCGGACAGGAACTCCATCTCAGCGATCTTTCTCTTTCCTACGTCCTCGGTTCCTCTCTCGCATCGACCGCAATAGGCGGAATGACCTTCGGGATACTTGCCGACCGGTGCGGCCGAAAGCGCGTTCTTCAATGGACCATTCTGACGTACAGTATAGGAACGTTCCTCTGTGGAATCTCGACAAATCTTGTGGTGTTGATCATCTGCAGAATCGTCACGGGGCTCGGGGTCGGAGGTGAATGGGCGACCGGTCAGACATATGTCGGTGAGACGTTTCCTGCAAACGTGCGCGGAAGATACAGCGCGTTCATGCAAACCGGCGCTCCGATCGGTATCGTTCTCGCCTCCATTGTCGGCGGATTTCTTTCTCCGGTGATCGGCTGGCGATTCTGTTTTTTTGTCTCCGTTCTTCCGGCACTGCTGGTGGTATTCATCAGAGTGCGATTGCCCGAATCCGATGTATGGCTGGAACGAAGGAATGCGATCACTGCGGGACGGATTCCCGGCGGCTCGGAGAAAAATTCCATTTCGCTGCTTCTTTCGCCCGCGTACTGCAAGATCTTCCTTCAGGCACTCGTGCTTGCGGTTCTCAACATGTCGGCATACTGGTTTACCTATTCGTGGCTACCCGGATATCTCCACGAGCAGCGCCAGTTTCCTCTCGCAAAATCCGCCGCCTGGATGCTTGTCACACAGGCCGGAGGACTTTTGGGATATATAACATTCGGGTTTGCCGCTGACCGCTTCGGCAGGAGGCCGGCATATACCGTCTACTCCATTCTCATGGGGATCGGTCTTGTCATGATCACCTTGTTATGGGATGTCGTGGTCGTGACGCCCTGGGTGATCCTGAGCTTCATGTTTTTGGTCGGGTTCGGAACCGGAATGTTCAGCGGTTTCGGTCCTTTGACTGCCGAGCTCTTTCCAACCGCCATCCGGAATACTGCCATGGGTTCCGCGTTCAACCTTGCCCGAGGCGTGCAGTTCTTCACTCCCGTCCTCATCGCGCTCATCGCAAAACAGTACGGTCTTGGCGGCGGCATTTCGCTTGCCGCCCTCTTCGCGTTCCTGACGGCTTTGTGGATCTGGACATTCCCCGAAACAAAAGGAAAACAGCTTCCCGCCTGAGTTGGACTTCCCGGAGATTGACTTTTGCCCGTCCACTTTCCATATTTATGGAAATTTGTTCAGGCGTTCTCAATCATCTGGAGTGAAGTATGACGTTGCTCCGTCGTTCTTTCGTGCTCATCCTCTTTTTATCCCACCTGACGGGACTTCCGGTATTCGCGCAAAAAATTGATTCCACGTTTTTCGAAAACCTTCACTGGAGAATGATCGGTCCGTTCCGGGGAGGCCGGACTGTCGGTCTTGCGGGAATTCCGGACCAACCCAATGTCTTCTACATCGGCGTGAATAACGGTGGGGTGTGGCGCACGAGCGATTATGGACATACCTGGGCACCCATCTTCGATGATCAGCCCACGGGATCCATCGGCGCTCTTGCAATTGCTCCCTCGAACCCGAACATTATCTACGTCGGTAGCGGGGAAGGACTCCAGCGTCCCGACCTGTCGGTCGGAGACGGGATGTTCAAATCAACAGATGGTGGGAAGACCTGGATACACCTCGGCCTGTCGGACGCCCAACAGATTGGCGCGGTGATTGTCCACCCGCGGGATGCAAACCGCCTCCTCGTTGCGGTTCTCGGGCATCCCTACGGAGCGAATGAGCAGCGCGGCGTATTCCTCTCAACAGACGGCGGCCGTGAGTGGAAGAAAGTCCTGTACAAAGATGAAAATACCGGCGCGATCGCTTTGTCATACAGTCCCGCGGATCCTCAAATTGTCTACGCCGTTCTTTGGTCATCGAGACAGGCCCCGTGGGAAAATGGCGAGTGGGAAGGAAAAACCAGCGGTCTCTTCAAGTCGAGCGACGGAGGAGAAACATGGAAGCAGATTGGCGACGGCCTTCCGACGGGCGATCAGGGACTGGGACGTATCGGATTCTCGATCGCACCGAGCGATCCCAATCGCATGTACGCCCTAGTTGAAGCTCCCAAGCTCGGCGGAGTCTATCGTTCCGATGACGCGGGAGAACATTGGGCTCGCGTTAATACCGAGGATCGCATTTATGGTCGCGGCAGTGATTTTGCTGAGATAAAAGTTCATCCAAAGAGTGAAGACGTCATCTTCGTAGCCAACACTTCCACATACCGCTCGGATGACGGCGGAAAAAATTTTACCGCAATCAAAGGTGCTCCCGGCGGAGATGATTACCATACCATATGGATCAATCCTCTTCATCCTGAAATCATGGCTCTTGCAAGCGATCAGGGAGCCGTGGTGTCGGTGAACGGCGGAGAGACGTGGAGCTCGTGGTATAATCAGCCGACAGCGCAGTTCTATCATGTCGTGACGGATAACGAGTTCCCCTACAATGTGTATGGAGGACAGCAGGAGAGCGGATCGGTTGGCATTGCGAGCCGCGGTGCAGACGGTGAGGTTACATTCCGTGAATGGCACCCGGTCGCGGCGGATGAGTATGCCTACATTGCGCCGGATCCGCTCCATCCAAACATCATTTACGGCGGAAAAGGAACGCGATACGACAAGCTGACGGGTGAAGTCCAGAATGTGGGTCCTGAAGCGATCCGTTCCGGTGCATATCGTTTTCTCCGGACGGCTCCGCTGATGTTTTCGCCGGTTAATCCGAATGTGTTGTACCTTGCTTCCAATGTTCTGTTCAAGTCGATGAACGGAGGACAATCCTGGCAAATCGTAAGTCCCGATCTTTCACGCGAGGCGCCGGAAGTCCCGGCGTCGATCGGGATCTTCAGAACTCCGGAACTTGACAAGCAACCGCGTCGCGGCGTGATTTATGCTCTCGGGTTGTCACCAAGAGATTCCGCCACGATCTGGGCCGGCACGGATGACGGGCTTGTCCATCTTACGACGAACGGTGGAGTGACCTGGAAAGAAGTCACACCACCCGGTCTGACTTCCTGGAGCAAAATTGCGGGAGTCGATGCGGGTCACTTCGATCGAGGCACCGCGTACATTGCAGTAAATCGAATTCGCCTCGATGATATGCGTCCGCATATCTACCGCACACACGACGGTGGCGGGAAATGGGAAGAGATTACTTCGGGACTTCCCTCTAACGGTCCGGTCAACGCCGTTCGTGAAGACCCGGTACGCAAAGGACTTCTCTACGCCGGAACCGAGCGAGCCGTGTATGTTTCATTTGATGACGGCAACAGGTGGCTGCCGCTGCGGCTCAATATGCCCGCGACATCCATCAGGGACCTCGTCATCCATAAGAGCGATATTGTCGTGGGAACACACGGGAGATCATTCTGGATACTTGACGACATCACCCCGCTTCGCCAGGTGGACAACGCGCAGCTGAATGAACCCCGGTTATTCGAGCCCGATACAGCGTATCGCGTTCGATGGGATCTGAACACGGACACTCCGATCCCTCCGGAAGAACCGGCAGGAGAGAACCCGCCGGACGGAGCAATGATCGATTATTATCTGCCGCATGATGCGGGGAGTGTGACGCTCGAGATATTCGACAACGATAATAAGTCTGTCCGAAAATATTCGAGCTCCGATTCGCCGCGGAGAATCGATGAAAAGCAGCTTCGCATCCCCACATACTGGATCCGTCCTCAGGCCGTTCTGTCTGCAAAGGCAGGTATGCACCGGTTCGTGTGGGATCTCCACTACGCACCTCCGGAAGATCTTCCGACATCATTTCCCATGACAGCGGTGTTTCATAATACGCCGAGCCAGCCGATCGGACCCTGGGTACTGCCGAATCTCTATACTGTATCTCTCACCGTTGATGGGCATCGATCCACAATGCCAATCTGGATTCGCATGGATCCGCGCATCAAGGCGTCACCGCAAATCCTAAAAGAACAGTCGGACTACTCCATGCGCTGTTACCGTTCGCTCAGCCGTCTGAAGGATCTGAGCGCAGAGGTTCACGCGGTGCGGGATGGGATCCGCGAGGTTCTCCCAAAAGTTGAGGCGGGATGGGTGAAGGATTCACTTACCGTACTTGACCGACGGCTGCGGAGAGTGGAAGGCGACGGCGTCCCCGATGAGATTGATGTTGTCTATTTTACTGTGGACGAGGGGAAATCGGTGAGGGAAACACTGAGCGGTCTGCGCACGAAGATGGTCTACCTGATGATGGTATTGCAAAGTGCGGATGCAGAGCCGACGGTTGTCCAGGCGAAGGCGGTCGGTGAGGAAGAGACTCTCCTTCGCTCCATGATGCAATGGTGGGATAAGGTCCAGGCTGGAACCATCGCAAAGGTGAACGTTGAGCTTGAGAGGATGAAGCTTTCAACACTGAAGAATCGATGAGGAGGGGCTTGTCGCTCCGATACTCTTGAGACAGTGGGTGATTCTGCTGAAATTCAGCTGTGCCGTATCTCCATGATGTCGCCGTCCTTCACGATATATTCCTTTCCTTCCAGCCGCCAGTGACCGGCCTCTTTCGCCTTTGCGAATGATCCGCCGGCAGCAACGAAGTCTGTGTAGTGCACAACTTCCGCCCGGATGAACTTGTTCACAAAGTCGGAATGTATTGCGCCCGATGCTTCCTGCGCGTTCATTCCGCTGCGTATGGTCCAGGCGCGGCATTCGTCTTCACCCACCGTAAAAAATGACTGCAGCCCGAGGAGTGCATACGCCTCCCGGATGAGTGCCGTCAGGGCCGACTCTTTTATACCGTATTCTTCCATGAACGCTTTTGCTTCCTCGTCGGGGAGTTCCGACATCTCCAATTCGATCTTTCCAAAGAAGGGGACAATCCGCGCATGAGGAGATCCATATTTCGCGGTTATCTGCTTCACCGTTTCTTCCATCATCCCGCGCTGCGATTCATCAAAATTCAATGCGATGAGCATCGGTTTGATTGAGAGAAGCTGATACGTTTTGAGGACGAGCGCTTCCTCTTTGGTGAATGCTGTTTCCCGAAGCGGCTTCTCGCGGTCGAGAATTTCCCGGCACTTTTCCAGAACTGGCAGCTCCCGCTTTGCCAGCTCATCCCCGGCCTTCTGGAGCTGCTTGCGGATGCGGTCGATACGCGTTTCCAGAATTGCCATATCGGACAGAATGAATTCCGTCTCGAATGCCGCAATGTCGCGCATGGCATCGATCGAGCCGTCGGGGTGCGGAACCGCCGCCGCTTCAAACAGGCGGACGACCTGCACAAGCGTGTCGTTGGTCTTGACGTTCGCCAGAAAATTCGTCGTGAACTGAGTGGAGCCCGATTCCCCCTTTTTCAAACCGACGACGTCGACAAATTCGATGGTCGCATAGACGGTGCGCTTCGGGGAGAAGATCTCCGAGCATTTGTCGAGACGAGCGTCGGGGACCTTGACAATTGCACGGTGCGTCTCACCTTTGGAAAGTGCGGTATGGTCGAGGTGTGTTTTGGTGATTGTCTGAAACAGTGTGGATTTCCCCGAAAAGGGTAATCCAACGATACCGATTTGCATGGTGGATGTTCCTGAATTTTATGCGAGTGATGACAAAATACGCATTTTGTAAGACTAATGCAGTGGACGGTGTTGTGCAGAGAACGTCTTGCCGGAAATCCTCGTCCTCAGGGAGAGTGGATCATGGCCGCGTGCGGGTGTTCTGATTTGAAGGATGATGCCTGCGCTCCATGACTTCGGCTTTGTACTTGACGAGACAATCGGGACAAATGCCGTGACTGAAGTCGGCATCGGAATGTTCGTGGATGTATGCTTCCACTTCCTGCCAATATCCCTGATCGTTACGGATCTTCTTGCACCAGGCGCAAATAGGGAGGAGTCCTGCCAGCGTCTTGATATGGGTGAGAGTTTCCCGTAGCTCGAGAACAAGGTTTCGTCGCTCGGTCGTCAATGCGGAAACGACCAGGCACATAATGGTGGTCATGCCGATGAAGACCTGCAGGAGAAGAATGGATTCGAGCCGCGTCGGCCGGATGAACGGTCCGTACCCCTGTATGGTGCCCGCAACAGCGAGGCACGTCAGGATGAAATTGAAGGTGGCAATTTCACGCTGGCGAAATCGAAACGCTGCACCGATCATGATCGGCGCACAAAGGAATGCGACGGGATAATTGAGAAAGCCGAGACTGAACCAATTACCGAATACTGCCTGGCCGACTAGAACGAGCAGGAGCAGGATCAATCCTGCTTCAACACTCTGGCGCTTGTTCCAGTTCGAAAACGGGTGGGAACTCCAGAAGAGGATGATCGGTGTTACAACGAGGACGCCGATGCCGTCCCCCAGCCACCAGGAATACCATAACAATTGCGCGTCCGACCGGTCGGCAAGCCCGGTGAGGAAAAGAGTCATTACACCGATGGAAGCACTCACCATGGTGCTGCACATCGCGCCGATGATCGTAAATGTGAAAATGCTCGTCGTCCGATCGAAGAGACGCGGTACGGGGACATATTTCCTGAGCAGATGACTTCCGACGAACGCCGCGAATGTATTCCCGAATGTAATTCCGAGCGCGGGGAGCATAAAGCCGGAAGTTGAGAGGTTCACCAGAAAAGCGCCGATAGAGACACCGGGCCAGATTCGGTTGCCGAACAGCAGAAAGGCCGCGAGTGCTATTCCCGACGGCGGCCAGATTGCCGTGATGCTTGGGTGAACGAGCGCGAATTGCAGGCCCATCTTGCCGGTGAGGAAATAGAATGTGGCGAGAATGACTACCAGAAGAACATAACGCGCTGCAAGAACGAAACGACCGGATTCCATTGTGTCCAGCCCTCAATCGTGATATTGCGACCCTCTTTCAAGTTCGACATTGTTCATCTGGTTGTCCAGCTATACTGTGACATGGGATTCGCAAGATTTGTGCACGGGAACTTTGATGGAAATCTCAGAAAAACGCACCGATCTTCACTATTATTAAAACTCGAAAATGTGATGCGGGTTTCGCGTGAATCACTTTACGTTGAACAGCGCATTGTAAGCAATGAAAATTCGGGACTTTTTGGATCGGAACATGGCGCGGCGGATCAGGATAAATGTACGATCCCAAGAAGGAAGACGCGGGTTGCTTCCGTCAGCTGGAAATCATACGTAAGGAGCCCGCGTTACTCGTGAAAAAGAAAAACCGGATCCCCGAAATCAAACATGTGGAGATCCGGAGTTATCGGTCACTGTAGAAGGAAAGGCCTTACTTCGTCCTGAACGATTTCTTGAACCATTCCTGCATTTCTTTCCACGACTTCTTGTCGGCCGAGGCGTTGTACGCGATTGCCATATTGAATCTTTTTCCCATCTCCGTCGAGGCAGGATTCGTGAAACTGTGTATCGCTCCCGGGTAATTCACAAACTTGTAGTCGACTCCCGCTGATTTCATTTCCGCTTTGAATTTCCTGATGTCTTCGGCGGGAATGAATTTATCATCCGCGCCGTTGCAGGCCAGAATTCTTGCCTTCACGCGGCCTTTCTCTGCGGGCTGCTTCGTGGCCAGCGGTGCGTGAAAGGAGGCCACCGCCTTCAGGTTTACACCGTTCCGTGCCATCTGGAGAACGACTCCGCCTCCGAAACAATATCCGATCGCGCCCATACGCGAGGTATCGACATGTTCGTCGTTCTTCAGAAAATTCATGGCTGCGAGAAACCGTGACGTCATCAAAGGGAGATTTTGCGAGACCTCTCCGGCAAATTTTCCGGCGTCGTCCGGATGAGCCGCCTGCTTGCCGTTGCCGTACATATCGAGGGCAAAGGCAACATATCCAAGCCCCGCGAGCTTTTCAGCCCGCTGCTTCGCGTATCCGTTCAATCCCCACCATTCATGCACAACCAGAATTCCGGGCCGTTTGGCGGTGAGAGAATCATTGTAAGCGAGGTAGCCGTGCATCGTGAGCGTGTCAGACGTGTACGTGACTTCTTTCCCGACAATACCCGCGATAACGAGGTTCACGCTGAAGAAGAAAAGGACAATAACTGCGGAACGCATGGAGATCGTCTCCTTTCAAAGTATGGAACATCCGAGAGAGTGATTCGCCAATATAAAAAATTCAGGTGTGAGGTACAATTGATGTGCACAGGGCTCTTGAATTTCCCCGGGAGATATTGTATGTTAGCGTTGAGGTCACTCGATGAAAGTTGCCGTCGTTCAAACTGATCCGGTCTTCGGCGAAGTCACTGCAAACGTGCGCTCTGCTCTTGCTCTCATGGCCACCGTTTCCGCGGATCTCTACATCCTTCCGGAATTGTTCAATACCGGATATAATTTTGTGAATAAGCAAGAAGTCGTGGCACTTGCCGAGGATGCGCACGGCAATACCTGCGAGCAGATATCCGAATTCGCGGAAAAGCAGTCATGCTACGTTGTGTACGGTTTTGCCGAAAGTGACGGCCCGGTGTATAACTCGGCGGCGCTGGTTGGTCCGGAAGGCTTGATCGGCCTCTATAGAAAGATCCACCTCTACTCCCGGGAAAACATCATGTTCGCTCCGGGAGATCTCGGCTTTCCGGTATTCGATCTCCCCTTTGGGAAACTCGGGATGATGGTCTGTTTCGACTGGATCTATCCGGAAAGCGCGCGATCGCTGATGTTGAAAGGAGCTCAGATCATCGCCCATCCGTCTAATCTCGTCCTGCCGCATTGTCCCGATGCAATGGTCACCCGCTGTCTCGAGAATCGGGTGTACGCGGCAACGGCAAATCGAACGGGACGCGAAGACCGCGGGGGCATCGCGTTATCCTATATCGGAAAAAGTGAAATCGTATCGCCGCGAGGAGAAATCCTTGCGAGAATGGGGAGCGATGAGACCGGAGTTGCCGTCGCCGATGTAGACCTCACAGTGGCCATGAGTAAGAAGATCAATGAATTCAACGATTTAGCGAGCGGACGTCGGCCCTCACAGTACACTCTTCTGTAGCTCTCCTTGATTTTCATCTGCGACTTTTGTAGCATACCGCGTCCTGAAAGCTAATTCACTGTTTTCTTCACAAGTGATGGAGGAATCATGAATAAGAAATTGTGGCTGGGATTTGTGGCAGTCTACGTGGGACTCGCAATTACCGATTTCCTGATTCACGGTGTCATTCTTGCGTCGACCTATCAATCCGATGCGCTGAAAATGCTCTGGCGTCCGGATATGGCTGGCAAGATATGGATCTATTATGTGGTATATCTGTTTATTGCGTTCTTCTTCACACTGATTTTCTCGAAGGGTTGGGAAGGAAAAGGGATTGGTGAGGGTGTACGGTATGGTCTCTACATGGGTCTCCTCATGGCGACGCCGATGGCGTACGCGTCATATGCCATGTATCCGATTCCGTACTCACTGGCATTGCAGTGGTTTATCTATGGGATGATTCAGTACATTATTCTCGGAATTATTGTCGCCGCGGTTTTTGGGAAGAAAGCACCTCCCGCAGCTGCGTAGCGATCGCGAAATGATCCGCACGGCGTCCCCTCGGGTATTGAGCGGACGCCGTTGCTGTTTTAGCGGGGCTGCCGCTCGAGGGATGTCGCTATTACGGATGAAATCATCCTGACCTGATCTCGCGTGAGACCCGGCCAGCTCGGAAGGTTGATGCCCCGCAGTCCCAGGTCTTCTGCAACGGGAAGCTGTCGGTGTTGTTGGGAGAACATTGGCATGGTGTGAACGGGATAAAACGTCGGCCTGGTTTCGATCCCCGCGCTTCGGAGATGATCCCGCAGCACATCACGGAGCGACGGCGTCTTCATGAGAATGGAATACATCCAGTACGAGTGGACGACATGCGGTGATTCCCGGTGTGGAAGAACGGGGAGATTCCGCAATTCCTCGTTGTACCACTCTGCAATTTGTCTCTTTTTTGCGATCTTCTCTTCCGCCCGCTCAAGTTGTGCCAGCCCTATCGCAGCACAGACGTTCGTCATCCGGTAATTGAATCCGAGAGCGTCATGCCAGTATTCGCGGTTCTGCGCAAGCCCGTGCATTTTCAGATGATGACAGCGGTCGTAGAGTTGCCGATTGTTGGTGACGACCATCCCCCCTTCGCCTGTCGTGATGGTCTTGTTGCCGTAAAAGCTGAACGTGGATAGATCACCAAACGTACCGACGTGTCTTCCGCGATAGCGCGACCCGAATGCCTCGGCGCAATCCTCGATGAGATGGAGGTTGTGCTCTTTGGCGATTGCAACCAGTGGATCCATTTCGCATGGGTGTCCATACAAATGCACCGCCATGATGGCACGTGTCCGGGGCGTGATTTTTTTCCGGACATCCTCGGGGTCCATTTGCCACGTATCGTGAAGCGAATCGACAAAGACCGGCGTGGCCCCGGCATGACAAATCGAGCTTACGGATGCAATGTAGGTGAAGGATGGTACGATAACTTCATCGTCCCGGCGTGCCCCGAGCGTTGCAAGTGCGAGCTCCAGGGCGACGGTTCCGTTGCAGACCGAGGAGGCATGCTCTACACCGATCGTGGATGCGAATTTGTCTTCGAAGAGTTTGATGAACTTTCCCTTCGATGAGATCCACGAAGAATCAAGACACTCGTCAACATACTTCTTCTCATTCCCATCAAGGGAAGGTTGATAGATGGGGACGAACACGCTCATTTCTTTCTACGCTTACGCTTTTGCACAGCACCGGTACGTGGCGGGGTTCGTTTTCCGGCAAAGGCATCCACCAGTGAAACGATCTTGTTGAGATCGATCATCTGGATGCACTCCAGATGGTACGGGCAGACTTTCTTCCAGCACGGTGCACATTCAAGCCCTTCGGGAATGAGTTTTTCTCCGCGGTCATAGAGTTCGATCTCGGTCCAGCAGGAGAGACCGAACCATGCGATCACATACTTCCGGAGTGCAATTGCGAGATGCATCCCAAAGCTGTCGCCGGTGATGACGACATCACAGATGTCCATGTAACAGGCGCCCTTCCGGAGTCCCTGCGTCGTGGGAGTCGCGATAACGGACCGCCGGATCTTCGGGTGAAGAGAGCGGAGAATCTCCTCATTGCGCTCGGTATCTTCCTTTCCGCCGAGAAGCACGAGCCTCAGGCGTTTGTCATTTGCCATCGACCGGATGAGTGTAACATGCTGGTCGATGGTCATCTTCTTGTTCGGAAAAAGATTTGAACATCCCGTGTTGAATCCGACGTACGTCATCGCCGGATCGTGGTCGATTTGGGATTTGTACTTTTCTATGAACCGGAGCTCCTCTTCAGTGAACGTGAAGGTACACTCATCCCGGCGATACTCGAGTTCGAACGATTCGTGGAGGATATCGATTCCAGAGCGCTGATTCTTCCGGAACTTCAACTCGTCGTCATTTCCCATGCGGTAGTTATACAGCGCACTCTTGTTTGCGGGTATGATTTTTCCGTCTTCATTCAGAAGAAAGCCGAGTTTGGTTGTTGCCTTCACCTCGTTCGCAAACGAGCACGCGTAATCCGTCTTATCCGCGTTGAGAAGATAGTCGAAGGTGATGTTGCGCAGAATCATGCGGCTTTCCTCATCCCACACAAGGACGCGGTCGATCAGGGGATTGTACCATAAGATTTTTTCCGCACTCGGCATCGTGATCCAGTAGATCGTACTCTCCGGATGTTTTCTCTTCAAAGCCGGGAGAATCGATGTGTTATACAGGACATTTCCCATCGCATCGAGAGAGATGATGAGGATCTTGATCCCGATGTGGTTGTCCGGAACGTCGTACTGGCATCCGTGCTCGAGGCAATTCTTATAAGAAAAGCACGGCTTGTAACCGGAGAATTTCTTGCAGCGGGGAAGAGTAAGCGGAAATGGGTCCATGGCCGGATGTCCTAATTCAATACCGGAGTACGTTGTGACGCGACGAGCTTTCGTGCATGAGTGACGACGTCTTCTATTGAAATCCCGGTTTCGATCGAGCACCGCTGCTGATCCGGGCTGCAGAACTGGCGGCAGTGTTCGTCTGAAACTTCGAGATTCACGGACCTGTTGTTCAGGATGCCCCAGTACTTCGCACAATTCATGGGGCGGTGACAATGGAGAGCGAGGCACGGAATGCCGAGCGCGTCGCCGAGATGTGCAGGTCCCGTCGAAGGGGTGATGAGAAGCGACGCGGTCGAAAGCAGCACGATGAACCTCCGAACGTCATGAATGTCGCGGGAAACGTCGAACACGCGATGCGGATCACGTGAAATGCACCGCTGGATGAACCCGGGGCTCATTTCACGGGCAGTGAGAAGAATCTTGACGCGCGGATCCGCCGTATCAGCAAGCAGCGTCCTGATAAGCGTCTCATATTGCAATTCGCTCCAGTTGGGAGATGAGCCGAGCGTACCCGTATGGAGGAAAATGCGCGTATCAGTCTCCGTGATGCCGAGCGAGAGGAGATACGCTGCACCTTCGGCGCGTTCTTCCGGCGTCACAAATATTTCCGGAACCAGGTTTCTCGTTTCAACTCCGATCTTCCGCGCCAGGTCCATGCAGTAATCTGCTTCATGCCTCAGGGGCGTGTAGTTCTTCCTCGAGATTCCGTGTGTGAATGTCAGGATACTGTAGAGCCGGTGTCCGACACTGATGCGGTTTCTGATCCCGGCAAAGAACATCTGGTAAATTGCACGTTCGGTCGGAAGAACAAGAAGGCCGTCGGTAAAATGGTGTGAACGCAATTCCTTTACCTTTTTCCAGAATGTTTCTTTCCGCAGATCATCCGTGAGCGCAAGATCAAGATGGGGATTGTGGAAGAGGATAGGCTCTGTTGCCGGGCGGGTCAGCGTTGCAATAAACGCATCCGGGAATTGCCGCCGGAGTTCCCGGATCATCGGAGTAATCATCACCACGTCGCCGATCCTGTCAGTACGGACGATAAGGATTCGCTTCATGGTGGCAGGTGCTGGAAAGAAATTGAAATCCGGAAGTTCCGGAACGAGTCGCTCGCATGGCTTCCATTGTATGGAATTTTTGTCGTATTACCAAATTCCGGGTCAATTTAGGGGAATCCGTCCTTGTATTTTGTGCTTCGATTAAATACATTACAACGTCGTATTCCGGCGACTGTGCATTTCCCAATGACAACTCCTTTTTGTAATGGATCAACTACTGCAACTGCGTGAAGAGAATCTGCGGCTCAAGAAAGCCGTCGAGGAACTTTCCATCCTGAACGAGCTGGCGCGCGTGATCAGTTCAACGATGAATCTTGAGTCGGTGATCGAGAGCGTCGTTAAGCGGTCCGTGCGTGCGATCCGCGGCAAGCAGGGAATGATTACCCTGGTCGATGAGCAGGCCCCGACGGAGATGAAAACGCTCATCCGGGCGCAGAATTCCTCCTCGGAACATCAGCAATTTCATCTCAATCAGAATATCCTCGGGTGGATGCTGATCAACAAGAAGCCGCTCATGTCGAATGAGCTCAATACCGATAACCGCTTCTCCGGGGTGAAACTGGATGGAGAATTCCGCTCCATCCTCTGTGTTCCCCTTCTGGTGAAGAACCGATTGATCGGAATCCTGGCGGTCTTCGACAAGACCGAGGGAAATGAATTTACGGAGGATGATAAGAGGTTGCTCTCCATTATTGCCGCACAATCCGCCCAGATTCTGGAGAACGCCCGGCTCTATGAACAGGAAAAGTCGCTCATTGTGATGCAGGATGAACTCAAATTTGCCGCCAAGATTCAGTATGAACTTCTCCCGCGCGAGGCACCGGTGATTCCGGGATACGAAGTTGCCGGGAAGAGTATCCCCGCCCAGATGGTCGGCGGCGATTACTTCGATTTCATCCCCATCGACGAACGCCATCATGGCATCGCGCTGGGGGATGTGTCGGGTAAGGGGCTCCCCGCATCACTTCTCATGGCAAATCTCCAGGCAACGCTCCGGGGGCAGACGCTCGGGACCACGATGGCGAAGGATTGCGTCGTTCGCTCAAACAAACTTCTCTATCAGAGCACCAGCAGCGAAAAATTCGTTACGCTCTTCTATGGAATTCTGGATCATGTTTCTCATGAGCTGAGATTTTGCAACGCCGGGCATGATCCGCCGTTTCTTCTGGTCAGAGGCACAGAGGTGAAGCGGTTGAGAACGGGCGGGATCGTCCTCGGCATACTGAACGAATTTCCCTTCCAGGACGAAGTGATCCCGATCTCGCCGGGAGATTTCATGGTGATCTATTC
>Ga0335082_10001825_pt1 | contig 22759 bp, 22 predicted proteins | sample Lox_Sample_41_FD_206718 | JGI IMG/M metagenome (GOLD analysis project Ga0335082, IMG submission 206718) | Soil microbial communities from Loxahatchee National Wildlife Refuge, Florida, United States - Lox_Sample_4.1 | ecosystem: Environmental > Terrestrial > Soil > Wetlands | place: USA...
GACGCCGGCGAGATCGCGGGGCGTGCGCCGCTCGGCGTGCGCGCGACGAACGACGCGGGCGCGCTGCTCGCGCAGGACGCCGACTGCGTGCTCTACAGCCCGCTGCTCGCGAACCCCGACGAGGTCGTGCGCATCCTCGAGTCGGGCAAGAACGTCGTGACCCCGCTCGGCTGGTTCTACCCGTTGCGCAGCGCGAACGTCGCCGCGATGCAGGCGGCCTGCCTGAAGGGCGGCGTGACGCTCCACGGCACCGGCATCCACCCCGGCGGCATCACCGAGCGCTTCCCGCTGATGGTGTCGGCGCTCTCGCGCGCAGTGACGCACGTGCGCGCGGAGGAGTTCAGCGACATCCGCACCTACGGGACCGTCGCGGTCGTGCGCGACATCATGCTATTCGGCCACACGCCCGAGAGCGCCGCGAAGAGCCCGATGCTCAAAATCCTGGGCGGAGGCTTCGAGCAGTCGCTCGACATGCTGGCCGACGCGCTCGGCGTGACGCTCGAGGAGAAGAAGCGAACGCTCCACGAGATGGCGGTCGCGACGGCGCCGATCGACTCGCCGATCGGGAAGATCGCGCCCGGCCGCGTCGCGGCGCAGCGCTTCACCTGGCAAGGCCTCGTGCGCGGCGAGCCCTTCTGCACGGCGCGCGTCAACTGGCTGATGGGCGAGGAGCACCTCGATCCGCCCTGGCGCTTCGGGCCCGAGGGCGAGCGCTTCGAGGTCGAGGTGACCGGCGATCCGTCGGTGTCGCTCACCTTCCACGGCCTGCACCCCGAGTCGATCGCGCAGGGGCTCGCGCGCAACCCGGGCATCGTCGCGACCGCGCTCCACTGCGTGAACGCGATCCCCTACGTCGTGCGCGCCGAGCCCGGCATCAAGACCTATCTCGATCTGCCGCTCGTGTCGGGCCGCGCCGCGCCGCACCTGCTGCGGAAGTCGTCGTGATCCTCGACCGCTTCCGCCTGACCGATCGCGTCGCGCTGGTGACGGGGGCGGGGCGCGGCATCGGGCGCGGCATCGCGCTGGCCTTCGCGGAGGCGGGCGCCGACCTCGTGTGCGCCGCGCGCACGCAGGCCGACCTCGACGCGACCGCCGAGGCGGTGCGCGCGCGCGGCCGGCGCGCGGCGACAGTCGTGTGCGACGTGACGAAGACGGCGGATCTCGAGCGCGCGGTCTCGGAAGCGCTCGCCCCCTTCGGCCGCCTCGACGTCCTCGTCAACAACGCGGGCGGGACGCCGCCGCGCCCCGCCCTGCAGACCAGCGAGGCCTTCTTCGAGGCCGCGCTGCGCTTCAACGCCACGAGCGCCTTCCTGCTCTCGCGCCTCGCCGTGCCGCACATGGTGAAGACGGCCGGCGGCGGCGCGATCGTCAACATCTCGTCGCGCTCGAGCGACATGGTGCAGACGGGCTTCGTCGCCTACGGAGCCGCCAAGGCCGCGCTCAACATGCTGACGCGAAACCTCGCCGCCGAGCTCGCGCCGAAGGTGCGCGTGAACGCGATCTCGGTGGGCGGCGTCGATACGGACGCGCTCGCGTCGGTGCTCCAGAGCGATGCGCTGCGCCAGCAGTTCGAGTCCAACACCCCGATGCGACGGCCCGGCACGGTCGAGGACATCGCCGCCTGCGCGCTCTACCTCGCTTCGCCGGCCGCAGCCTGGGTCACGGGCAAGGTGTTCCAGATCGACGGCGGCACCGAGTTCCCGGCGATCCGCGTGCCGACACCGCCGCTCTGACGGAGGAGGCGTCATGACGGAGGCTCTGAAGGGACCCGGCGCGCTGACGCGCCGCGAGCTGCTCGAGACCGCCGCCGTGGTCGGCGCGGGCGCTGCGCTGGCGACCGGCGTGGGGCGGAGCGCGATGGCCGCGGAGATTCCGGGCGCGAAGCCGCCCGCCTATCGCGGCGAGCACCAGATCGAGCCGCTGCCCTTCGATCCTGCGAAGCTGAAGGGCCTCTCCGAGAAGCTCCTCGTCTCGCACCACGACAACAACTACTCCGGCGCGGTAAAGCGACTCAACCAGATCCAGCAGCAGCTCGGATCGCTGCCCGCCGACGCGCCGCCCTATCAGACGGGATCGCTGAAGCGCGAGGAGCTGCTCGCGGCGAACTCGAAGCTGCTGCACGAGCGCTACTTCGGGAACCTCGGAGGCGGGGGCCCGTGCGAGGGAGACGTCGCGGCGCTGCTCCAGGAGGAGTACGGCTCGCTCGAAGCCTGGGAGCGCGACTTCCGGCGGACGGCGCTCGCGCTCGGCGGCGGCTCGGGCTGGGTCGTCGTCGCCTACGAGCCCACGAGCCGTGCGCTCCACAACTGGTGGGCCTGGGATCACATGCACCAGCCGATGGGCGGCGAACCGGTGCTCGTGCTCGACATGTACGAGCATGCCTATGCGATGGACTACGGCGCCAACGCGAAGGGTTACATCGACGCCTTCTTCGCCAACGTGCTCTGGAGCGAGGTGAACCGCCGCGTCGACGCCGCGCGCAAGCGGCTCGCGATCTGACGGCGCACGGGAGGTTTCCATGTCGCGCGTGATCGACTGCGACCAGCACCTGTACGAGTACCGGGGACTCTGGGAGGAGCACATCGACCCGGACATGCGCCACGAGGCGATCCGCTTCGTCGACGACACGCAGGGACACGTGCATGTGTGCTGGCACGGGCACGTGCTCGGGGTCGCCGACGTGCAGACCCCCGGCGAGACCGACGCGATCGGCGAGCGGCGGCGGCGCGAGCGCGAGGGCCTGCCGCCGCAGGCGCGCTACGACGAGATCCTGCCGCGCGACTACTGGGACCCGCGCGCGCGCCGCGAGCGGCTCACTGCGCTCGGGGTCGACGAGGCGATGCTCTTCCCGAACTACGGGCTCGGCTGGGAGCGCACGCTCTCGCGCGACCTGCGCGCGCTGTGCGCGAACATGACCGCCTGGAACCGCTGGTGCGAGGCCGTGGTGGCCGAGGGCGAGGGACGCCTCCACCCCGTCTCGCACCTCACCTTGCGCGATCCACGCTGGCTCGAGTCCGAGCTCGCGCGTCTCTCGCGCGCGGGTGTGCGCGCGGCGATGGTTGCACCCGCGCAGGTCGACGGCCGCGCGCTCTCGCATCCCGATCTCGACCGCGTCTGGGCAGCCTTCGCCCACCACGGCATCTCGCCCTGCTTCCACGTCGCCGATCAGCCGAAGGTCTTCGACGAGGCGTGGTACGCCGATCGCGACGAGCGCGGCGTCTTCGCGATCGACACCGTGCTCCTCTACGTGCCGGCCGCGCTCGCGCTCACCGATCTGATCCTGCACGGTGTCTTCGAGCGGCATCCCGACCTGAGAGTCGGCGTGATCGAGCTCTCCGCCGTGTGGGTGCCGCTCTTCCTGATGATGCTCGACGGCGGCAGCGACTTCGTGCGCCGGCTCGACGGCCGCGCGTCTCCGCTGCGGCTGCGGCCGAGCGACTACTTCCGCCGCCAGGTGCGCGTGGCGGCCTTCGCCTACGAGCTGCCGCGAAATCTCGCGCGCCAGCTTCCCGGCGCCGACCTGCTGATGTGCTGTAGCGACTACCCGCACTCCGAAGGCACCGCCCACCCGCTGGAGGACTACGCCGGCGGGAAGCTCGGCCTGCGCCCGGACGAGGCGCCGGGCCTGTTCCGCGAGAACGCGGCCTTCCTGCTGCACCGCGAGGCCGCGGCACCGGCCTGAAACGCGGGGCTCCCACCCCGGCCGAGCGCCGAATCCGCGCGGAGCCTGTGGACTTTCGCGCAGGAGTGTGTCGAGATCGGGCCCCCTCGATCGTCGCGAGGGTGGAGGTTCCCCGTATGCCCGTTCCGATCACCGCGATCTACGCCGGACTGCTCGGCCTGATGTTCCTCGCGCTCGAGATTCCGATCGGCATGCTGCGCGGGCGCGGCAACGTCTCCCTCGGCGACGGCGGCAATCCGGATCTCACGGTCGCGATCCGGCGCCACGCGAATTTCGTCGAGCACGTGCCGCTCGCGCTGCTGCTGCTGGCGCTGCTCGAGCTGAACGGCGCAGGACACACGCTCCTCCACGTGCTCGGCGCCGCGCTCGTGCTCGCGCGGCTGATGCACCCCTTCGGCCTCGACGTCCACGTGATGCGGCGCCCGCCGCGCGCTCTCGGCGCCGGCGTCACGGCGCTCGTGATCCTGGTTTCGTCGGCGATGCTGCTCTGGCGGGCGATCTAGCGCCCTTGGCGTCGACGAGCCCTCATTTCGGACTCGGCTTGCCGTCCTCTGCGGGATAGGTCTCGATCACCAGGCCGCGTGCGATCTCGCTCCGGCTCCGTTCCATCCGCTTCGCGACGTGAATCGTGTTCATGTGGATACCGTTCGCGTCGTCGAGACCGACGCCGATCAGCAGATCGTTGGGATCTGCGCCTGCTTGCCAGAGCCTGCAGGTGAGCGGCTGCTGCTCTTGGGTCCTTGTCGCCTTCGTCCGATACCCGTGCCATTCGATGTCGCGCGCGGGCCGGAACGTGAACTGCACTTTGGCTTTCTGTCCCTGGCTCGATGCGCTCGCTCGCTTTGCCTGACAGATCGGAAACGAGGACTTGTACAGCGTCACGGAGTCGAGGCTCACTGCAATTCTCATCTCGGGACCGCTGCAGGTGGCGAACCAGAACCAGACGGTGCCTTCGTCGGCGCTGGCGCGAGCCGCAGAGGTGGCGGCAAGTAGCGCGAAGAGAACTCGCCCGACTCTCGACACTGGCCTCCCCATCGGCTGATGACTGCGCGGCCTTTTTGTGTGCCCCGGTCTCTACCTGACGCGCTGAGAACATCGCGCAAATCGAGTCATCGGTGTGACTGCCGCTGTCACAAGCGCATGTCACCTTGGGCGCGATGGCAAAGGCCGTTCGATCTGAGCGAGAAACCTCACTGGGGAGGACGCCGAGCCGGCGCCGGCCGCAAGCGGGGTCCCAATCCCCGGAATGCGCACCTCGTGCGAGCACCGCTGGCATCGCGACATCCGTGTCACGTCACGTTGAAGATGAAGAGTGGATTGCGCTCGCTTCGCTCGGACAGGCTCGTACGAGAGCTGGAGCGCAGCTTCGCTGCTGTGTGCGAACGCGGGCGCTTCCGTCTCGTGTCGTACTCGATCCAGCACGACCACGTTCACGCGCTCGTAGAGGCGACGAGCCAGCACGATCTGGCCTGCGGCATGAAGTCGATCGCCGCGCGCGTCGCGCGCGCGGTGAACCGAGTGTTCACCCGCCGCGGGACAGTTCTCGCCGATCGCTACCACTTGCATGTGCTCCGCACGCCCCGAGAGGTGCGGAACGCTCTGGCATACGTGCTCCTCAATGGACGTCGCCACCTCGCGAAGCTCGACCGGGCCCTGCCGCGTATCGCGCGGCTCGATCCGGCATCGTCTGGTCAATTCTTCTCCGGGATTCTCGACCCGCCTGTCACAGCACCGCACACGTGGCTCCTGCGCGTCGGCTGGCGCAGGCACGGGCTCCTCGATCCCAACGAGATTCCGGGGCCGGCAACCGCACCTTCCCAATGAGCGCAGCGAATCCTGGGGGTTGCGCGACCTGTGACGAGCGGTCGCGCCGGCGCCTCCGCCGCGCGCTGAGACTGCGGTGGCGGCGCCAGCGGCGGTGCTGCCACAGGTACGACTCGGGATGGGCGCGCACGATCTCGCCCATCTCGTCGCAGAGGCGTTGCGTCAGGCGCTCCACATCCGCGCGCGGGTCGCCGGAGGGCTCGAAATCCTTCACCTCGCGCACGTGGCAGACGTGGCGGGCGCCATCACGCAACCGCGTGTCGACCACCACAAAGATCCGGCAGCCGCGCGCGCGCAGCGCGGCGAGCGCCGGTCCCGCGTGTGTGCTGGCGGGAACGCCGAGGAAATCGACCACCACGCCGCCGCTGCGCGCGAACTGGTCGGGCAGCATGCACACCACGCCGCCCTCGCGCAGCCGCCGCGCGCAGCCGAGCACGAGGCCGCGCTGCTGCGCCGAGAGCACCTCGAAGCCGTAGCTGCGCCGCGCCCCGACGAGGAGCTCGTCGAAGCGGGGCGTTCCGAGCGGCTTCATCACGACCGCGAGCGGCCGGCCGTAGTCGAGGGTGAAGCGCAGCCCGCAGAGGTCGAAGTTGCCCGAGTGCGCGACCACCAGCAGGCTGCCGCGCGGATCCGCGGCGAGGTCGTCCACGAGCGCGCGCGGCTCGAATTCGAGCGCGTGCGCCACTTCGTCACGCGCGCGCGGATGCGAGCCGCGCGCCATCTCGGCCGCGGAGAGGAAGAGATTCCGCATCGCGCTGCGCGCGATGCGGCGCTTCTCGGCGCGTGCGAGGCGATCGCCGTAGACGCGGTCGAGATTCGAGAGCATCTCGCGACGCCGCACGCGCAGGGCGAAGGCGACGTCGGCGAGAGCGCGCGCGCCGCTGAGCACGAGCTCGTGCGGCAGGCGGGCGAGCAGCGCGATGAAGGCGCGCACGGCGGCGACCCCTGCGCGCTCGAGAGCGTCGGCAAGAGGACTCCGGCTCACGGAGCGTGGCCGAGGGCGCGCAGCCGCTCGCGGTAGACGTCGAAGCCCTGTCCGAGCCCGTAGGCCGCGCCGACGTAGACCCAGGAGACGAAGCCCGCCGTGCTGTAGCCGGCGGCCGAGAGCAGCTCGGCCAGCGTGGTCGCCCGCGGCGGAAGCGCGATGCGATCGTCGCGCACGCTGTGACGGCTCGGGGGCTGCGAGGTAAAGAGCGAGACGTGCGACGGAAGGGTCCAGCTCGCCGGCACGTAGGCGTGCGCATAGCGAACGCCGTGCGCCGCGAGGCGATCGATCTCGGGCGACGTGTCGCGCGCGTAGCCGTAGCTCCGGAGATGATCCGCACGCAGCGTGTCGATCGACACGAGCACGACGTTCGGCGCTCGCCTGACTCCACAGCCCGTCGCCAGCGCGAGCGCCGCCGCGGCGCGCATCCAGCGCTCCTGTCGCACGCATCCCCCGGACGAGGCGCGGAGCATAACGACGGCTACGGCACGCGCAGCGGCTCCTCGCGGAAGCTGCCGGGACGCTCGGGGTCGGGTCGGATCAGCGAGCCGCTCGTGTCGTCGCGGATCACCGCTCCGATGCCAGCGCGACCGAGCCGGTCGGCGCGCTCCGCCGGCGGCGCGCGCCGGATGCTCTCGACGAAGCGCACCGTCTCCTGCTCGACCGCGCGCGGCAGGCGCGGCAGCCAGCCCGACACGATCGCCTTGCCGTGCACGAGCTGGTTGCGCTTCGAGTGGCGCGAGAGATCGAGCACGGCGTGCACGTCGGACAGCTCGCGCAGGCGCAGCGCGATCGGCGCCGGCTCGTCGCGCCAGAGCGGCAGGCCCTGCGGCAGCGGCGGCGCGAAGCCCACGTCGAGGACGTGCAGCAGGCCGAGCGACGCGACGAGTGCCGTCCCGGCGCCGCGCGCGCGCGAGTCGGCGAGACGTGCGAGCGCCGCGGCGCCGGTCGCGGCCGGTAGCGAGAGCGCGAGCAGCGCCGGCGCGACGAAGCGCCACGGATTGCTGAGCAGCGAGAGCCCCGGCAGATGCGCGAGCGCGACATCGGGAAGCGGCACGCGCACGCCGAAGAGCGTCGCGAACGGGCCGAGCGCGAGCAGCAGACACACCGTGGCGGCAAAGAGCCAGGGAGCGAGCCGCCTGCGCGGCTCCACGACGACGCCCCACGCGGCCAGCGCGACGAGGAGCGCGCCGAGGTAGTCCCCGCGGAAGCCCCAGGCCGGGCTCGCGTCGCGCACCGACGGCCACGGCCACACCAGCTCGGCCGCCTGCGCGGAGAGATGCGCGGCGTCGGCGCTCGAGTGCACGAGCAGGTCGGAGCCGGCCGCTCGCCACATCGGCAGCGCGCGCGGCAGGACGAGCGCGAGCAGCACGCCGACCGCCGCCGCGGCGCGCAGCGCCCCGCGCGGCGCGCGAAGCCAGTCGCGCAGCGCCGAGGCGTACCCCGTCGCGAGCGATGCGCCGAGCACGAGCAGATCCACGAAGAAGTAGGGACTCACGTGGAATGCGAGCCCGATCGCCGCACCCGCGAGCGCGGCGTCGAGCACGCGCCGTGTTCGCAGCGCGCGCCAGCCGGCGAGCAGAGCCAGCGGCAACACCCAGATCTGCACGAGGTAGAGCCAGGCGTTCCCGGCGCACGCGCGCCAGAAGCTCGACGCCGCGAAGCAGAGTCCCCCGATCCAGCCCGCGTCGGCGCGCCCCGAGAAGCGCGCAGCCAGGGCCCAGGTCGCCGCGCCGGCACCGACGAGCGATGCGAGCAGCAGCGCGTTCCACGCGAGCGTCGTGCCGAGTACGCGCTCGATCAGATAGAAGGCGGCGTTGAGCGCGAGATTCAGGTCCGCAAGCTGGAGGTCCACGACCTGCGGGTAGTGGATCACGTCGGTGTGAAAGAGTGGCCGCCCCGACGCGAACGACTCCGCGAACCACCATTGTACCCAGAGCTGGTGGACGACGTCCGCCTCCCAGTGCGACGGCACCGCGCTCGCGAGCTCCGACGCGAGCGGTCGCGTCAGGAAGAGCGCCGCCGCGAGGTAGGCGGCGAGGCCCGCCGCGACGCCGAGACGGCGCAGGCGCGCGACCTCTCAGCCGGCCTGCGGCGAGGTCGAGCGCGCGCGCAACTCGGTCGCCGTGTACGTGCTGCCGTCGCGGCTCCAGCCCGGCGGCAGCAGCCACACGCGTAGCGCGTCGCGCCAGCTCGCCGCATCGCGCGTGTCGCGCCACATCGCGCGCCACTCGTGGGCGAAGATCTCCCACGGCGAGAAGCTCGTCAGGTTCTTCGTCAGTCCGTAGTCGACGGCCTCGCGCTCCGGCTCGAAGGTCCCGAACAGTCGGTCCCAGACGATCAGGATGCCGCCGTGGTTGCGGTCGAGGTAGCGGACGTTGCGGCCATGATGGACGCGGTGGTGCGAGGGCGTGTTGAAGATCCACTCGAGCGGCCCCAGCCGATCGATCAGCTCGGTGTGGATCCAGAACTGGTAGAGCAGGTTCACCGAGTGGACCGTCACCAGCAGCAGCGGATCGAAGCCGAGCAGCGGCAGCGGCGCGTAGAAGAGCGGACCCATGAAGGTCGACCACGGCTGGCGCAGCGCGGTCGACAGGTTGAAGTGTCGGCTCGAGTGGTGGACGACGTGACCCGCCCACATGAAGCGCACCTCGTGGTGCAGCCGGTGGTACCAGTAGTAACAGAAGTCGTCGCCGAGCAGCGCGGCGGCGAAGACCAGTGGACCGGTGCCGAGGTCGAAGAGCCGGAACCGGTGGAGGAACTCGTAGGCGCCGAACCAGAGCCACTTGGTCGCGACGCCGACGACGAGCGAGCCGAGGCCCATCGCGATGCTGGCCCGGCTGTCGGGACGCGCGTAGCCGCGCAGGCCCGCCGCCGCGCCGCGCGCGCGGCGCCTCGCGCTCAGGAGCACCTCGAGCGCGATCAGCGCGAGGAAGACCGGGGCCGCCCAGGTGGTGAGGTCCATCTCCTACTTCCGCTTCTTTGCGCGGTCGCCGAGCACGCTCCGTGCGAGCGCGGTCAGCGCGTCGAGGCGCTTCGCGTCCGCCGCGGGGTCCGAGAGCACGAGCGCGCCGAGCGACGCGCCCTGCATCGCCGAGATCACGACGTCGAGCATCGCGTCGAACTCCGCGGCATCGCCGTCGACCTGCGGAAAGAGCTCGCGGGCGGCAGCGCGCAGATTCTCGCGGTGGCGGATCTGCACGGCCTCGAGCGCGCAGCGCAGCGCGGGGTCGCAGCGGCCGGCGCCCATCAGCTCGAAGACCGCCTGGAGCGTCGGCCGCGTCATGATCTTCCAGAGCAGGCGCACGGCCGTGCGCACGCGGTCCTCGCTCTCCGACACCGCCGCGAGTCCGCGCCGGTAGTCGGCGACGAGCGACGCGAAGAGATCCTCGACCGCCGCTGCGAGCAGCGCGTCCTTGGTCCGGTAGTGCTTGAAGAGCGCGCCCTGCGACACGCCCGCGCGACGACACACCTCGCTCGTGGTCGTGCCGGCGAGGCCGCGCTCGACGAGGCAGGCGACGCAGGCCCGCAGCAGCCGGCGGCGCGTCGCGCGGCTGCGCGCCTGCTGCGGCGGAGGGCAGACGGCGAGAGCGGCCATGCACGAGGAGCCTACCGCGCGGAAGAAAAGTGACAAGTCACTTTCTTTACAGGCCGAGGCGCGATCCGGACCCTCCGGATTCCAGGGGCTTGCGCGCGATCACCCGCTGATTCGAGGTCGCGCCTCCCGCGCGCGTCCTCAGGCTGTCGAGCAGCACGAAGACGCCGAGCAGCAGCGGGTTCTGGAAGTGGAAGAAGCGCACGAACCAGTCGGGCCAGCCGCGGTCCAGGAAGTAGTTGTGCAGCGAGATCGTCCACGCGGACGTGCTGATCAGGCACTCCGTGCGCGCGATCTCGAAGCCCTGCTCGCGCAGCATGCGCTGGAGCGAATCGCTGGAGAAGAGGTTCCAGTGGCGCGGGAAGTGGTAGTGCCCCCAGCAGCGCCCGCGGAACGCCTCGTAGTCCAGCCCCGCCAGGTTCGGCGTCTCGACGATGAAGTGCCCGCCGGGCCGCAGCAGCTCGAAGACGCGCCGGCAGATCGCGACCGGGTCGTCGACGTGCTCGATCAGCTGGAGCATGACGACCGCGTCGAAGCCCTCCGCGTCGCGGAAGTCCTCGACGCGGCCGACCTCGGCGCGGAAGCCCTTCGCGCGGCACACCTCCGCGGCGGCCGCGTCGATCTCGATGCCCTCGAGGCGCCACTCCGGCGACCCCGCGTCGCGCAGGATCTCGAGGAAGCGGCCGTTGCCGCAGCCGACGTCGAGAATGCGGCGCGGGCCGTCGCCGACGAGCTCGCGGACCATCCGCACCTTGCCGCGCTCCCAGCGCCGGCGCAGCGGCGCGACGATCGGATTCGGGGCGCCGCCGTAGGCGTAGTAGTTCGCCGGATAGATGACACCGAGGTCGGACGACTGCGGACGCGGATTCAGGTAGACGTGGTCGCAGCGCCGGCAGCGCACGAAGCGAAACTCGTTGGCGGCGGTGGCGTACTCGAAGTCGAGCCCGGACGCCTCGAGCGCTGCGTCGTCGCTGCCGCAGAGCGCGCAGCGCGTCTCAACCAGAGACAGAGTCGCGCCGGACGGCGTCATGGGTGGACCAGCCGAACAGGCGGGTCTCGACGGGGACGTCGCGCTCTCGCAGCGAGGACTCCTTCTCGCGGAAGGTCGAGCGGTAGCGGTGCCACGGCAGGTTCGGCCAGAGGTGATGGATCGCGTGGTAGTTGTGCCCGAGCACCAGCGGGGTCAGCCAGCCGACGTCGACGACACGCGTGCCGCGGTAGCGGTCCGGCGGCAGCCCCGCGTGCGGCAGCCAGTTGATGTACCAGTCCATCACGAGCTTCGAGACGGCGAAGGGCAGCACCCACAGCACCAACAGGCCGACGAACGCGCCGTACGCCGGCGCCGCCGCGACGAGCGCCACCAGCAGCACGAGCGGCACGCGGTCGATCCAGCGCTCGACGCCGCTGCGCGGGTCGTCGCGCATGCGGCGCCTCGCGTACTGGAGGATGCGCACGTAGCGCAGCGGCAGCTGCCACAGCGGCCCGTCGGTGTAGATGTAGTTCGGATCGTCGGCGCGGTTCAGCAACGCGTGGTGCTGGAGATGGAACCACTTCTCCAGATAGAAAGGCGCCATGTAGGGCAGCGCGCCGAGCAGGCCGAAGGCGTCGTTGACCCAGGCGATGCGCGACGCGTTCCGATGCACTGCCTCGTGCCAGACGGTGAAGGCGAGATGGATGCCGACGGCTCCGACGAGCACGTGCACGGGCCACGGCAGCGGCGCCCGGAAGTAGAGCCACACGTTGCCGCAGAGCAGTCCGTACATGGCCGCGAGCACGAGCGCGGTGGGGATGTCGAAGGGGGGCTTCGCTCGCATCGGGGGATCCGCGGCGCAGCGGGCGCCGCTCGGCAAATACCCTAAGGTTGGCCGCAGTTTACGACAAACTCCGGGGATGCCCAGCCGAATGAACGACGCTAGTCCCGGCGCGCCGCGCTCCGCGCGCCGCTGGCTCCCCTTCGCGCTCGTGTTCGCGGCCACCTTCGCCTTCCAGCTGCCGTTCTTCGACCGCTGGTACAGCGGCATGGACGAGGGCCACCTGCTGCTCTTCTCGGAGATCGCGGCGAAGGGCGGCACGCTCTACCGCGACGCCACCTTCTACCCGCTGCCGGGCGCGTTCTACCTGCTCGCGGGGCTCTTCCGGATCTTCGAGCCCTCGGTCCTGGTCGCTCGCTGGGCGGTCCTGGTCGAATTCGCGCTCTTCGTCCCGATCGTCCACGACCTGCTGCGCCGCATGACGCCGCCCGCGTTCGCGCTAGCGGCCGTGCCGCTCTTGTGGGCCTACCGACTCTGGGCCTTCCCACACTGGCAGATGTACAGCTACAGCACGACCGCCCTGCTCCTCTTCGCCGCGTCGCTGCGGCTGCTGGTGGCGCACCTCGAGAACGACCGTCGCGCGCCGCTCGTCGAATCGGGACTCGTCTTCGGGCTCGGCGTCTTCTGCAAGCAGGACTACGGCGCCGCGGCGCTGCTGGCGACTCTCGGGACGCTCTACGTGGCCTCGCGCACACGCGAGACGGCGTCGCCGCGCTTCGGCGCGCGGAGCGCGCTCTTCCTCGCACCCGCGGCGGCCGTCGGCGCGCTCGCCGGCGTGCACTTCCTCCTGAATGGGGTGCTAGCCGACGTGATCCGATTCTGTGTCCTCACGCACGCGGTCGGCACCGCGACCTTCCCGTTCTCCTCGTTCGCACGGCCCTGGCAGCTCCTCGCGACGAATCCCGCGCTGCGCTCTCCCGCCGGCATCGCGACGCACTTTCCCCCGCTCGTCTGGACGCTCGACTGGAAGCGCGTCACCGGCGGACTGCTCTACACCCGTACGCCGCTCTACGAGCTCACCGTGTTGGCCGTGCTCTACGGCCCGTGGCTCCTGCTCACCGTGTCGGGCGTCCGGCAATGGCGCTCGCGCGCGCGCCTGCGCGATCCCGTGCAGCGCCCGCAGGCGCTGGCCGAGCTGTCGCTGTGGGCGACGGGCGCCGCGTTCTGCGCGCTCGGCCACGTCGCCAAGCCGCAGGATTTCCTGCACTTCGCGGTGATCACCTGGCCCTTCGTCGCGCTCGCCGTGCTCGAGGCGAGCGCGCTCTGGCACGCGCACCGGCGCCTCGCCCGCTGGCTCGCGCTGCCGCTGCTGCCGGCCTGCGCCGCCGCACTCGCCTACACCGCCTTCCTGGCGGCCGAGCTGCGCCTCCAGAACTCCGAGCCCGTGCGGCTCGCTCGCGCCGCGGGCCTCTACGTCGAGCCCGCCGACGCGCGCCTGCTCGAAGATCTCGTCACCACGATCGAGCGCGAGACGGCTCCCGGCGAGACGATCGCGGTGTACCCGTACTTCCCGCTGCTGCACTTCCTGGCCGACCGACCCGGGCCCCACCGCAGCGGCTACATCGTGTGGCCCGTCCCCGAGATCGACGACCGCGAGGACGCGCTGATCGACGCGATGGAGGCGCAGCACGTGCGCCTCGTGATCTACCACTTCACGCAGTTCCTGACCTTGCCTCGCGTCGAGACCTTCGCGCCGAAGCTGTACGCCTACCTCGTCGACCACTTCGAGACCTTCGCGACCTTCTCGGCCGGGCCCTTCGGCTACAAGGTCGAGGCGCTGCGCCGCGACGACGCCCCGCCGCCCGGACGGCCGCTGCTCGGCGACGCGGTCGGCGGCACCTTGCGGATCGAGCGGGACGGCGCACCGCGCGAGGTCGGCGGCGACGAGCGCGACGCCATGCTGCGTCGCGAAGCCTGGCCCTTCCGCCCCGCGCTCGCGCTGCGGCCGACCGCGGGCGGCGACAGCGTGCTCGCGCTGCCGCTGCACGCGCAGAAGGGCGAGCGCTTGCGCACGGCTGTCGGGGTGCACCCGGAGAAGTGGTTCGTCTTCCCGCCGGTCCGCACCACGTTCCGCATCGCGGTCGTCGCGGACGGCGCGCGTACCGTCCTCTACGAACGCACGCTCGACCCACAGCGCCGGCTCGAGGACCGCGGCTGGTTCGAGGTCGACGCGCCGCTCGACGCCGTCGCCGGTCGCGACGCCGTGCTCGAGCTGTCCACGTCCACCGACACCCCGCGCGGCGAGTCGCCGCTCGCCGCGGGCTTCGCCGAGCCACGCCTCGTCGCCCGCGAGGACACGCGATGAAGGCGCGTGCGGCCCTCGCGCCCCTCGCCGTCGCGCTCGCGACGCTCCTCTACCAGCTCCCGTTCTTCGATCGCTGGTTCAGCGTGATGGACGAGGGCCACGTGCTCGAGTACGCCGACCTGATCGACCGGGGCGGCATGCTCTACCGCGACGCCACCTGCTACCCGCTGCCCGGCGCCTTCTATTTGCTGGCGCTCGCGTTCAAGCTCTTCGGCACGTCGATCCTCGTGTCGCGCTGGCTCGTGGTCCTCGAGTTCGCTGCGTTCACAGCGATCGGTTTCACCCTGCTGCGGCGCCTGTTGCCGTCACCGTGGCCATGGATCGGTGTGGCGCTGCTCTGGCTGCACCGCGCGTGGGCCTTCCCGCACTGGCAGATCTACAGCTACAGCACGACGGCGCTGCTCTTCCTGACGGCGTCGCTGGCGCTGCTCGTCCGCTACCTCGACGACGGCCGCAGAACGTCGCTGCTCGGTGCGGGCCTCCTCTTCGGCCTCGGCGTCTTCTGCAAGCAGGACTACGGCGCCGCGGCGCTGCTCGCGAGCCTGGCCACCTTGATCGCCGCATCGCGCGCGCAGGGCGCGCCGACGCTCCGGCGCGTCGCGGAGTTCCTCGGCGCCGGCGCGGCGGTGGGTCTCGTCGCCGCGCTCCACTTCACGCTCCAGGGTCAGCTCGGCCGCGTCGTGCAGCAGACGGCGCTGAACCACTTCATCGGCATGTCCAGCTACCGCTACCCAGGGCTTCCATCCCTCTGGCCGCTCTTCCGCCAGGATCCCGGCCTGCGCGAGCTCGGCGGCGTGCACCAGTGGGTGCCGAGCCTGATGGTGGCGGCCGGATCGGACTGGAAGGCGTTGATCGAGAGTCGGATCTACACCGACACGTGTCTCTACGACCTCGCGGTCAAGGTCGGCATCCTGGCGCCGCTCGTCTGGCTCGGCGTGCTCGCACTGCGGCAGTGGCGGAGGCGCGGCGCGCTGCGCGATCCGGCGGAGCGCCCGCGCGCGCTCCAGGAGCGAGCGCTGTTCCACTTCGCCGCGGCGCTGCTCCTGCTCGGCTACGTCGTGAAGCCGCAGGACTACGTCCACCTCGCCGTGCTGACGAGCCCGCTGCTGCTGGCGAGCGTGCCCTGGCTCCACGACTTGCTGGCGCCGCGCCCGGTCGCGCGGCGTGCCGCGCTCGCGGTGCTCGTCGCGGCAGGCGTCGGCACCGCGTGGCTGCTGGCGGAGCTCCGCGCGCAGCACTCCGAGCCGCTGCCCGGTCCACGCGCGGGCGTGTACGCGCGTCCCGCCCAGGCGCGCATGCTGGGCGAGCTGGTCGACTACGTGAAGGCGAACACCAACCCCGGCGAGCGCGTCGGCGCGATGCCGTACCTGCCGATCGTGCTGTTCCTGGCCGAGCGCCTGGCACCGCATCCGGCCAGCTACATCGTGTGGCCCTTCCCCGAATATCCGGACCGCGACCGCCGCATCGTCGACGCGCTCGAAGCCCAGCAGACCGAGCTCGTCCTCTACAACTTCACGCAGTTCCCGGCGCTGCCGTCGATGCCGGAGTACGCGCCGGAGCTCTACGCGTACCTGGTGAAGAACTACGAAATGCAGGACGTATTCAGCGAGGAGCTCCTCGGGATGCGGGTCGCCGCGCTGTGGCGGATGCCCGAGAAGGATTACGCGCGGCTGCTGCCGGATCTCGCCGCGGCCGATCTCTTCTCCGAGAGCTACGACCGCTCGCGCAACGAAATCCAGGGAGCGCGCCGCGAAGGCTTCCTGCAACGCCAGGTGTGGCCTTTCCGGCCGGTGCTCGCGCTGCGTCCCCTGCCCTTCGGCGCGCGCAGCGTGCTCTCGTTTCCGGTGCGCCTGCCAGCGGACGCCGACACGCGCCTCATCGTCGAGAGCTCCGTGGGCGTGCACCCGGATGCGTGGTTCCACATTCCGACCTCGGCCACGACCTTCGAAGTGCGCGCGCGCGACGGCGCGAAGTCCGACACGCTCTTCTCGCGCACGCTCGATCCCCAGCGCGTGCTCGAAGATCGCGGCTGGTTCGACTTCCAGCTCGATCTCGGACCCTATGCCGGTCGCGAGATCACGCTCGAGTTCTCCACCGCCGCTTCCGACCCGTCTGGATCGTCGCTCGCGATGGGAGGGTTCGCGGACCCCGTGTTCTGGTGGGCCCACGGCTCCGGCGTGGAGTTCAGCGGAGGAGAACGTCCCAGGCGCGCGCCTCGCTAGGCGGTGTGCTCACGCTCTTCCGCTCGCGCGCGCAGCAGTTGTTCCAGCAGCTCGACGCAGCGCGCGAGCGCGTTGCGAGGCCCGACCGCGGCGAGCCGCTCGCGGAGCGCGCGACGCCGCTCGGCGTCGCAGAGCAAGAGCCGCGCGCCCTCCGCGAGCGCGTCCGCCGTGCCGTCCACGACGAGCGCCGTTCGTTCCTCGCGGCATGCGGCCGTTCGCTGGCGCTGATCGCCGCACGGCATCGGCGTCGCGACGCAGGGACGCCCGAGCGCCTGCACCCAGCCGAGGAGCCCGCCGCCCGCGCAGGCGACGACCTCCGCCCCCGCCACGAGGTCGACCATCGCATCCGGCTCGACCTCCGGCAGTGTCAAAACGGCGTCCTGCGGCTCGCGCACGCCGCGGTGCAGGGGACCGGCCACGAGCACGCTCCGCGTTCCGGCTCGCGCCACGCGCGCCGCCGCATCGGCGAAGACGTCGGCGGCCGGACGCCCGTCGAGCCGCCAGCCCCCGCCCCCCGGCGCGAAGAGCGCATAGCGTTCCCCCTCGAGCCCGAGGTGCGCACACCGCTTCGCGGCGCGCGCCGGATCGACCGGCGGGTGGAGCGTCTCCACGACCTCGCAGCGGGGATTTCCCGCGATCCAGCGCGCGAGGCGCGACGGGAGCCGCGCGCCGTCGCGGCCCTCGCCGGGCACGATCCAGAGCTGGTCCACGCTGCGGAGCACGTCGAGCCGGCGCGCGCGGCTGCGGCGGTCGGTCGAGAAGATCGCCACGACCGCCGTGCCCCGGGCACGCGCGCACTCGAGCTCGCGCTGGCGCCCGCGGTTGTTCGTCACGAGACAATGCGGGCGCAGCCGCGCGAGGATCGCGTCGAGCGCCTCGCCCTGTGCGGCATCGCGCGCGAGCTCCACGCGCGGGAAATCGTCGCCCGCGAGGCGCGGCAGCGACGGCGTCACCGCGAAGTGGATGGCCGCCTTCTCGTGTCGCGCGCGCAGCGCCCGCGCGAGCGTCAGGCAGCGAACGTACTCGCCGATGCCGGTCTCGCCGCAGCGCGGCAGGAAGAGCAGGCGCGGCGACTCGAGGTCACGGGGGTCCGCGTGCGCGCCCGTCTCCGACACGCGGCGCAGTCTATCCGAATGCGGGCGCAGCCCTGCGCGCCTATGCTGCGGCCCGTGGTCAGCGATCCGAAGAGCAACCCCGCGCGGCGACGTCCGCTGCTCCTCGCGCTGTGCGCGCTGCTGGTCGTCGGCGGCGGCGTCGTCTGGTGGCGCGACCACGGCAAGCGCTGGTTCTTCCCGCGCAACTTCGAGGAGGTCGAGCCGGGTCTCTACCGCAGCGGACGCATCCATCGAAGGCTGATCGAGAGCGTGCTGCAGAAGTATCACCTCGACCTGGTGATCGACCTGGCCGGCAGCCGGGCCGACGATCCCGACGACGCGGCGGAGCGCGAGGCGACCGCGCGGCTCGGCGTCCGGCATCTCGTCCTCTCGACACTGCACGGAGACGGACGCGGCGACCCCCAGGACTACGTGCGCGCGCTCGGCGCCCTCGCAGACGCGCGCGCGCGCGGCGAGCGCGTGCTGGTCCACTGCGGAGGCGGCTCCGTGCGGACGGGCTCCTTCTTCCTGCTCTACCGCACCCTCTTCGAGGGCTGGAGCGAGGCCGACGCGCTTGCGGAGTACGCGCGCTTCCGCGATCGCGCGGTCGACGAGCTCACCGCCACCGGCTTCCTGGACGCACACATGGCGGAGATCGCCGCGGGACTGGTGGCGAGCGGCGCGCTCGCGAAAGCCCCCGAGTCACTGCCGGAGTTCTCTCCGCTCGCGGTCTCCACGCTCGACGAGCCGGCGCGCGATCAGGAGTGGCTCGCCGACTGGCACTGAGGCGCCGTCTCAGAGCGCGTGGAGGCGTCGCGCCTCCATGCGCAGCGCCTCGCGAAACTCGGGGTGCGCGATCTCGATCAGCGCGCCCGCGCGCTCGCGCACGGTGCGCCCGCGCAGATCGGCGATGCCGTGCTCGGTCACCACCGTGTCGACGAACGTACGCGGCACGGTGACGGGAGTGCCGGGCGGCAGCCCGGGCACGATCCGGCTCGCGCGCGCGCGACGGGCGGTCGGCAGCGTCGAGGAGGGCAGCACGCTGACCGAGCGGCCGCCCGGCGAGTAGGCGCCCGCGATCATGAAGACGGTCTGCCCCCCGACACCCGTGTACATGCGCGCGTCGAACGACTCGGCCGCGACCTGACCCGTGAGATCGACCGCGAGCGCATTGTTCACCGTGACGAAGCGCTCGATCTGGATCAGGCGGCGGAGATCGTCCGTGTAGCCGAAGTCGTAGAGCTCGAAGACGGGGTTCTCGTGGATCTCCTGCAGCTCGTCGTCCCCGAGCGCCACCGTCGCCGAGCCGACGACCTTGAAGGGATGGAGGCTCTTGTAGCGCCCCGTCACGACGCCCCTGCGCACCAGCTCGGCGATGCCGCCCGTGATCAGCTCGGTCTGCACGCCGAGGTCGTTGCGGAACTCGAGGAACGGCGCCAGCGACGCGGAGACCGTGCCGACGCCCATCTGCACGGTGTCGCCGTCGCGCACCAGCTCGGCCGCGACCAGGTTGCAGATCACCTCGACCGCCTCGCGTTCCTCGGCCGCGAGCGCGGCCGGCGCGCCGGTGCCGGTCGGCTCCTGCGCCTCGACGAACCAGTCGATCTGGTCGACGTGCACGTAGTTCTCGCCAAAGGTGCGGATGAAGTCCTCGTGTACCTCGGCGATCACACACTTCGCGTGCCGGACCGCTGTGCCCGACATCCACACGCCGGGGCCGAAGGAGCAGTAGCCGCGCTCGTTCGGCGGCGAGACCGGAACGAGGAAGACGTCGGTGTCCTGCGTGTAGCCGGCGGGCATCTCGTGCGCGCGCCAGACCGAGATCGGGACGTACTCCATCGCGCCGTCGTGACAGGCGGCGCGGTTCGTGGCGGTCGCGTAGTTGTCGTGCAGCTCGAAGACGCCGCGCAGCTCGGGCGCGGTCCACGGGAAGAGAGCGGCCGGGTGATCGACGCGGATCTTCGAGAGCCCTCTGCTCCGCGCATGCTCGGCGAGCGCTCCGCAGAGCGTGTAGGGCGTGCAGGTGAAGGGCGCGACCCCGACCACGTCGCCGGAGCGCACGACTTCCAGCGCGCGCGCCGGCGCCACGAGCTTCTCGCCGACGCGGTCGCGCCAGCTCATCGGTGTCCCTCCATCGCGTTCGACACCTCGTAGTGCACGCTGCGCGACGCCTGCTCGTCGCGACCGTCGCACCAGCGGGCCTCGACGCACAGCTCGTACGCCCCGGGCGCCAACGGCAGCCACGCGTCGAACTCTCCCTCCGGCGAGACACGCAGCGAGCGCGCGCCGTCGAGGTCCTCGCCCGAGGCGAACAGCGCTCTCAGACAGAGCGCGAGCAGCGGCCGTCGCCGTTCTCCGTGAGCCACGCCGTCCCCTGAGGATCCGAGCAGTATAAGCGGGCGAGGGAGAAGCGCGGGTGTATGATGGAGCGATCCGCGGTCGATCCGGAGAGCCGCTGCCGCGAGCGCCCGCATCGGGCCGGACGGCTCCCGGGACCGAACGAATCGCCTCACGCGGTCGACTCCCCGGCTCGCCACGGTCGGCGATTTCCGCCGGGCGCTCGCGGTGAACGTCCGGCGTTCCAACCCGCACAAGGGGAGGACTCCGCATGGAGCGCGTCGACGTCGAGAAGTGGTTTCGAGTGCATCCGCCCGCGAGCCGCGTCGAGGTGAAGGAGCTGCTCGATCGCTGCGAATCCGCCGTCCGGCGCCACGCACAGGAGGATGCGTGGCTGGCCGCCCGGAACTACGCGCTGCAACGCGCGCACGAATGGGAGGGCGAATTCGGGTTGGCGGCCAGCGAGCAGTTCGTGACCGGCGAGGTGTGTCACGAGCTGTCCTGGGAGCTCGCCCACCACGAGCCCATGGTCCAGCCGGGTGCCGAGGACCACCTCGTCGGCGGCAGCGTCCGGCAGGCGCTCGCTCCCGACGAGTGGGAGATGATCCGCCCGTGGGTGCTCGGGCAGGCCGCTGCCGAGGAGCACCGCACCTGGATGGAGATCGTGAAGTTCACCAACGGGCGGGCTCGCGAGATCGTCCGGCGGAATCGATTCACCTTGGATTCGGGCTGGGATGCCGCGCACCAATACACGGCGATCGCGGCCCACGTGGCGCAGATCCTGTCGCGGGAATACTCCCTCCGCGCGCATCCTCGTTGACACGCACCTCGTCCTGAATTGCGGCTAGCATGGCCGCCATGCAGGTCGGCATCTCGCTGCGCGGGCACTTCCCGATCGGCCAGGCCGGCCTCGATCTCTTCATGGCCGTCGCGGCGAAGCTCCCGCCGGACGCGATGTACGACGTCCCGGCGGGCGACTTCGACACGCGCACGCAGGCCCGCAATCTGATCGAGGTCGCGCGCGCGGTGCGCGACGCGCGCCTCGACCTACTGCTGATCGGCGATCACCACGCGATGCCGGTCACGAACTTCTTCCAGCCGACGCCGACGCTCGGCCGCCTGCTCGGCGAGACCGGCGACGTGCCGGTCGGGATCCTCTACCTCGCCCCGTTCCTCCACCCGGTGCTGCTCGCCGAGCAGGTCGGCACGCTCGCGGCCTTCGCGCCGGAGCCGCTCGTGCTCGTGCTCTCGGTCGGCGCGCGTGCGGAGATGTTTCGCGCCTTCGGCATGACGGAGCGGAGCCGCGTCTCGCGCACGGAGGAGCTCGTGCCGCTGGTGCGGCGACTCCTCGCCGGCGAGACGGTCGACCACGCGGGCCGCCACTTCCGGCTCGAGGGCGCGCGCATCAATCCGGTGCCGCGCGTGGCGACGCCGATCTGGATCGGCGGCCGGATGGGCGCCGCGGTCGAGCGCGCCGGACGCCTCGGCGACGGCTGGCTCACCGGCACCACGTCGCACGACGCGGAGCTCGTCGCCGAGCTCGAGCGCTACCGCAAGACGTCGGAGTCCGCGGGGCGCCGCCCGCACGCGGTGCTCCGCCGCGACTTCCACGTCGCGCGCGACGACGAGCGCGCGCGCGCCGAGGTCGAGCCGATCCTCGCGCGCGGCTACCGGCGCGAGACGCTCGACTGGAACGACCTGCTGGTCGGCTCGGCGCGCACCGTGGCGGCGCGGCTGCGCCGCTACGGCGAGATGGGCTTCGACGCGGCGCTGCTGCGGCCGATCGTCGGCGACCACGCGGCGATGCTCGAAGCGCTGCGCCGGCTCGGCGAAGAGGTGAAACCGCTGCTGGCTGCGCCGACGGCGTAGATCCAGAGATCGGGAGAGCTGCGTGAAATTCGGCGTGCTCCAGTTCTTCTCCTGGCCCGAGCGGCGCGTGCCGCTCGACACCGTCTACGCGCGTGCGCTCCAGCGCATCGAGATCATGGACCGCACCGGCTATGACGCGGTCTGGCTCGCGGAGCACCACTTCAGCGGCTTCAGCGTGTGCCCGTCGGTGCACGTGATGGGCGCGCACGTGGCGGCGCGGACCCAGCGGCTGCGGATCGGCACGGCGGTCTCGCTGGCCGCCTTCTATCACCCCCTGCGGCTCGCGGAAGAGGTCGCGCTTCTCGACGTGCTCTCGGGCGGCCGCGTCGACTGGGGCGCGGGCCGCGGCTTCGACCGCACCGAGTTCGAGAACTTCGGCGTCACGCTCGAGGAGAGCGCGGCCCGCTTCCGCGAGGCGGTCGAGATCGTGCTGGCCGCGTGGCGCAGCGATCGCATCGATTTCGACGGCCGCTTCCACCACTTCCACGGCGTCGAGGTGCTGCCGAAGCCGCTCCAGCGTCCACACCCGCCGGTGTGGGTCGCGGCGTCCTCCGAATCGGCGATCGAATGGGCCGCGCAGCAGGGGCACTCGATCCTGATGGATCCGCACGCGGCGCACGTCGAGATCGGCCGCAAGCGCGCGCTCTACGAGAAGCTGCTCGTCGAGAACGGCCACAGCCCCAAGGGCCGCGAGATCCCGACCGCGCGGCTCCTCGCCGTCGCGCCCCGCGAGGCGGAGGCGCGCGAGGTCGCGCGCCGCGGCGCGTCCTGGATCGTCGGCTCCTACATGGGCGACGCGCACGCGATGATCTTCGACCCGAAGAACCTGACCGGGCTGAACGCGATCCCGGAGCCCGCCGAGCGATCCGTGCGCGGATCGGTCATCCACGGCACGCCCGAATCGGTCATCGACCAGATCCAGAAGCTCCAGGAGGAGATCGGGCTCGAGTACCTGATGGGCGCGCCGCTCTCGCACGAGTCGTTCGTGCTGTTCACGGAGAAGGTGCTGCCAAAGCTCGTGTGAGCAAGCCCGGC
>Ga0335082_10001826_pt1 | contig 22756 bp, 22 predicted proteins | sample Lox_Sample_41_FD_206718 | JGI IMG/M metagenome (GOLD analysis project Ga0335082, IMG submission 206718) | Soil microbial communities from Loxahatchee National Wildlife Refuge, Florida, United States - Lox_Sample_4.1 | ecosystem: Environmental > Terrestrial > Soil > Wetlands | place: USA...
CGACCACACGTCGATCCTGCGCTTCATCGAGACCCGCTTTGCGCTGCCGGCGTTGACCGCTCGCGACGCGAACGCCGACCCGTTGTTGGACCTCTTCGACTTCTCCAGCCCGGCGTTGCTCAATCCGTCGCTGCTGCCCGAGGCGAGCGTCGATGCAACCCGGCAAGCCCAGTGCACTGCGGACTTCCCCACCGGTAACACCGACATCGGAATTGCAGCCCGTTTGCCTCATTGATATGTCTAGCCGCGGAGCGAGATAGCCATGGCCACGGTCATAACCAGCGAATGCATCAACTGCGGCGCGTGTGAGCCCGAGTGCCCGAACACCGCCATCTATCAGGGCGGGGTCGAATGGGAGCTCAACGGCGTCAAGCATCCGGCGATCGCCGCTGACATCTTCTACATCGTTCCGGAGAAGTGCACCGAGTGCGTCGGCTTCCACGATCACGAAGCCTGCGCAGCGGTGTGCCCGGTCGATTGCTGCGTGCCCGATCCGAAGATTCCAGAAAGCGAAGATGTCCTGATGGCGCGCGCCCGGCAGCTGCATCCGGGCGAGACGTTTCCCGAGGATTTCCCCTCTCGCTTCAAGAAAGAGGGAGCAGCGGCGCCTTCAGCAGCGGCGGCTGCGCCGGCTCCGGCATCCGCCGCGGCCCCGGCGCCGGCACCCGCCCCTGCGGTCGCCCCAGCCCCGGTGGCTGCGGAGATTTCGCTCGGCATGCCGGAGATCGAGGAATGGGAAGTGCCCATCGAGTGCCATCGTTGCCACGGCGTGTACGCGGTGGCCTTCCGGCACTTCCGCAGCGGAGTGGTCTTCTATTGCCCGTTCTGCCAGGGATCGTACGTTGTCACCACGTCGATGCACGGCCACGTCAGCCGCGCCTTGCACGAGTTCCACACACAGTGGCTGCGCGAGTTCGACGCGTTTCAAGAGCAACGACAGCGCGAGCTGGAGGACTTTGAAGCGCGCCAACGGCAGCGCTTGGAGACCTTCAACGAGTCCTTGAAGAACGCCAGCCTCGACTTCAAACCGCCCGGCGCGCCGCGTAAGCGGGCCTGGATATTCGGCTGAGCTGCGTCACGCCGGGAGGCGGCGGGCGACGTATACGGACGAGGCGCTACCGGAGCAGTCGCCGGTCGCCCGGATCAACTCGTTCGACGGCCGACTCGGGTCGAGCAGCGTGTGGGCGGTTGCGGCCCCCAATCGCAATCGGCATCGAACTCGACGCTACGGCTCGGCGGTCACGAGCGCCAACGCAAAGCCGTCATACCCCTTGCTGCCGACGGTTTGAATCGCCGTGGCGCTGATTCGCGGCTCGGCGGCGAGCAGCTCGTTGAAGCGCCGCACGCCCTGCACAGTGGGATCGGTGCTGACGGCGTCGATCACCACACCGTCGCGCACCACGTTGTCGGCAATGATGAGACTGCCGAGACGGGAAAGCTTCAGCGCCCACGCCAGGTACTCCGGATTGCTCGGCTTGTCGGCGTCGATGAAGATCAAGTCGAACGGACCGCAGCGCTCGGCGAGCAGCCGCGGCAGCGTCTCGAGGGCCCGCCCAAGCCGCAGCTCAACCACCGTGGCCAGGCCGGCGCGCGTGACATTGTTGCGAGCAACCTCGGCGTGCCGCGGGTCAGCTTCGAGCGTGATCAGTCGGCCGTCGGCGGGCAGCGCCCGCGCCAGCCAAATCGTGCTGTACCCGCCCAGCGTGCCGATCTCCAGAATGGTGCGTGCCCCTTGGAGCCGCGCCAACAGCTGCAGCAGCTTCCCTTGATTGGGCGAGACATGGTGCGGCGGCAGGCCGGCGCCGGCACTCGCTTCGAGTACCGCCGCGAGCGCCGGGTCAGGCGGGACGAACAGATCGGTGATGTAGCGGTCGACTGCGGTCCATCGCTCCTGACTCATGGCAGTACGTCCCACTCGGATCGGGACCTACTCCACGCTCGGCGGCGCGCCGGGAAATCCACGCCGCAATTGGGGGAGATCGTCGGTGATCTGATGCCAGGGCGCCATGAACTCGACCCAGCCGTGCGCCACCGGTTTGGCGTCATAGCCGCCATCGATGCAGCCGGCCCGCAGCAGGAGGGACACGTCGTTGTCGTCCCGGGTGCTGATGAGGTGAGATCCACACCGGCTGCAGAACCACCGGCGCTTCCCCGGCGACGATTCGAAGTGCGCCAGCAGCTCCGCACCCGAGAGCCAACGGAAACCATCCTTGGCGACGGGCACGATGGTGGAGAAGGCGGCCCCATGCGCCTTGCGGCACATCCCGCAGTGACAATGCGCCATCGGCCCGGCGACGTGTTCGGCCTGATATCGAAGCGATCCGCAGAGGCAACTGCCCTTGATCATGGGGTCCTCCACTGCCGACTTAGCACACCATGGCGTGGTGGTTTCAACCGCTACGCCGGGGGTGGCGAGGTTCCATCTTCCGCTGCCTCCCAGCGTCAGGTATAGCCCTGACAGATCTCGACTCGCCCACCGTTCCCCATGTCCGATTCGATCCGACTCCGTACCCGACTCGCCGAGGCCTCCGTTGCCGTCGCCATGCTCTTGAGCACCGCTAGCGGCCGTGCCATCGCGCGGCCCTTCGCCTACGTCACGAACAAGCATTCCAACGCCGTGTCGGTCATCGATACGACCAGCAATGCCGTCGTGGCGACGGTTGGCGTCGGGGGGAGCCCGTCGGACGTGGCGATCACGCCGGACGGGCGCGACGCGTACGTGGTCAACGCCAGCGACCATGACAACAGCGTCTCGGTGATCGACACCGCCACCAACCGCGTCGTCAGTACCGTGAAGGTTGGTAGCAGCCCGCTCGGCGTGGCGATCACGCCGGACGGACACCAGGCGTACGTCGCCAATGCCAGCGGCAACAGCGTCTCGGTGATCGACACCGCGAGCCGCACGGTGATCGCCACGGTGGGAGTCGGACATACGCCTTCGCGTCTCGCCTTCACTCCCGACGGGGCCTTCGCCTGGGTGGCCAACGCCCAAACCTTCTCGTCGCCGACGAACGGCAACGTTTCCGTGATCCAAACAGATACGCGTCGGGTCGTCGCCACCATCGGCGTCGGCGATAATCCACTCGGGGTCGCCATCACGCCGGACGGGGCGCTCGCATACGTTGCCAACACGCACTCGTTCGACGTGCCCGGCCCTGGTAGCGTCTCGGTCATCCCACCCGTTCTGGGCGCCGTGGCCACCACCATTGCCGTCGGCACCAGCGCCATGGACGTGGCGATCACGCCGGACGGGGCGCTTGCATACGTCACGAACTTCAACTCCGACAACGTCTCGGTGATCGAGACCGCGAGCAACACGATCATCGCCACCGTCGGCGTCGGGCGCGGGCCGCTCGGCATCGCCAGCGCGCCGGACGGCCGGCATGTGTATGTCGCCAACCGGCAGTCCTTCAATACGGCGACGCCGGGAAACGTCTCCGTCATCGACACCACCACGCAGCGGGTCGTCGCGACCATTGGAGTGGGCGACAATCCGACGTTCATCGCGGTGATGCCTGCCATCCCCTGCGCCGGTGACTGTGACGGTGATGGGCACGTGCGAGTCGACGAGCTGTTGCTGGGGGTGGCGATTGCGGCTGGCGAGGCGCCGCACTCGGCTTGCCCGGCGATCGATCACGACGACGACGGTACGGTCACGGTCGACGAGCTGCTCGCGGCACTGGCCAACGCCCTAGGCGCGTGCCCGGCGCCGTAGCCGTCGAGCGTCGCGCTTTCCGCGACCACGACCGATGCTATATAGGCAGCGGGCAGGGAGGACATGCGATGAGCGAGCACTTCTATTCACGCGACGACGGCAAGCAGCTGCGCAAGCTGCGTGAGCTCAAACCGGATCTGTTCAAGTCCTTCGTCGAGTTCGACGCCAAGGTGTTCGAGCCCGGCGCGCTCGACGTCAAGACCAAGGAGCTGATCGCGGTGGCGACGGCGCACATCACCCAGTGCGTCTACTGCATCGATGCGCACACCAAGCGCGCCAAGAAGGCCGGGGCTACCGACGCCGAGATCGCCGAGTCCATCTTCGTGGCCATGGCGTTGCGCGCCGGCGGTTCTTGGGCGCACAGCGCCGTCGCCATGAAGGCGCTCCAGGAGTAGGGCATGGCGGCAGACATGCCCGCTATCGCCGGGCGGCCGCGCTGATGCGGAAGCCGCCCCCGTTGCGACCCGGCGACCTGATTGGCGTCGTGTCGCCGGCCAGCGCCGTCGACGAGACCGCCGTCGACGGCGGCGTGCGCATCCTCGAGGCGGCCGGCTTTCGCGTCCGCCTCGGCGCCGCCGCCCTGAAGAAGGCGGGATACCTGGCGGGCACCGATCGCGAGCGACTCGCCGACCTCGTCGAGATGTTTGGCGACACCGAGATCGCCGCCGTCATCGCGACGCGTGGCGGCTACGGCTCGGGACGTCTGCTGCCGCTGCTCGATGCGGCGCTGACGGCGGATCGTCCGAAGATCTTCGTCGGCCACAGCGATATCACCTTCTTGCTGACCGACCTGATTCAGCGCGCCGAACTGGTGACCTTTCACGGGCCGATGGTGGCGAACCTGCCCAAGCAGACGCAGGGCGCGGCGGTGTTGCTCGCCTTGCTCACCGGCGAGCGGGTTGGCTGGCATCAATCCGCCCGAGCGGTGATCCAGCCGGGCACGGCCGAGGGCATGGTCGTCGGCGGCTGCCTCTCGGTCATCGTCGCCGGACTCGGCACGCCGTACGCGCTGCAGACGCGCGGCCGCTTGCTCTTCCTGGAGGACGTGAACGAGAAGCCGTATCGCATCGATCGGATGCTGACGCAGCTGTGGCAGGCGGGCGCGCTCGACGAAGTTGCCGGGGTCATCTTCGGCGAGATGGAGGGATGCACGGCCGGGCCCGACGAGCGTGTCAGTGTCCGGGACGTGATTGCCGCGGCCTTCGCCACCGCACCGTTCCCGGTGGTCTTCGGCCTACCCAGCGGCCACGGTGCCGGCACCGTGACCCTGCCGCTCGGCGTACGGGCGCGGCTCGCGGGCGAACGGTTCACCCTGCTCGAGTCGCCGTTGGCGGAGTGAGCAGGCTGTGAGCTTCACCGACGTCGAGCGCGAGATGGACGCGGCGGTCAGTCGTCGCGTCTTCCCGGGTGCCGTGTTGCTGGTGCGCGAGGCGACGCGGGTGTTCTACTTGCGCGGCTTCGGGCACCGCAGCCTCGAGCCCGAAACGACGCCGATGAGCGAGGAGACCATCTTCGACGTGGCGTCGCTGACCAAGCCGTTCGCCACCAGTGTCGCGATGATGCTGATGGTGAAGGAAGGCAAGATCGGGCTGGACGATCGGGTGACGCGCTTCTTTCACAACTTCGGGGTCCACGGCAAGACGCACATTACCTTCCGGCAGCTGCTCAGCCACTGCTCGGGATTGGCGGCGTGGCGGCCCTACTACAAGGAGATCCAACAGATCGAACGGCGCGGCGGGCGCATCAACTTCCTCGGCAGCCACGGCGCCAAGACGCACGTGTACCAGCAGATCCATCGCGAGCGTCTGGAGTATGCTCCCGGCGCGCAAACGCTGTACAGCGACCTCGGCTTCATGCTGATCGGTGCAGCCGTCGAAGAGGTCACCGGCATGGCCCTCGACCGCTTTTGCCACGAGCGTATCTTCCGCCCGCTCGGGCTGCGCTCCACCGGCTTCGTCGATCTGTCGCTGCTGCGCACGCGGCGCGTCGAGCCGGTGACCGAGATGATCGCGCCGACCGAGCGTTGCGCCTGGCGCAAGAAGGTGCTGTGCGGCGAAGTCGACGACGACAACGCCTGGGCGATGGGCGGCGTCGCCGGGCACGCCGGGCTGTTCGCCTCGGCCAAGGATCTCGACGCCTTGCTGTGCCGCCTGAAGGATTGCTACCGCAACGCCAATCAAATGATTCCACAGCGCATCGTCCGGCAGTTCTGGACGCGAGACGAGACGGTGGCCAACTCGACCTGGTGTCTCGGTTGGGACACGCCGTCGCCGGCCGGCTCCGCTGCGGGGACGCGCTTCTCGCCGTACAGCGTCGGCCATCTCGGCTTCACCGGGTGCTCGGTATGGCTCGATCTGGAGCGCGACCGGCACGTCATCCTGCTGAGCAATCGCATCCACCCGAGCCGCGACAACGATCAGATCCGCGCCTTCCGTCCGTTCATTCACGACGCCATCGTGGAGGCGCTCGGCTGAGCGCCGCGCCGCCGCCGAACGACCATGGAGCTCAATCGCATCCCCGAAGCGGTTCGCAGCGGCGCGGCGCGCCGCGTGCACCTGATCGCGATCTGCGGTGTCGCCATGTCGGCCCTGGCCGGCATGCTCAAGCAACGCGGCTACGAGGTCAGCGGGTCGGACGAGAACGTCTACCCGCCGATCAGCACGCTGCTCGAACGGCTCGGCATCACCATCCGCGCCGGCTTTCGCGCGGAGAACTTGGTCGGCCGGCCCGACCTGGTGGTCGTCGGCAACAAGGTGTCGCGCACCAATCCGGAGGTCGAGGCGATGCTGGCCAGCGGCGTGCCGTACGTGTCGCTGCCGCAAGCCCTGGCCGAGCTGTTCATCGTCGACCGGTGCGCGGTCGTGGTGGCCGGCACGCATGGCAAGACCACGTCGACCGCCATGCTGGCGTGGGTGCTCGAGCAGGCCGGGCGCGATCCGAGCCTGATGATCGGCGGCGAGGCGTTGAACTTCGGCGGGAACTACAAGCTCGGCAACGGCCCGCACTTCGTCATCGAAGGCGACGAGTACGATACCGCCTTCTTCGACAAGGGACCCAAGTTCCTGCACTACCGCCCGCAAGCGCTGCTGCTCACCGCCGTCGAGTTCGATCACGCCGACATCTACCGCGATCTCGAGCACGTCAAGCAAGCCTTCCGCGGTCTGGTGTCCATCCTGCCGCCGACCGCGCCGCTGGCGGTGGCGACGGATTTTCCGCACGCGCGCCAGGTGGCCAAGAAGCATGCGCGGGTGATTCCCTTCGGTCTGGGCGCCGAGTGGCGGGCGACCAACCTGCGTGACAACGGCACCCATACCCTCTTCGACATCGTGCACAGCGGGACCAGCGAGTGCACCGCGCGCATCATGCAGCCCGGCGGCATCAATGCCCGCAACGCGCTCGGAGTGTTCGTGATGGCGCGCGCATTGGGCTTGCGCACCGAGGAGATCCTGCCGGGACTGGCGAGCTTTCGCGGCGTGGCGCGGCGGCAGGAGCTGGTGGGAGAGTTCGGCGGCGTGACGCTGATCGACGACTTCGCGCATCATCCGACGGCCGTGGCCGGTGCGATCGCGGCGCTGCGCCTGCGCTATCCCCAACGCCGACTGTGGGCGGTGTTCGAGCCGCGTTCCAACACCAGTCGCCGCAAGGTCTTCCAACACGAGTATGTGAAGGCGTTTGCGGCGGCCGATCAGGTGGTGATCGCCGGTGTCTTTCAGAAGCCGACCGATACGGTGACGGCCGCGGAGCTGTTTTCCTCCGAGCAGCTGGCCGCCGATCTGCAGGCGCGCGGCGTCGCGGCGCGCGCCATTGCCGAGGTCGATACGATTCGGGACACGCTCGTCAGTGAGGCGCGCCGCAACGACGTCGTCCTGCTGATGTCGAACGGCGGCTTCGGCGGCCTGCGCGAGAAACTGGTTGCCGCACTAGCGCGCGGCACCGAGCAGTAGGCGGTGCCCGAAGCCGGCGCGTCAGGGGTCGTGCCGGTCGACCACTGGCGTCGTGCCGTTCATGTCCACCATGCCGATGGCGGTGGGCGGACAGTCGCCCGGGAGTGCCGTGACCGTGATGTCGTGACCCGGGCTTTCCGCAGTTGGCAGGATGTCGGCGTTTACCACGACGGGCCGCACCGTGTGGAAGTGCGTGCTGCGGTTCTTGGGGATCGCCAGATGCACCGGCACGTCGTCGACAAGAGCGATCCTGAGCAGTCCACCCAAACCGGAATGCACGAGTCAACGATGAAGTCTCCCCCCGGGGCGGCGGCAACCGCCGGCGTCGTTTGCACTCCCATCGTGCTGGTGTTGACGCGGAACTCCGTGCCCAGCGGTGAGCCGGTATTACGAAGCGTTGCGCGAATACACCTTGGCTGCCACCCGTGCCGCCGTCTTGCACGTCGCCATCAATCCCGAACTCTTCATGACACCCCCGGAGGTGAGAGCGACCTCCCACCGGGAGTGAGGCTAGTCCGGCCGCTCGGAGAGAGTCGAGCGCGGCGATGAGCCCGGGAGAATCTCACGAGACGCCGTACAACGATTGATACGTGCGGTAGTTGCTCACCACGCGTTTTACGTAATCGCGCGTCTCCCGGTAGCTGATACTCTCGACCCACTCGTCGGGATCGAGGTCGGCATCGCGCCGCGACCACTTGGCAACGGCCGCCTCGCCGCCGTTGTAGGCGGCGATCGCCTTGAGCAGGTCGCCGTGGAACTGCTCGACCAGCGTCCCCAGATGGCGGCTCCCGAGGCGGATGTTGAGCTCGGGTTGTGCCAGCCTGGCGGCGTCGATCACTCCGTCGGCCGGCTCGGCCGCCTTCTCCGCCGTCGCCGGCACCAGTTGCATCAGCCCGTGCGCATTGGCGGGCGACTGGGCGTCCGGATCGAAGCGGCTTTCCTGGCGCATGATCGCTTCGACCAACAGCGGATCGAGCCGCTGCGACTGTGCGTGCGGTTGCACCATCGCCCAGAAGGCCAGCGGGTATGACAGCCGTTCACGCTCGGCGGCTGACAGAGCTGCGTCGCGGCCGACCCGATCGAGCAGGCGGATGGCGGCGGCATAGCCGTCGACGGTCGGATAGGCGCGCAGCAGATAGGTCAGCGTCGGCTCATCGTGGCGGTGGTCGCGCTCGATTGCCGCCAACTCGCGTCGGGCCAACGCCTTCACGCCGGCGGCTTTCAGCTCGCGCCAGCGCTCCAGGTGGAACGGATCGAGCGCTGGTGCTGGTCCGAGGTCGCCATGCGCCGGATCGGGAAGAGTCGTCGCGGGTGCGCGCGCGATGAGCACCGCGGTGCGGGTGCCGAGCCGATGCTCCGCCCACATGGTGTAGTAGTCGTTCGGGGCGCGCGCGATGAGGGCGCGATAGAGGCCGCGCGCCGCGCCGCCACGGCCGGCGCGCTCGAGGGCGCGCGCTTGCCAATACGTGGCGGCATTCGAGGATGAGGAGTCGGCGCGCGCGGCCAGGTCGGCGAAGGACTTCGCCGCGACGGACCAGTTGTGCGCGGTGTAGCGGATCCAGCCGATGCGCCACCCGGCCTCGGCGGCCGGTTTGCTGTGGGGATAGCGGTGTGTCAGCTCCGTGTACGTTGCGATCGCCGCCTGCGAGCGCCCGCTATGCTCGTGGATCCGGCCGATCGCATACACGGCTTCCGCGGCGCGGTCCTGCTGCGGGTAACGCCGCGTGAACTCCTCGAACACTGGCAGTGCCTCCGCATCACGGTCGCGATTCCACAGCAGCGAGGCGCGGCGGAATAGCGCTTCGGGTGCGGCCGCGCTGTCGGGGTAAGTCTCGGCGAGCTGACGGAGCACCGCAACGGCCCGTTCGAACTGTCCCAGCCCTGCGAGCGCACTTGCCAGGACGCTGAGCACGTCACTGGGGTCGACCTGACTCGCGCCCTGCAGCGGCAGGGCTTCCACAGCGTCCTTGGCGCCGCCGTAGTCGCGCTCCGCCACCAGCAGCCGTGCCTCCACCAGCAGCTCTTGTCCTTGCGGCGTCAGCTCCGGATGGGCGTTGCGCAGGGCCAACACCCGTTCCTTGGCAGCCTGTGCTACGGCCGAGCCGGGAGCGGCGCGGCGCACTTCCATGAAGCCGGCGTACGCGGCCGAGAAGTTGCCGGCACGCTCGTCGGCATCTGCCAGTGCCAGGCGAGCTTCGCGCTCGGTGCCGACGTCTGGCGCACCCAGGGCGCTCTGCAGCCAGAGGCGCCCCATATCGGCGCGGCCGTCGCGTACCAACAGTCGGCCGAGCTCGAGTGACGCCGCCGGCACTTCGACGCTCTGCGGATACTGGGCGAGGAGGCGATTGAACGCCGCTTCGGCGTCGGCGTCATGCCCGAGTTGGGCGTTGATGACGCCGCTGTAGTACAGGTGGTAGTCGGCCAAGTCGGGGTAACGCGACGCCAACGTTTCGAAGACCGCCAACGCCGGCTGCAGGTCGCCGCGACCGTAGGCGTCGTGGGCGTACGCGAACGCCGCGCGCCGATCCGCAGGCGTGTCGAAGCGCACGCCCGGTGGCGCGCCCGCGCGCGTCAGGCGCGGATCGCACCCGCATGCCGCCATCACCGCAACCATCAGCAGTCCCGCGAGCCTTCGATGCATGGGGTTGGAGTTAGCATATCGACGGCGGTCGCGGCAGGCGGTTGGCGCGTCCGGTTGACAAGCCGCGGAGCATTCGTCAACTAGCGCTCGATGCGTGCACCGCTCGTTCTGGCGTCCGCGTCGCCGCGGCGCCGCGAATTGCTTGCCCAGCTCGGTGTGACCTTCGAGGTCATCACCGCCGATGTTCCCGAGGTGCCGCAGCCCGGTGAGCCTGCCGCGACGTTCGCGCGGCGTGTCGCGTGTGACAAGGCCGCGATGGTGGCGCGTCGGTGCCCCGGGCGTTGCGTGCTCGGAGCGGACACCGTGGTCGTGGTCGACGGCGAGATCCTCGGTAAGCCGATCGACCGGGCCGATGCGCGGCGCATGCTCCGCCGTCTGTCGGGCCGGATGCATCAAGTACTCACTGCGGTGGCGTTCATGGACGCCGCGGGTGGCTGCGACGAGATCCTCGTCGAGAGCGGCGTCGAGTTTCGTCCGCTCTCCGCATCGGATATCGAAGCGTACCTGGATACGGACGAGCCGTTCGACAAGGCCGGTGCCTACGGTGTGCAGGGCTACGCCAGGCGGTTCGTCGTGCGGGTTGACGGATCGCTCTCGAACGTGATCGGCCTGCCGCTCGACGAAGTGACCGATCTCCTGCGCCGCCACTTGCCGGCGACGGTGCCGGCACCATGACCGACATCGCCGCCAACTGGGCGCGCATTTGTCGCTCCGTGGCAGGCGCCGCCGAGCGCGCCGGGCGAGATCCGGCCACGGTGCAGGTGATCGCCGTGTCCAAGACGAAACCCGTCACGCTCATCGAGCAGGTGATTGCGGCGGGTGCGCGCCAGCTCGGCGAGAACTACGTGCAGGAAGCAGCGGGTAAGATCGGTCAGGTCACGGCCCCGGTGCGCTGGCACCTCATTGGTCATCTGCAACGCAACAAGGCGGCGCGCGCGGTGGAGCTGTTCGACGTCATTCAGACGCTCGACAGCGTGGCGCTCGGCCGCGCGTTGGCGCGGCACGGGGAGCGCCGTGGCCGGCCGGTGCACGTGCTGATCGAGGTCAACGTTGGTGGCGAGCGCACGAAGAGCGGCGTCGTTCCGGCGGCCGTCGAGGCAGTACTGGAGGCGCTGGCCGCTGAGCGCTGGCTGCAGATCGATGGACTGATGACGGTGCCGCCGCCCGCGATTGTTGCCGAGGTGGCGCGCCCGCACTTTCGCGCGTTGCGTGCGTTGCGCGATCGGCTGGTGGCACGGGCGGCGGCGAACGCGCCGCTGCGCGAGCTCTCGATGGGTATGAGCGACGACTTCGAGGTGGCCATCGAAGAGGGAGCGACGATGGTGCGAATCGGCCGGGCGATCTTTGGTGAGCGTCAGCAGGGGTCGAAGCTGAGTTGAGTCGCGGTGACCGGAGCCGAATGCCGAGGAATGGAGGAGCGATGAAGAAGGTGCAGAAGGGGACAGCTGCCCCGCAGCGCGCAGTGGGCTTCGTCGGGAGCGGCAACATGGCGGCAGCGCTGATCAAGGGCCTGACTGGGGTCGGCCTCTATCGCGGCGAGCAGATCCTGACCAGCGACGTCGACGCCCCCAAGCTGGCGGCGTTGCGCCGCCGCTTCAAGGTGGGTACCACTGCCGACAACGCGGCGCTGGTACGCGAGACCAAAGTGGTGGTGATTGCAGTGAAGCCGCAGATCATCGACGTTGTCCTCGCGCAGATGCGGCCCGCGGTGACGCCGCAGAAGCTCTTCGTGTCGATTGCGGCGGGTGTGACGACGGCCCGGCTGGAGGCCGGGTTGGGTGTGGATGCTCGTGTGCTTCGGGTCATGCCGAACACACCAGCGCTGCTGGGCAAAGGCATGTCCGTCCTGGTGCGCGGGCGTTACGCTACACCGACCGACGTTCGGCTCGGAGTGCGCCTGCTGAGCGCCGTGGGGCGGGCGATCGCAGTCGAGGACGAACGCCTCCTTGATCCCGTGACCGGCCTCAGCGGGAGCGGTCCGGCGTACCTCTACCTGTTCGCTGAAGCCTTGATCGCGGGTGGCGTTGCCTCGGGCTTGCCGAACGCGTTGGCGACGGAGCTGGCGTTGCAAACGCTCACCGGCGCGGCGGCGATGCTGCAGGAGACCGGCGAGACGCCGGCGGCATTGCGGGCGATGGTTACCTCTCCTGGTGGAACCACCCTCGCGGGCCTGAGCGAACTCGAACGCCGAGGATTCAAGGACGCGGTCATGGCTGCCGTGATTGCCGCGACGCGCCGCTCGGTCGAGCTGGGGCGGAAGGTGTGAAGAGAAATTGCTTGGGAGGTCAGCCGCCCAGGCTCTGACCCATCAAGTCGGCGAAGTTACCACTGTAGAACGCCGCGAGGTCAGCGTCGCTGCGGCCGGCCAGCGATTCGCCGAAGCGCTTTAAGGGGTGACGCCCCCCTTCGACATGTGGGTAGTCGGAGGAGAACATGAAGAGCTCCGGGCCACAGCGGTCGATGAGCCGGCCGACGTTCTCGGTCGGGTAGGGTGTGATACGGATCTGCCGACGCACGTAGTCCGTCGGGCGCATCGACAGTTGACGTAGGCGGCTCTCCGTACGACCAAAGGTGTCGACGACGATTTCCATGCGCTCCAGCCATGCCGGCACCCACACCGCCCCCAACTCGATCACGCCGACCTTGAGACGCGGGAACTTCTCGAGTACGTGGTCGAAGATCATCGCGGCGAGGGCGATCTCCACCCAATGACTCACGGCCATGTACAGCAGCCCGGTGAAGTTCTCGCCGCCGCCGTGAAAGTCTGTCTGTCCCTCCCAGCCGTTCTGCGCGAATCCCTTGGCGATCTTACGCGGTGCATCGTTCTCGACGTGGAAGAGAATGGGCACGCCGCGTTCCTCGGCAAGCGCGTACAAGGGGTGGAGCGACGGGTGCGTCAGTGAATGCGTCGACGGGGCAATCGGCGAGACGGTGAGGCCCTTGATCCCTGCGTCGAGGGCAAAGCGCGCTTCGGCGACAGCGCGCTCGGGGATGTGCAGTGGGAGGAAGGTGACCGGCAGCAAACGCGGGTCATGTACCGTGAAATCCAGCATGGCGCGGGTCAACGCGCGTGCCGCGGCGTAGCTGGTGTCGGGGTCGGGCGCGAACTCCACTTGACCGGGTGCGAAGGTGGAGAACACGAGCTGCGCCTGGAAGCCGAGGAGGTCCAGCGCACGCGAGCGGTCGTCGCGATGAAAGGCGCCGTATGCATCCCAACTCTTGCGCGTCAGCAACTCCGCCTCGTATCCAGGCCGTTCCGCGGGATTGCCGGCCCGCTGCCGGCCGCGCTCGATCATCGCCTCCACGTGCCGGCGTGTCCCGGTGCTGCCGAGTGAGAATGGGCGAATGTGATTGCGAAACAGCGGATCGACGTACGAGCCGAGCCATTCCGGGGTTTCCATGACGTGCGAGTCGGCGTCGAAGAAGGTTCGTCCCTCTGCGTAAGGCATGGGCGTATTCAACCTCAGGAGCGGTGGGCGGTTCAAGAGGGTGCACCCCGGAGGGGGGTTGCTGCAGGTGGGTTGCCTGGTCAGTGTCCAACCAGGACGCTCGCGCGTCGGCCCGGTTGCCAGGTGAAATCGGCCCGCACCCGCTGCCGCGAGCCCGCGTCGTTCTGGACGGTCGCACCGGTGTGGCCGCAGGACAACTCGGCGACGAACGTCACGCCGCCGCTGGCAGGTGTGTGCACCCAGATTCGTCCCAAGTGCGCTTCGACGACCGAGCGGCAGATGTAAAGACCCAAGCCGACGCCGGGGCTCCCGGCATCCCGCACGAACTTGTCGAACAGCGTGGCCCGCAACGCCGCCGGCACATCCGGGCCGCTGTCCCAGATCTCGATCGTTGCCCGCGAGCCGCGCAGCCGCGTCGAGACGCGAATCGCACCACCCGGCGGCGTGAACTTCACGGCGTTGCTCAGAAGGTTCGACACCAGGCGTTCAATCATTCGTGCGTCGAGACTCATTGCCGGAAGGTGCGATCCGAGGTCGAGCACGAGACCGAGGTGCTTCTCTTCCGCTTGCCCACCCTGCGCTTCGACGACACGACGGACCAGCGTGTTCAAATCGACCGGAGCGGGTCGGAAGGATAGGCGACCGTGCTCAATCAGTCCGGTGTCGATGAGGTTACTCACCAACTCGTTCATCTGTTGCGTATTGGCGGTGATCCGATGCAGCAGGGCGCGCTGCTCGTCCGACAAGCGCTCGGCGGTGGAGTCGAGCAGGATTTCCGTCAGCCCGGTGATGGCGGTCAGCGGTGTCTTGAGATCGTGGCTCACCGTGGCGGTGACCTCCTGCACGGCCAGGCGTTGTGCCTCCTCTCGGATCCGCGCCCGCAACTGGAGGCGCGCCTCACGAGCCAACAATCCGCTACCAGTGGCAAACAGCAGCAGGTACCCCATGCGCATGGCGGCCACGTCCCAAGCTGGCGGCCACGAGTCCGAGGTCACGACGGTCAGTGCAGAATAACCGATCACCGTGCCCACCCCGGCGCATATCACCTCACGCGACCCGTAGCGCAATGCGATGGAGAGGACCGTCAGGAAGTAGAGCAAGTACAAGTCGCTGTGTGTGGCCCCGGTGAGCAGGATACCGGCGCTGATGAGAATCCAATCGATCAGTCGGCTGACGACGTCCCAGACGATGAGCGAGACGCAGCGATAGGGCTCGCTGTGCAAGACCACGGCGGCGTAGAGGAACGCCGCCGTCCAAATCGCCACGCCCCGCCAGTCGGGGCGCGGCTGTCCTGCCGCCAGGAAGACTTCACTGCCCACCAGCACCACGACGGCCAAGCGGAGCCAAGCGGCGACCCGCTCCATACGTACGATGTGTTCGAAACGGACGGTGGTCATGCTCACCGGGTTCGTCGCCCGGCGCCAAGGATAAGAGCAAAGCCCATTCCATCCGTCGGTGGACGCGGAGTCTTCGTGTATCGCTGCTGGCCGCACGCGCGTAGGGTCACGTGCAGCGACCCAGCTGCGAGTCCTGGCAGAATCGCAAGAGATCGCCTTGCGATGGCGCACCCATCCGTCGCCGCGGATGGCCCTCGGCCAGGAAGATGCTGTGGTGATACGTCGCGGGAAACGCGGGGTCGTGTGCGTCAGTGGCCGAAGCGGAAGCGCTCGCGTCCCTCGAGCATGCGCGGCGTGATGACCGCCGACCCGTCGGTGGCGTTCCACACTGCCTGGGCGGCGCCCATGTCGCCGTTGATCAGCCATCCAGTCAGGCCACCGATTTCCGCGGTCGCGATGGTGACCGCTAGGCGCACGGGTATATAGGCGATGTTGGTCACGGCGGCGAGAAGGCTGACGCCGGCGGCTTGAGCTGGACTGTGGGCCGAGACGTCGGCGCGGTACCCCTGCTCCGCTCCCCACACCGGCAGTGCGAAGCCGGCGAGCAACGCGACGATGCATGCAAGCTGTCTCATGGCACGATCCTCCTGCTACCGATGTCTACGCCGATCGAACGCGTTTGTCAGCTGAGATTGTCGGTGCCGAGACGGACCTCTTGTTGCTAGGGTTCCGGCTCTCGATTCATCCACGGCCGTTTGGCGGGACACGAGTTGTGGCCCCGTGGTGTTCATGGTAAGCGGCCGTGGCTTCTCATGACCGACACTGCTGCCAATCGGCGTGCACCGCTGGCGATCATCTTCGTGACGGTATTCGTCGACTTGCTCGGCTTCGGCATCGTCTTGCCCTTGCTGCCGTACTACGCGCATCAGTTCCACGCCTCCGCGACGGTGGCCGGGGCGCTGATCGCGGTGTACTCGGCGATGCAGTTCGTCTGCGCCCCGTTGTGGGGACGGTGGTCCGACCGCGTTGGCCGACGGCCCGTCATCTTGCTCAGCCTTGCCGGCTCGACGGTGTCATACCTGTTGTTTGCGCTGGCCGACGGTGTCGGGTTGCTGTTCGTGTCGCGCATTCTCGCCGGCGTCGCCGGGGCAAACATCCCAGTGGCGCAGGCCTTCATCGCCGACGTGACCAGCGAGCACGAACGAGCCCGCGGCATGGGCCTCATCGGCGCCGCCTTCGGGCTCGGCTTCGTCTTCGGGCCGGTTATCGGCGGCGTCCTGGCCCGCTATGGGCATTCGGCGCCGGGCCTCGCGGCGACGGCAATTTGCGGGCTGAACCTGGTCGCAGCGATCTGGCGACTGCCTGAATCGCGGCTGCCGACAACCCGCGCGCGCACTCCTGCGAAGCATCCGGTGGTGCAGTTGCGCCTGGCGCTCGCGCGGCCGCATCTCGCGGTGCTCATGTTTTTGTTTGCGGCAGTGGTCTTCTCGTTCTCCACCATGGAGACCACGCTGTCGCTGCTGTGCGCCGCGTCGTTCGGGATGACGGCCACGCAGATCTACTGGCTCTTTGGCTACATGGGGGTCTTGACCGCGTTGATGCAAGGCGGCCTGATCGGGCGGCTGTCGCAGCGGCTCGCGGAGGTGCGCTTGGTGGTCGTGGGTGCGGCGCTGCTGGCAATCGGGTTGGCCGCTGCGCCGTTCACGCGGCCAGTGCTGCCCCTCCTGCTCAGCCTCGCAGCCGTAGCGTTCGGCCAGGGCATGACCTCGCCGGTGCTCTCGAGTCTGATCTCCAAAGCGAGCGGACACCAGGAGCACGGCGAGGTGTTGGGAGTCTCGCAGTCACTCGGCAGTCTGGCGCGCATCCTGGGCCCGGTGTGGGGCGGGGTCCTCTTCGAGCACGTCGGCCCACCGGCACCGTACCTGAGTACGGCCGCCCTGATGCTGCTGGCGACGTACCTGGCGCTGTCGGTTCCCGGCCGCGCGCGCGTAGCCAGTGCGCCGTCCGACGAGGTGGCCGTGGTGCGCGAACCACCGTTGCTGTGAAGCGACGCGCCCCTGCACTCGATCGGAGCGTGTGCTAGAGATCTTGCATCGGGAAGGGAATGCGCATGACGATTCAAGCCCGCGACATCATGGAACCAGAGGTGCACACCGTGGACGCCGATCTCTCGCTCGCCTTGCTGGAAGACTTCTTGTTGCGGCATCGCATCAGTGGCACCCCGGTGGTCGAGCACGGGCGGCTGGTGGGTGTGGTTTCGCGATCGGACATTGTGCGCACCCAGAGCCTGGATCGTGCGCTCGCCGGCATCGTGTCCGAGTTCTATCGGAGCATCGCCGAAGAATCCGGCGAGAACGTGGCGAGCCAATGGGCCCAGTCGCAGGATGTCAGCGCGCATCTGGCGCGACGCAAGATCCGCGACGCGATGACACCCGAGCTGATCGCCGTCCGCCCCGACGCGTCCATTCAAGAGATCGCCTGCGTCATGCGCGACCGCCACATCCATCGGGTGCTGGTGACCGACGGCGACGCGCTGCTCGGCATCGTCACCAGCAGCACCCTGGTGCAGCTAATTGCCGACGGCCGCGTGCGCACCGCGTAGCGACGCCGGCAGGCGCCTCAACCGCGCCCGTTTTCCTGGCTGCGCAGGAACTGCATAACCTCGTCGGGGCTTGCGGCATGCCGCAGTTGCTCGCGGGCTCGCTCCGACTGCAGCAGCATCGACACCGACGAGAGGAAGGTGAGATGCTCACCGGTCAACGCCGGGGAGGAGAGCACGAGGATGACGATGGAGATCGGAGCGCCGTCGGCGACCTGGTACACGGCGTCCGGTGACACCGCCATCGCGGCGACGATGCCCTGCACGCCGTCGAGCCGGCAGTGCGGGATGCTGACGCCGATGGTGACCATCGCGGTGCTCGCCATCCGTTCGCGCTCGCAAATGCTCTCCACGGCCACCGCCGCCCATCGCCTCGCAAGCCGCCCCGTCGTCACCAGCTGATCCACCATGCCTTGAATGGTCGCCTCGAAGCTCGTCCACGCGGGGCGTACCATCACGGCGTCGGTGGTGAGCGCATCGCTGACGCGAACAAACATAGGGCCGTTCCCATAGCGTGTTCTGCCGTCGGACGCGACCCCTGCAGGCGGCCCGCACGTGCGCCGCCCCGTCTTTGCCATAGGGCTGGCAGCGCGCTATAGGTCGCAGTGGCATGTTCACCACGTTCCGCCGACCGCCAGAGCGGCCGCGGCCCATCAGCCCGATCGAGGATGCCATCGCCGACATCAAAGCCGGCAAGATGGTGATCCTCATGGACGACGAGAATCGCGAGAACGAGGGTGACCTCTGTATGGCGGCGGAGACGGTGACGCCCGAGGCCATCAACTTCATGGCCAAGTTCGGGCGCGGCCTCATCTGCCTGGCGCTGACCGAGGGCCGCATTCGCGAGCTCGGCCTCAACATGATGGTCGCCGAGAATCGCGCCCCGCTGGGGACCGCCTTCACCGTCTCGGTCGACGCGCGCCGCGGCATCACCAACGGCATCTCCGCCACCGATCGCGCCGCGACCGTTCAAACCGCGATCGCCGATGGGGTGCGCCCGGAAGATCTGATCGTCCCCGGCCACATCTTTCCGTTGCGCGCCAGGCGGGGCGGCGTCCTGGTTCGCACCGGGCAGACCGAAGGCGCCGTCGACCTGGCCCGTCTCGCCGGCCTCAAGCCAGCCGGCGTGATCTGCGAGATCATGAAGGACGATGGGACCATGGCGCGCCTGCGCGACTTGGAACGCTTCGCGGCGACCCATGCGCTGAAGATCTGCACCGTCGCCGATCTGATCCAGTACCGCCTACGCTGCGACTCGCTGGTGCACCGCGTCGCCGAGGCGCGGATCACCAGCCGCTACGGCGGCGACTTCCGCATCATCGTCTATCACACCGACGTCGATGACGGCGAACACGTCGTCCTCGTCAAGGGCGCGATCGATCCGCAGGAGCCGGTGCTGGTACGGGCCCACGCCGAGTTCTTGCCCGGTGACGTCTTCAGCATGGCGGAACGCGATACGGCGGCGCTCCTGCACGAGGCCATGACCCTGATCGCCCAGGCAGGCAAGGGCGTCGTGCTCTATCTGCGGCGCGAGGGCCGCGGTGCGGAGATCCTCGATGCCGGCAACGGCCGGCGGCGTGCCGAGCGCCGGCCGCGCGGGGCAAGCACCGATCCGGCGACGCAGCAGCGCGACTTCCGCGAATACGGGATCGGCGCCCAGATCCTGCGCGACGTGGGGGTGCGCAAGATTCGCTTGCTCAGCAACTTCCCGCGCAACCTCGTCAGCCTGCCGGGCTATGGCTTGGAAATACTCGAGTGTGTTCCCCTTGGTGCCGCCAGCAGCAAGGCGCCGCGCAAAGCCGCGCGCGCCGTGCGCGCGCCGCGGCGTACGCGGTTGCGGGCGCACTAACCTCGCCGCCCCGACTCAGTCGTCGGAAAGCAGCCGCGCGGCGTCGAAGCGATACACGAAGCCGGCGCTGGCCCCGATGTTTTCGCTGGCGGTGACCAGCCCGGCGCTCGTCCCCACGTACAACGTGCCGGCGCCACGCTGTAGCTGCAACCCGAACCGCAATGCGGTGCGATCATTGTGGAAACGTGAGCCGTCTTGCCCGGCAAGCTCGCCGAGCAACCGGACCTGTACCGCCTCCTCCGATGCCAGCCCGAGTGGCTTGGAGACGACCGCCACGCCATAGTTGAAGAGATCATCCTGACCGCCGGCCGTGAACGAGCTGCCGACAGTCGAACCGGAGTTGCCGAGGAGCAGGATGCCCAGGTTGACGTGCAGCGCGAGCGGCCCAAGGTCCTTCGACAACGCCGCGTCGGCGCCGAAATCGGTATCGTCGGTCCCGAGCCGTGAGTCGCGGGTGGCGTCGGGTAGCTTGGTGACGATGTGCACGCCGAGTGCCGGCAGGAGGTCGGTCTCACGCTTGAACCAGAACTTTGCGCCGATGCGCGCGTCGCCCGAGCCGAACTGCTCGTTGGTTTGGCCGTTCGCGGCGACCTCGTCGAGGTAGAGGGTTTCGTAGCTCGCTTGGAATTCCGCCCAAGCGCCGGCGCCGATGTGGAACCCCAGCTGCGGTCCACGCAGCAAGGTTTGCGATCGCAAAGCTCCATGCGGAACGAACCCCGGCCAGTTGCCGTCCTGCATGTAGCTGACGCCGATCATCGCTTCCGCGATCCCGCTGGGCAGCGTGTGCGCGTCTTCGGTGGCCAACGGCAACAGCATGTCCGCATGCCCGCTCGCTCGCCACGCCGCCACCAGGACCGTGACCGTCATCAGGGTTGCCCACCATTTTGGTTCCACTGTGCGTCGCATCATCGAGGCCCTCGCGCCCATCCGGCTCGCGCTCGGTTATCTGTCGATGCACAGATTTGCAAGAGCTCTGCGCCTATGCTTGCATTTCGCCTTGTGCGAAACCTCTGGTGTCGGTTGGCAGTCGCCCTGCTCATCCTCGGACGTAGTGCCAGCGCGTGGGCAGCGACCGACAAGGTCACGCTGAGCCTGCAGCTGGATACGCTCGAGGCGACGCGTGGCGGGCAGACCGGCCTGGAGATCCACGCGCTCATCGAGCGTGGCTGGCACATCCATGGTCACAAGCCCAACGAGCCGTTCCTCATTCCGACGGAGGTGAAGTTCACCCTGCCGCCGGGCATCTCGACCGACACACTGAACTATCCATCGCCCGACAAGCAGACGTTCGCTTTTGCGCCGGGCAAGCAGCTCCTGGTGTACGAGGGCAAGGTCATCATCACGACGGCGCTGAACGTGCCGGCCGACTTCGCCGGGTCGCGCGTGCGCATGGAGGCGGCGCTGCACTACCAGGCATGCAACGACACCACCTGCCTGCCGCCGGCGACCGTCTCCGCCGAGCTGACGGTCCCGGTGGCGACCACCGTGGCCCCGGCGCCCGCCGCCGCGCCACCGGCCGCCAGCCAGAACAACGGCCATTTCGACATCGGCGGCTGGATCGCGCAGCGCGGTCTCGGAGTCACGCTGCTCTGTGTGGCGTTGCTTGGTTTGGGATTGAACCTGACGCCCTGCGTGTACCCGTTGATCAGCGTAACGGTGGCGTACTTCGGCACCCAGGGGCGGCATCATCCAACGCGGGTCGCGGCCCTGGCGCTCGTGTACGTTCTCGGGATCACCGCCAGCTTCTCGGTGGTCGGCGTCGCCGCCGCCTTGTCGGGAGGCGTGTTCGGGGCGGCGTTGCAGAAGCCGGCCGTTCTCCTGTTCATCGCTGCGGTGCTGGTGCTGTTGGCGTTGAGCTCCTTCGGCCTGTACCAGCTGCAGCCGCCGCCGTGGCTGATGCGGCGCGTCAGCGGCTCCACGCAGGGCGCCGTCGGCGCCTTTTTCATGGGCTTGACCATGGGCGTGGTGGCGGCGCCATGCGTCGGTCCGGTCGTTCTCGGCCTGCTGGTCTTCGTTGGCAGCCAGCAACGCGTCGGGCTCGGCCTTGAGCTGTTCTTCGCGCTTGGCTTGGGAATGGGGCTGCCCTATCTCGCCCTGGCCATGGCGGCGGGATCGATCAAGGCCTTGCCGCGCTCGGGAGAGTGGCTGATATGGATTGAGCGGCTCTTTGGGGTGATGCTCCTCGGCTTGGCCGCGTACTTCATCGCCCCGTTGCTGCCGCACACCGTCGGCCGCTTGCTGGTGCCGATCTTGATTGGTGTGGGCGGTGTCTATCTCGGGTTCATCGATCGCTCCGGGCGCAGCCTGCGCTACTTCCGTTCGATCCAGCGGACCACGGGAGTGGCGGCGGTGGCGACGGCCGTGTGGTTCGGCCTCCCAGCGCCGGCGCAGAGCGCCATTCAGTGGCAGCCGTTCGCCGATGCCAACCTGGAAGCGGCACGTCTCGCGGGCCGGCCGGCGGTCGTCGACTTCGTTGCCGAGTGGTGCATCCCGTGTCACGAGATGGAGAAGACGACGTTCACCGATCCGCAAGTGCGGCGCGAAGCGGCACGCTTTGCGATGCTGCGGGCCGACATCACGAGCGAGACCGACGAGACCAGCGCGCTGGTCGATCGCTTCGCCGTCCAAGGCGTGCCGACGCTGATCTTCGTCGACAGCTCCGGGTCGGAGGTGCAACGCCTGGTCGGCTACGTGGGAAACGACGAGATGCTCGCCACCATGCGTGGCATCCGCTGAGCCGGCAGGCGGCATGCGGCTTGTCCCGTTCGCGGCCCCGCGCTAGACTCCGCCGCGAGTGAACACTCAGTCACACCCAGGTGTCAGCGCAGCGGCGCACGACGACGCCGTCTTGCTTTTCAGCTCGCTCGGGCTTCCCGAAGCGGTACAACGCGGTGTCGAGGCGGTGGGTTTCACGACGTGCACTCCCATCCAACAGCAAGTCTTGCCGTTGGCGCTCGCCGGCAAGGACGTGGCCGGGCAGGCGCAGACGGGCACCGGCAAGACCGCGGCGTTCCTGATCACCGTCTTCAGCAAGCTGTTGCGGCACCACGCGGCGGCGCTGCCGGAGCCCGCGCCGCGCGCCCTGGTCATCGCGCCGACCCGTGAGCTGGTCGTGCAGATCCTGCAGGACGCGCAGGGCATCGGCGAGTTCACCGGGCTCACCTTCCACGCCGTGTACGGCGGCGTCGACTATGCCAAGCAGCGCGAGGTGCTGCGCGACGG
>Ga0335082_10001827_pt1 | contig 22756 bp, 19 predicted proteins | sample Lox_Sample_41_FD_206718 | JGI IMG/M metagenome (GOLD analysis project Ga0335082, IMG submission 206718) | Soil microbial communities from Loxahatchee National Wildlife Refuge, Florida, United States - Lox_Sample_4.1 | ecosystem: Environmental > Terrestrial > Soil > Wetlands | place: USA...
CTTGGGCATTTCGAAGTAGCAGGTCGGGTTGTCCTTCGTGCAGGGTGCCGGCGTGAGCATCACATGACCGCCCTTGGCTTCGCCATAGTTGAGGTCTGACCATGTGCGCGACTTCTTGCCGCTCAGGATCCATGACCTGCCCGTGACGGTATCGATGAGAAGGGCCGTCGCGTCACCATAGATCGGAATGACCACCTGAAAGCGTCCGATCTCAGGACGCTCCTGCGCGATGGCGGCTTGCGAAGCTATCGCTGCTACGAGCGCAAACGAGACCAACGCGAGGTTGCGATGCATCCTTTCTTACTCCCGCGGTCGTGATCGGCTGCTAGAGTATTGCTTCCCCCGCTGCCAGCATAGTTGCCTGCGGCCGTTCGATCCCGTCGAGCAGCGCCGCACCATCGCCAGCGCGTCGGATGCCGCGATCGGGGCAAAAAAATCGGCGCCGGAACCTTGTTTCGCCTGCCGTGTTGCTCTCGCCAAAATGCCAATCGGGAGGCGCAATCATGGCAAGCGTACTGTATGTCGTCACGCTCGGCAGCATCGCCGCAGTGATGTTCCTCGCTTTAGAATACCTCTAGGCCTGACCGTTATAGCGGGCAACTTCGGCGCCGGCCTGAGATGCCAGAACGGTTCTCGGGCGGATTCAACCCTGAAGATGTGCGGGCGACGAACGCTGCCTTTGACAAGGCATCAGGTAAGCGCGATCCGGAGAAGCTGTGCGCTACTACTCTGCGCGCCCTCGCGCACGAGTGAGTTTCGCCGCCTCATCGGGGTCCGCCCATGACGGCCTCTTAGGCGCTAGTGGCAGATGCGCCGGCCATGCCGTTTGCACCCTTCCTTGTGCGCGCTGCCGATGATGTCGGCCAGCGTGCCGCGCAGCTCCTGATCATCCGCGGATAGCATTCACGTATTTTTTTCGATTCACACAACGCTGCAATCACGAACGCCCGGGAGCTTCGTGACAGCAATCACAGAAGCGCCGCATGCCGCTGCTGCATCTATACACCCGCCGAAAAGCCAGGTGTCAACATCGCGCCCAGCAGAGCGCCAGCTTTTGACGCTTATCGCCAGGAGGGAGATTTCGCCATGTACCTGCCGAAGACATTTCACAACGGCGGCTACGACGTCACCGTGAACGCCGACCGATCAATCCGTGTCAGGCCGGGCGACTGGCTGAGCAAGTACTCGATGGCGGTCTATGGCGACTTCAAGCACGTCGACTGCTTCATGAAGAAGGTCGGCGACGACCTCTATCGACCACTCGACAATCCCGATCTCATCAACGTCGGTCAGATTGTCTATCACCCCGAGCGACTTCCAGGCGAGCCGAAGTCCTCGCCAGGCACAAAGGACCCGACAGGAAACGTGCCGTTTCAGGCGAAGTACGTGGCCGACTTCCTGAGATGGATCTACGAGCGCTTCATCCTTTCCGACTGGTACGTGAACGGTACAAGCGGCGGAGATGCCTCCATATCCTTCATCACCGGACAATACGAGCAGATCAACATCACCAAAAGGAAGGTGGAGACAACCGCCACGCTGCACGCCGTCGCTCTCGGGTTTGAGGTGGGTTGGCCGGAGGATTTCTCCATTGGCGGCTCGTTCTCTGTCGGGCCGATGCCGGACATAGGCGCTATCGTCAGATTCGCCTGGCATCGCGAGCTCGAACTCGACGACTTCAGGCACGGCATCATCTATCTGGAGTTTGGCACCAACTTCTGGTTCGGGGTTGGCGGCGGCAATCTTGCGCTCCTGATTTTTGGCATTGGAATCCCCGCGCCCATTATCCTGCGAGCGATCCGCTCCTACTTTCAATTCGGCAATCGGAGCATGCTGGAATCGGCCATGCTCAAGGCCTTGCCGAGCGGCGCCATGATCTTGGCCGGTACCACCATTGGCATCCCAGGCATCGGCGTGGCCGGACGCGTCGGCGTCATGTATGACCGTGGCTACTTCGGAATATAGGGCGTTATGGGGCCAAGGCATTCCTGGGTGACGGCCTCGCGGAGCGTCTGCAAAAGGCGAGCGCGGCAGCATGGCCAGCCGGCCTGCCTCTCCGGGGTCGCCACAATTCAAAGGGTTATAAGAAAGCTCTCAGTCAGCCAGTGAGCGTCAGCCAGGTTCCGACCTGAACTAACCAACTGGCGGGTCTCGGCAACTCCGGATAGCTCGCGGCATATCAATGGATTAGCTCCGCAGCGGTGCGCCCGGAGATGGTCACCGTGCAGCCCCATCGTCGCCGCATTCATTTTGTTGATAGCAAGTGCGGAGGCTTACGCGAGCCGCAACAAAGCGCGCGCCAGTTCAAGGCGCGTCATGCGATTGAGGAGGAACCGGCCATGCGCATCTCCCTGCGCTTCATCGCCATACCCATCGCCGCGACCCTTGCGGGTTGTGCGGGTGCCGCTACCGATAAAGCATCCGGCCCGCAACCCGGGACGGCCGTGGCCTTCAGCGCGAACACGGATGCCGAGTTCCAAGACGCTGCTCAGCGCGCCAAGGAATGGTGTGCCGAGACGTACAGCGAGGGGGCAAGGTACCTCGACAGCCGCACCGACTCGACGGGCAAGGTCGTGCGTTTCGGCTGCGTCTCGAATTAGGCCAGAAGCGCGCCTGCCTACGAGCGCTATCAAAGAGCTACAGAAGCTTTCTCTGTTCTGATGGGAGCTCCGCGACCGGCTCGATCAGGCCGGCATCGTCGTTCTTCACCGCGTTGACGCGCGGACTCACGGGATAGGCAGTCATGAGCTGCGCCGGAAACGGCTGCAGCAGCGCCGGCGGCATCGTCTCGCCGGGCTGCAGCCAGCTGTCGTAGTCGCCGGGATCCAGGATGACCGGCATCCGGTCGTGCAGCGTTGCGACCAGCGAGTTGGGTTCGCCCGTGACGATCGTGAAGCTTTCGATGCGCGTTTCGCCCTTGCCCCACCGCTCCCACAGGCCTGCGAAGGTGACGGGCGAGCCGTCGCGCAAGGTGATGAAGTAGGGCTGCTTCCTGTCGCCGAGCTTCTTCCATTCGTAGAAACCGGTCGCCGGAACGAGGCAGCGGCGGCGGCGGAAGGCCTCGCGGAAGGCCGGCGCGGTGGCGAGCGTCTCCGCGCGGGCGTTGATGGTGCGGGCGCCGATCTTGGCGTCCTTCGCCCAATAGGGGATGAGGCCCCAGCGGAGGAGGGCGATCTCGCGCCGGCCCTCGCGGTTGAGCCGGATGACCGGCACGGTCTGCGTGGGCGCGATGTTGTAGAGCGGCTTCAGGTCGGGTGGGGCCGCCTGCTGCTCGGCTGCGGCGATCTCGTAGTGCCCGTTGAGCTGCTGCCACGTGATCTTGGAGGCGAATCGGCCGCACATGGCGTGATCCTACCCGGGTTCGTCGAGAGTCTCTCGCACCTTTGCGGCCAGGTCCTGGCGGCGGAAGGGCTTGGCCAGGAAGCTGACGCCGCGGTCGAGCTTGCCCTGGTGGACGATGGAGTTCTCGGTATAGCCGGAGGTGAAGACCGCCTTCAGGGCGGGACGCCGGGTGCGCGCGGTCTCGGCGAGCTGGCGGCCGGTCATGCCGCCGGGCATGACCACATCGGTGAACAGCAGGTCGATCGGCTCGTCGCTCTCAAGGATCCGCTGCACCTGCGGCCCGTCGGCGGCCTCGATGACGCGGTAGCCGAGGTCGCGCAGCTGCCCGCTCACGAAGGCGCGGACGTCGGCGTCGTCCTCGACCACGAGGATGGTCTCGCTGCCGCCTTCCGAGCGGCGCTCGGCGCGAGCCGGGGCCGCCGCGCGCTCCTCCGCGGTCGTCTTGCGCGGCAGGTAGAGGCGCACGGTGGTTCCGTGCCCGGCCTCGCTGTAGATCTTTACGTGTCCCTGCGACTGCTTGGCGAAGCCGTAGATCATGCTGAGGCCGAGGCCCGTGCCCTTGCCGACCTCCTTGGTGGTGAAGAACGGCTCGAAGGCGTGCTGCAGCACCTCCGCGGTCATCCCGATCCCGGTGTCGCTCACCGCCAGCGCGACATAGTCGCCGGGCGACACCTCGGTGTTGTGGGCCGCATAATCCGCGTCGAGATGGGCGTTGTCCGTCTCGATGGTGAGCTTGCCGCCGGCCGCCATGGCGTCGCGGGCATTGATGGCCAGGTTCAGCAGCGCGCTCTCGACCTGCGCCCGGTCGGCCAGCGCCACCCACAGCGACGAGGACAGCCGCATCTCGATCTCGACATCCTCGCCGAGCGTGCGCCGGAGCATCTGCTCCATGCCGGCGACGACGTGATTGAGATCGAGCGTCTCCGAGATCAGGGTCTGCCGGCGCGAGAAGGCCAGCATCTGGCGAACCAGCGCGGCGCCGCGCTCGGCGGCCCGCAAGGCTCCCTCGATCGCCGGCTGCAGCTCCGGCTGCACCCGATCCACGGCCAGGTCGAGGTTGCCGATGACGACCGTCAGCAGGTTATTGAAGTCGTGGGCCACGCCGCCCGTCAGCTGGCCGACGGCATTCATCTTCTCCGACTGGCGCAGCCGCTCCTCGGTGGCGTGGCGCTCGGTCACGTCCTGGCACATCGCGAGGATGCCGGTGAAGCGGTTCTCGGCGCCGAAGAGCGGCATGTCGTGCCATTCGCAGAGGATCGTGCGGCCGTCCTTCGTCATGTTCTCGGCTATGGCGTCGATCTCGCGGCGGCCGGCGGCCAGCTCGCGGAAGATCCCTTCGACCCGCGGCTGTGCGGCTGTCGGCGTGATGAGGCCGAAGGGATGCCGGCCGCGCACCTCCTCGAAGCGATAGCCGAAGATCCGCTCGGCCGCCTTGTTCCAGTAGGCGAAGCGGAACTCGGCGTCGTAGAGCAGGCAGCCGATCGGCATGCGATCGAGCATCATCTCCAGCCGCGCGGTGAGGGCGCCGCGCTCGGCCTGGGCCAGCAGGTCGGCGGTTACGTCCTTGTGCACCATGGCCACATGGCTGACTCGGCCGTCGCGCCCGCGCAGCGGGAAAGCGGTGATCTCGATCGCCACCCGCCGGCCCTCGGCGACATGGACGTGCCGGACGTCGCGCGGGTCGTACCAGAAGGCCGGGATCGTCACCGTCTCGCCGGCGAAGGCGCGCCGGATGAGGTCGATGACGCCGAGCTGGGCGGCCTGCTCGTCGCGCAGTGCGTTGTAGCCGGGCGGCGGCTCGCCGCCGAAGATCTCGCGGAACTTCGGATTGGTCAGGACGCTGTAGCCGTCGGCCGTGTAGATCTGGAAGCCGACGGGCACGTGGGCGAACAATCCAGCAAGCAGGGCAGCGGGATCAGCGATGCCCGACAGTTCCGCCATTGGCCAGCCGCTCCGCCATTGTGCTCCGCCCCTGGCGGCGCGCGCCACCGGCGGGCGGCGATGATAGCCATGCGCTCCGCCGGCTGACAATCGTGCGTTGGCGGGTCAGCGGATGCATCCGGCGCGACTCTGTGACATGCTGCACATGTCTGCGTTTCAGGCCTCAGGGGAGGTGCGACTCATGACTCGGTTTTCAGTTCGAGCAGCGGCGGCCATCATGTCTGCGATCCTGATGGCCGGCGCGGACGGGTCGGCGGCCCTGGCCGCCAAACAGGCCTCGATCATCGTCGAATCGACGCCGGCGCCGAAGGCGACCGTGACGACCTCGGAAATTACGATCGATATCCATTTCACGAGCAAGATCGACCGCCACTATTCGCGCCTGATGCTGATGCTGCCGAACGGCCGGCAGGTCGACTTGGCGTCGATCTCGTCGGTGGCCCCCGATCATCTGTCCGCCAGGGCCTCGAGCCTGACCCCTGGCGACTATACGCTGCGCTGGGAGGCTCTGCCCGTGGGTAAGAAGCTGGTCAAGGGCGAGATACCGTTCACCGTGAAGTGACCGCGGGCGGCCGAGGCGGAAAGAAAAACCGCCATCGGCGGCGCCGATGGCGGTTTGTCGGGCGGCGGATGTGCGCCGCGGTTCAGTTGAATTTGCCGAGCGCGTCGACGAGCCGCAGGATGGCGGGGCCGATGAGCACGATGAACAAGGGCGGCAAGATGAAGATGATCATCGGCACGGTCATCATCGCCGGCAGGCGAGCTGCCTTTTCCTCGGCGCGCAGCATGCGCTCCTCACGGAACTCATGCGAGAGGACGCGCAGCGACTGAGCGAGCGGCGTGCCGTACTTGTCGCTCTGGATCAGCGCGTTCACGACGCCGCGGACACCCGGCATGTTCGTGCGGTTGTTGAGGTTCTGCAGGGCTTGGCGGCGATCCGGCAGGAAGCCGACTTCGAGCGACGTCAGCTGCAGCTCCTCGGCCAACTCGGGGCAGGTGCCCTGGAACTCGTCAGACACCCGCTTCAGCATGGCGTCGAGGCTGAGGCCGGCCTCGGCGCAGATCACCATGAGGTCGAGCGCATCAGGAAGGCCCTTGCGGATGGCAGTCTGGCGCTTGGAGATCGCGTTCTTGATGAAGAGGTCGGGGCCCATGAAGCCGAACATGACGGCGCCCGCGGTGGTCAGCATCTTGAAGGCGTTGGCCATCGCATAGATGTTGAGGCCGTAGAGCGCGATCACGGCGAGGATGCCCATGATGATCGGCATCGTGGCCTTGAAGAAGAGATAGCGCACGAGGGCGTCATTCGAGCGCCAGCCGGCCTGCTGCAGCCGGCGCGTGATGGTCTCCGCCTGCTGGCTGCGCTGCAGGTTGAGCTTCATCACGACGCTGCGCATGAAGCTGGTCGTGTTCTGCTTGTTCTTGCGGCGGGTCGGATTGACGACGCCGGCCTTCAGCTGCTCGCGCCGCTGCGCCAGTTCCTTGACGCGCCGGGAGCTTTGCTGCGGGACGATCAGGCCGTACCAGACCGCGATGACGGTCAGGAAGGCGGAAATCGCCGCCATGTAGACGACAACGTCCTCCGGCGTGACGCCGTTGGGCAGGTAGTTAGCGAGCTGGTTCATACGTCGAACCTCACCATCTTGGCCATCACGCCGATGCCCATGGCATAGCTGATGAAACCGCAACCAACGAGAATGATGCCGCGCGGATCCGTGTAGAGCGTGCTGGCATAGCCGTAGTTCATCATCAGCAGGATGCCGAACATGAGGAACGGCAGCGAGCCGATGATATAGGCGCTGGCCTTGGCTTCCGAGGACAGGGCCTTGATCTTGAGCTTCAGCGTCTTGCGCTTGCGCAGCACGCCCGACAGGTTCTCGAGCGTCTCCGCCAGATTGCCGCCGGTCTCCTGCTGGATCGACAAGGCGATGATGAAGAACCGAAATTCAGGCGTATCGATGCGCGGCGCCACGGACCACATCGCGTCGGTCAGGGTCTTGCCGAACTTGATCTGGTCGGAGACCTCGCGGAACTCCACGCCGACGGGATCGGAGATCTCCTGGCCGACCACGCGGATCGATTCCGAAACCGGCAGGCCGGACTTGAGGCCGCGCACGATCAGGTCGATGCCCTCGGGGAAGAGCGCATTGAACTTGTTGCGGCGCCGCCCGCCCATGATGCCGATGACGAGATGCGGGACGCCGACGCCGACCACGATGCCGACCCCCAGGCAGGCGACGAAGGGCGCCGCAATCAGCAGCTTCAGCACGGCCGCTACCAGCACCGCGAGGATGAAGCAGAACGTCAGATATTGGCCGAGCGAGATCTGGCGGCCGGTGCGCAGCAGCCGGCCGCGCATCTTCTGCGGATTCGGCAGCCAGCGCTTGATAATGTAGTCGACGGCGGCGATCGAGCTGTCGGCGGTCGCGCGCTTCACGCTGACGGCCGAGCTCTTGCCGCTGGCCTCGACCTTCTGGGCCAGCTGGGCGACGCGCTTGAGGCGCTGCTTCGACTGGTTGGCGCCGGTCGCGAAGGCCAGGACGACCAGCACGAGCGCCACGACGACGGCGCCGCCGAAGATCAGGACGTCCTGCGGCGTGACGCCGGCCTGCTGGAGTTGTTCGAGCATTTACATCGCCTCCATCAATGCGCGGTCGAGTCCGAAATAGGCCGCCTTCGGCAGGAAGTGCGGCCGCAGGCCGGACGACTTGAAGTTGCCCTTGATGTTGCCCTGCTGGTCCTCGCCCTCGAACTCGAAGGTGTAGAGATCCTGCGTGGTGATGACGTCGCCTTCCATGCCCACCACCTCCATGAGGGCGGTGATGCGGCGCATGCCGTCACGCATGCGGCTGACCTGCACGATCATGTCGATGGCCGACGAGATCTGGGTGCGCACCGCCTTGGCCGGCAGGTTCACGCTGGCCATGCCGATCATGTTCTCGAGGCGGGTGAGCGCCTCGCGCGGCCGGTTGGCGTGGATGGTGCCGAGCGAGCCGTCGTGGCCGGTGTTCATGGCCTGCAGCATGTCGAGCGCCTCGGGGCCGCGCACCTCGCCGAGGATGATGCGGTCGGGGCGCATACGCAGCGAGTTCTTCACGAGATCGCGCATGTTGATTTCGCCGACGCCCTCGAGGTTGGGCGGGCGCGTCTCCAGGCGCACCACGTGCGGCTGCTGCAGCTGCAGCTCGGCGGCGTCTTCGATGGTCACGATGCGCTCGCCGACGTCGATCAGCTGGGACATCGCGTTGAGGAGCGTCGTCTTGCCGGAGCCGGTACCGCCGGAGATCAGGATGTTGAGGCGCGAGCGCGAGGCGATCTTCAGCACCTTGGCCATGTTCTCGGAGATGTTCCGCTGCTTGGCCATGATGTCGAGCGTGATCCCCTTCTTCGAGAACTTACGAATGGAGATGCTGGGCCCGTCGATCGCGAGCGGCGGGATGATGATGTTGACGCGGCTGCCGTCGAGGAGGCGCGCGTCGCAAAGCGGCTGCGATTCGTCGACGCGGCGGCCGACCTGCGAGACGATGCGGCTGCAGATGTTGAGCACGTGCTGGTTGTCGCGGAACTTGACGTCCGTGAGCTCGAGCTTGCCTTTGCGCTCCACGTAGACCTGGTAGGGGCCGTTGACCATGATGTCGGTCACGGTCTCTTCGGCGAGTAGGGGCTCGAGGGGGCCGAGGCCGAGCATGTCGTCGAGCAGGAGCTCGACGAGGTCTTTCTGCTCGCGCTGGTTGAGGCGGATGCGCTCTTCGCGCAGGATTTCGCCGACCAGTTCGCCGATCTGGCGGCCGAGTTCGTCGCGGTCGAGGCGGGCAGCCGCGCCGATGTCGATGCGGTCGACGACCAGCGGCTGGATCTTGAGCTTGGCTTCCTCGACGCTCTGCCGGCTGGCCGTGCTGGCGGCGTCGTTGCCCTTGGTCGACATCGTCTTGATCTGGCCGGGATTGGTCAGGGCGTTGGCGGCGGCCGCCTGCTGCGCGACCTGGGCCGCCTGCGCGGTCATCGGCACGTTGGGCGTGGCCGGAGCCGCCGCCTGGCCGTTGGAGCCGCCGTCGGGCGCCGCCGTCGGCAGGCTGCTGATCAGGGCCCCGATCAGGGTGCGCCGCTCGAGCAGGTTCAGATTGTGGTGCATCGCCTCCAGTTCGGCCGAGGCGATCTCTCCCACCTTGAGCGCGAGCATGTGGCGCGACAGGTTGGTCGCGCCCTGCTCGATCAGGCGCTGAGAGACGATCGGCTGAAGCTTGGCGATGATCGGCGCCAAGCTGCCGAGGGGATCGGCGCCCTCGGCGCCGTTCCCCCGCGCGACTCCCTCATTTGGCGGCACTGCGGCCATGATTTTTTACTTCCTCGACAGGGACCAGAACGACTTCTTCTGCGACTTGCTCTTGCTGCCGCCGTCGGCGGCCGTGATGCTCTTCGCGAGGCCCTTGAGCGCTCCGCTCACCTTGCTGCCAGCCGCGGCGGCCGTCACCGGCTTGCCGGCGTTGGCGGCGGTCTGGTTGGCCTTGGCGTCCTCGGGCAGGACGAACTCGATCGACTTGCCGAGCGCCTTCTCGAACTCGGCCTTCGAGACCGTGCCCTCGCGCCCGCCGTCGCGGTTGGCGACGAAGATGACGCGTGCGCTCGGCGCCACCTGCTGGACCATCGTGTGCAGGCGGATGGCGTCGCGCAGGCCGGCCAGCGTGAGGTCGGTGACGATGATGATCTCGGTCGCCGCGGCGAGCACGACGGCGCGGGCGCCGGGCGCGTTGCGCGGCAGGTCGACGATCACCGACGCCGCCGTCTTCTTCAGCTCGTCGAGCAGGAGCGACACGGCCGAGGTGTTGTAGTGCACCTCGTCGTCGACCGCCTCCTCGGCGGCCAGCACGTGCAGCCGCTCGGCGAACTTGGTGGCCACGCTCGTGACGAACAGACTGTCGATGCGGGCCGGGTTGTCGAGCACTTCGCGCAGGCCGTGCGACGGCTCGACGTCGAGCGCCAGCGCGATAGTGCCGCCCTGGAGGTCGAGATCGACGAGCATGGTGTCGCGCTTGTGGTCGTTGGCCATCAGCCAGGCGAGGTTCATGGCGACCGTGCTGGCGCCGACGCCGCCGCGCGTGCCCATGACGGCGACGAGCGACCGCTTGCCGGCGTCCGGCACGACCTTGGCTTCGGGCTCGGCCGCGACGGCCGGAGCAGCCTTGCGCTGCTGGGCGCGTTCGACCGAGGTCGCCAGCGCCTTGTCGCTGACCGGCTTCACCAGATAGTCGCTGATGCCGGCCTCGACCATCTCGCGATAGAGCTCGATGTCGTTGACGGCGCCGATGGCGATGACGCGCGTGTCCTCGGCGAAGGCCGCGATGATCGGCAGCATGGCCGACAGCGGCTTGTTCGAGTCGGACACGTCGACGATCAGGATCTTCGGCGGCGCGCCGGCGGCGAGATAGTCGACCGTCTCCTTGGCGCCGCCCTGCAGCACCTGGAGGCCCGGGAAGAGAGGCTGGCACACCTGGGTGACGGTGCCGTGCGTCAGGGGATCGGCGATGAAGGCGACGCAGTCGGCCTGAGCGGACGACGGGCTGAGCGTCGGCTCGGCGGGCGCGGCGCCCTGGCCGCGACGCAGGTTCATTGCAAAGCTCATGAGAGGAAGCTCCCGTTACTGGTTAGTCGTGACGCGGAAGGGAACCGAAGCCAGGCCCTCGCTCGTCGGATAGGTCTGGTCGGTGCGGTAGCGCGCGACACCCGCGGCCATCGGCTCGGCATCCGCCGCCGCGAGCGGGCGGCCCTGGGCGAGGTCGCTCGGATTGGCGACCATGAGCCCGAGGTTGACGGCGTTGGCGCAGCCGAAGCGGGTGTTCGGCCGCCACTCGTAGTCGAGCGAGATCGGCTGGTTGTAGCCCGGGCAGTCCGGCGGCAGCACGGCCACGGTCTGCGCGAACACCACGATCTCGTCGCCGGTGCTCTGGTTGGTGGTGGCTTCCGCCGTCACGATCGAGCTCGAGATGCCCATGCGCTGCAGCTCGTTGCGGACCGAGGCCAGGCGATTGCGCGCGCGCGCCGCCTGGGTCGCGGTCTTCGTCGGAGCGGCCACGGAGACGTGGCTGCCGGGCTGCAGGTTGCTCTGGCGCACGAACATGGCCAGCGCCTCGCGCTCCACGTCGGTCATCTCCAGATCCTTGGCCGCGAACGGAACGACGTGCTGGACGTCGACGCGCTGGACCTGCGGCTGTGCGGGCGCTTCCTGCTGCTTCCAGGTCGCTTCCGTGACCAGCCGATGGTCGGTGCAGGCCGACATGGCCAGCGGGGCGAGGCAGAGCGCCAGCACCGAGGCAGCCTGGCGCAACGTGCGATGATTCGTCTTCATGACTGCTTCCTCACTCGATAACGAATCCGGCCTGGCCGGAAGCGCCGGACGAGCCGGCCGTGGTGGACGATGTGCCGGCGAGCCGCTGCGAGCCCTCGGCCCCTGTGACCGGATCGATCGGGAGCGCCGGCGCCGCCGGATTGGAGATCGGTTGGACAAGGTAGGGCGTCGCCAGAAGGACCAGCTCCGACTCGTGGTGCTGGAACTGATCCGACTTGAAGAGCTCGCCGAGGACCGGAATGTCGCCCAGACCCGGCACTTCGTTGGCCGTGATCTGGTTCTGCGACTGCACCAGGCCGGCGATGGCGAAGCTTTGGCCGCTCGCCAGTTCGACCGTAGTCTCCGCACGGCGCACGGTCAGGGCCGGTATGGTGATCCCGGTACCGCCGGCGGGCCCGGGGAGACTGACGGCGCCGTCCTGGCTGAGCGCGCTGACCTCCGGCCGCACTCGCATGCTGATGCGATTGGCGTTGAGGATCGTCGGCGTGAACGCGAGGCTGACGCCGAACTGTTTGAACTCGACGGTGATCGAGTTGTTGTCCTGCGATATCGGAACCGGAAACTCGCCACCCGCCAGGAATGTCGCCGTCTGGCCGGAGACGGCCGTCAGGTTCGGCTCGGCGAGTACCGAAACCAGGCCTTCCTGCGCCAGCAGGTCCACGGTCGCGGTCAGGTCGAGCGGACCGGCCGAGACCGTCGGCGTCGTGGCGGCCGAGGTGCCGCCGAGCAACACGTTGGAGAGGGCAGTCGGAAACCCGGTCGCCATGCCGAAGGCGAAGCCGCCCTGCTGGATAGCCACGTCCCAGTTGATGCCGAGGTTGCGCAGCACCTGTTTGTTGACCTCGGCGATGCGGACGCGCACGTTGACCTGGTTGGGCGCCGTGATCTGGAGGCGGTTGATGACCTCCTCGTTCGCGCCGATGAAGCGGGCCGCCAGGCGGCGCGCATCCTCGGCCTCGCCCGGCGAGGACACCGCGCCCGTCAGCACGATGCCGCCGTCGATCGACGTGCTCGTGATGTTGCGGCCCGGCATCAGTTCGGCGATCGCCTGATCGAGACGCGAGAGGTTGTGCGTCACGTTGAGCGAGATGCTGGCCAGGATCTCATCGTTGGCGCCGACGGCGTAGAGCGTCGTCGTGCCCGGCCGCTTGGCGTAGACGTAGATCAGCTGCGGCGACTTGATCGCGACGTCGGCGATGTCCGTGTTGGCGACGAACACCGATTCGACGGGCTTGTCGATGCGGACGAGCTGCCCCTGATTCACCTGGATCGCCAGCGAGTGGCCGGAGGCGACCTTGGTCACCTGCTGGGCCGCGGCGACCGACATCAGCGGCCCCGGCGCGGCGGACAGCATCAGCAGCGCTGCCACCGATGCCGCACCTGTACGAAGAATATTCATTGTCACAATCCCCCTATGGACTCAATCACTGGGCTGTTACGGTCTCGATGGCCGGAGCGGCCGGCTGGGCATTCCCGCGCACGATCTGAATGCCCTTGCCGTGCATCAGCTCCTGCATCGGACGGCTGACCTCGGCGTCGAAGGTGTAGGTCTCGCCACGCTCCGGCGCCGGATCATCGCCGGCGACGTTCGAGTTCGACTTGTCCTTCGGCTGGGCGCTCTCGGGCCCCGTCGTGTCGGCCTGCTGCGCAAAGAAGGTGGAAGCGGCCGTCTGCGCGCTCGCGACCGTCGGGCCGGAGCCCTTGCCGTCGGGCATGCCGAGGCCGCGCAGGCTGAGGGCGAGCTGGCCCATCTGCGCCGCGACCTTGATCATCTCGGCCTGCTTCGGCGTCACCTCGATCGTCACGGTGTTGAGCTTCTTGGGCTCGCCCTCGATGTCGTTGAGGTTGCGGTCGGTCGCCAGCAGCCGGACGTTCTCGAGCACCGTCTCCGAGGTCTGCGGCCGGTAGCTCGACTGCTGCCCGCCGACAGGCTCGAGCGTGAACTGCATGTTGAGCAGCACGTCGACGCGGTCGCCCGGGAAGACCAGGCCGGCGACGCTCGAGGGCTCGTTCACGTCGATCGAGATCGCGCGCATGCCCGGCGTCAGCACGGCGGCGAGGAAGCCGCGGTCGCCCGGACGCGCGATCTGCGCCTCGGTGATCGGCGAGCCCGCCACGATGCCCTTGCGGACGACGGCGCCGACGATGGTGCTGATGTCGGCCTGTCCCTCGAGGAGGTAGGCGTCGTTGACGCCGTCGACCGGCCACTTCTGCCAGGACACGTCCTCCTCCTTGATGAAGGTACCGGCCGGCAGGTTGCCCTTGGCCACCAGCACTTTCTTCGCCGGGGCCTCCTGCACCTGAGCCTGCTGAGGGGCCGGCTTGTGCCCCATCATCTTGCTGGCGACGAAGGCGGTACCGCCTGCGAAGAGCAGGGCGGCAACGATCAGGATCACGCTCTTGACGTTCATGGTTTCAACCTCTCATGAGCAACATCGCGGCTACCACGATCCCGCCGAAGGAGATCGCTGCGCCGTATGGAAGGTCCCCGACGGGCTGGGAGCCCTCCGGATGGGTTTCGGTACTCGTATTGGCGGTGCCCCCGGCACCGGGCGAGCCCGGAATCGCGCCGGTCGCCACGGCGCTGGGGCGTCCCATAAACAGGCCGCCCAAGAAGATGTTGGCCGACGCCACGGCGCGGGCCACGAAGCCGCCGCTCGCGGGCGCGGTGCGCGAAGAGACGATCCGCCGATGGATCATCATGAAGAGCGCAAAGACGCCGCCGGCCAGGGCCGTGCTGAAGGCATACTCGGCCAGCAGATGGCTGCCGGACCACAGCGAGACCACGGCGAAGAACTTCACGTCGCCGCCGCCGGCCAGTCGCATCGCGAACAGCAGGAAGCCGATCACCAGGGAGACGCCGCCGACGGTGAGGCCGTCGGTCCATTCGACTCCATAGGGAGCGGTCACGACATAGATCGGATAGAGCAGGGCGATCGCCGCGCAGTAGCGGTTGGAGATCGTCAGATGGCGGACGTCGATGATCGCGACCGCGATCAGCAGCCCGACGAACGCGCCGAGGACGGCCTGGCTAACGAGCAGATTCGCGAACATGATCGTACCTGCCACGGCCGCGGCCAGTGGCCCGAACCTGCAGCGCTGTAGCGGACTCCGCGGTGGCGGTCCTCAGGAAGCCGAAGCGGTCGTGACGCCGGACAAGATGTACTGATAGACCAGCTGCACGATGTCGCCGAGTATCGCGACGACACTGCCAGCCGCTACCGACACCAACGCCGCGAGCAAGCCGTATTCCACGGCCGTCGCGCCCCTCTCGTCCCTGATGAACCTGCGAATGAGTGTGGTCATCGCTAGGCACTCCTCGTATCTCGCATCCCACGAGGATGAAAGCACGGGAGGCCTTAACGGCCGGTGTAGCAATATAGTTGACGGATCGCAGCGCGCGATCGGCGCGTCCTGCAAACTCCGGCATCCTCGGCATTTTCCGCAAAGTTCTCATGAATTGGAACCGCTTCACCTGTGCCGCTTCAAGACTTCCTTAGCAACGGCACTAAAGTACTCGGTAACGATTAATGCATGCTTAATCGGGCGCGGGCCGGCGCAGGGTCGCATTGCGCGGGCCCGGCGCTGCCGCACCGCGGGTGGGAGCGGAAGAATTGCAAGGAATCTGCGGCATTTACTTTAGGGTTTAAGGAAGCGTTAAGTCTGCAGGGCGTACGCTGCGCGGCTAATGAGACGCTCCTCGACAGAGCGGCGCGGGGCGTGAGCGCGCGAATCGAGAGGCTGTCGGGATCGATCGTCGTCGGGGCGCGGTGAAAGTCCGCGCAAAGTAGAACTAAAGCATTTATTTAACCAAACAAATTACTTGTAAGTTATTTTATTGTCGTTTTATTTAGATCGGTTATGAAATTTAGGCCTGGGTATTCCGTCCTGCGACTGGCGGAGACTCATGCCCGGTAGGACAACGGAGGGTGAAGCTCATGCGCATTCGTGACGGTTGGTTGGGCCGGCAGCTGCGGCGATTCGCGCGCAGCAACGACGGCGCCGCGGCGCTGGAGTTCGCGTTGGTGCTGCCGCCGCTCTGCATCATCCTCGTCGGCATGTTCGAGATGTCGATCCTGATGTTCACGCAGGCCTCGATGGAGGGCGCGCTGCGCGAGGCCGCGCGCTTCGGCATGACCGGCTCGGTCTCCGACCCGGCCGCGCGGCAGACCCAGATCCTGGCGATCATCGACAAGGACACGTTCGGGTTCGTCCCCCAGGACGAGGCGACGATCAGCTTCCTGATCTATCCGAGCTTCGGCGATGTCAATCAGCCAGAGCCCTTCACCGACAAGAACGGCAACGGCACCTACGAGGCTGGGATCGACCAGTTCACGGCCAGCCAGGATATCAACGGCAACGGCGTCTGGGACGGCGACCAGGGCACGGCCGGCGTGGGCGCCGCTGCGCAGATCGTGCAGTACACGGTGCAGTATGACTGGCACGTGATCACGCCGTTCATGGCGCCGATCTTCGGCAACAACGGAAAAGTGCATTTGAAAGCGTCGATCGTCCTGCGGAATGAGCCGTGGGATGCTACGTCGAGCTCGAGCTAGGCGAGGAGACCGGAACAATGACGTTGATTTCGAAGATCCGGAGCTTCCTCGGGGAGGATCGCGGCGCCATCGCGATCGAGTTCGGCCTGGTGATCTCGATTCTCATCGTGATCCTGATGGGCTGCTTTGAGGCCAGCCGATACATTCTGCTGAACCAGAAGCTCGACCGCACCTCCTCTTCAGTGGCCGACCTGATTTCGCAGGCAGAGAACGTCACCACGAGCGTGCTCAGCGACACTTATGCCGCGGCCGACGAGCAGACGGAGCCCTTCGACCTGTCCGGCCATGGACGCGTGATCATCTCGTCGATCTACAAGCCCGACACCAATCCGGCGACAGTGCAGTGGCAGTGCAAGGGCGCCGGATCGTACACGGCGGCGGCGAGCACGGTGGGCACCAAAGGCGGGAACGCGACCATGCCGAGCACGATACCGGTCGATGTCGGCGAAAACATCATCGTCGCCGAGGTCTACTACGACTACAAGCCGTTCCTCTTCCAGGGGATCTTCAAGCCGACGGTATTCCGGCACACGAGCTTCATGCGGCCACGCGGCGCGCTTCTCACAAACGATCCCGGCTGCTGAGGCGCGGCACAGTGCGCTTGGCCTGGGTTAGGCACATCGGAGAGTCCGCAACGCGGCGGACAAAGGCAGGACGAGAATGAGCAAGACTCGGATCATCAATCGGCTGGCGAAGAAGCTCGGGCTGTTCCGCCGCGACCAGCGCGGCAACGTCGCGGTCATCGTGGGCGCAGCGATCATTCCGCTGGTCGGAGCGCTCGGGCTCGCCACCGACACGGCGCGCGGCTATCTCGTGAAGGCGCGCCTCTCGCAGGCGCTCGACGCGGCCGCCCTGGCGGGCGGCAAGGTCTACTTCTCGACGCAGCGCGACGCCGACATCAAGAAGTACTTCGCGGCGAACTTCCCCTCCACGGGCACGCCGATCTACGACTCGCCCTACACGGCGTCCTTCATGAATGCGAGGGTGACCCTGAGCTCGCCGGTCAACGGCGGCGTGTCGGGCAAGGAGAACCTCACGCTGAAGGCGACGGCGACGATCCCGACGACCTTCATGCGTGTGCTCGGGTTCGATACGGTGACCGTCGACGCGACCTCCCAGGTCACGCGTTCGATCAATGCGCTCGACGTGGTGATCTCCATGGACTGGTCCGGATCGATGGCCAGCCCGGGCACGAAGATCACGTCCGCCCGCGACGCCGCGGTCACGTTCGTCGACGACGTGTTCGGCACCAACTCCGTGGCGCCGACACTCACCGTCGACGGCACGACCTACAATCTGCTGAACATGGGCTTCGTGCCCTGGAACGCGAAGACCAACGTGACGACTCAGGGACAGACCTTCACGACCGTCACGACGACGACCGTTCCGTCGTTTAAGAACCCGGTGACGGGTGATACGCAGACCACGCTCTACTACGCAAACAATTCGGAAGTCCCGCTGCTGATCAACCCGAACAACCTTCCGGGCGGCTGGAGCGGCTGCGTCTATGCGCGCTATCTCGGCGACGCCTACAACGACAACGACGCCGACACGGTGCGTGGCCAGGTGACCATGGGGACCGGCGCGGGCCAGCGGGAGTGGATGGGCTGGGAGCCGATGGCCAAGGACGACTCGGAGCCGCAGTCCGGCAACTGGGCGACGGCCGATGGTCCCTCCGGCACGCGCTGGGTCAACTCCACGACCTGGAAGACAAAGAACTGCAACAACGCCTATTTCCTGGACATCGGCACGAGCAACTATGACAACGCCGATGGCAGCATCAAGACGACGCCTTCGCCCTATTCGACGACGAATAGTAGCCGTCCGCTCGGCGTGCCCAATCCCAAGGCGGCGACGGGCAGCAGCTACACGTCCGGCGGCACGACCAAGAAATACTCGGGCTTCATGAAGTTCGCCGACCCGACGAAGTCCTATCTGGAGCCCGGCTCGGTCGCGACCTACTACAACAATCCCGGCAGCGCGGACTGCACGAACTGCCTCGCCAAGGGCGTCGTTCCGCTGACGAACGTGAAGGCGACGATCCGCAACAAGCTGACCGCCATCACGACGTCGGACCCGCAGGGCAACACCAACATCGAGCAGGGCCTCTACTGGGCCTACGAGATGCTGATGCCGGGCGTTCCCTTCAACGAGGCCGTGGTCACCGTGCCGTTCAAGCGCATCCGCGCCATCGTGCTGCTCACCGACGGTGAGCAGGTCGGCGGCGCCGGCGACGCCTACAAGGGCCGCTTCGGCTTCCAGGAGGGGGCGGGCCTCAACGACGATGTGGACCACGGGACGATCACGATCAATGATCCCGCGCATCCCGAGCTCTCGAGCCCCGAGATCACCAAGGTCGTTCAGAACAACCTCGACAACCGGGCGCGCCAGCTGGCGGACCACGTCAAGGCGGAGGGCATCCGGCTCTACATAATCGGCTTCGACCTCGCTGGTAACACGCACGCGCTGACCTTCCTGAAGGACCTCGCCAGCCCGGACGACGCGAATGGCACCTACTTCTTCGACGCGCCGAGCCCGTCGGATCTGGACGCGGTGTTCAAGCAGATCGCGGCCAGCCTCTCCAACCTGCGCATCTCGATGTAACGCCGCGCACGCAGGACGCAACCGACAGACGGCCGCCGGCACCACCGGCGGCCGTCGCCTTTTGGGGCCCTCGCGTTCAGCTCGGATTCTCCAGGCTGAACATCTCCTCCTGGTCGCTGTAGGAGAACAGCTCCGCGTAGCGGGCCCAGCTGATCACCGCGCGCAGGGTACGCTCGGCCAGGTCTTCGCGCATATGGTCCTCCAGCTCGTCGCGGAAGCGGCTGATGGGCGCGCGATGGCTGGGCCGCTCGTCGAGGATGCGCCGGATGTGCGCGGCCAGCGGCACGTAGGTCAGCAGGTGCTGCGCGAACAGGCGCTTGCGGTCCTCGACCTCTTTCTGAACGAAATCGAGGCCGGCCCGCGTGAGGCGGATGTCGCCTTCGGCCACCTCGGCGAAGCGCATCATCTGCAGGGTCTCCGCGGCCGGGAAGAGATCGTCGATCTCCATGTTGAGGGCGGAGGCGATCACCGGCAGGTCGGCGCGCCCGCTATAGGGCGGCTCTGCGACGGCTTCCAGGAGCCCCGCGAGCACGTTGATGGAGATGCGCGGCAGGACGGTCGCGATGCCCGTGCCGGGGAAGCGCTCCTGGGGCCTGCGGCGCCCCGCCTCGCCCGCTGTCCCGGTCATCGCCACGTAGATTGAGTCGACGATCCGCCGGAACGCGATATCGGCGCGGTTGCGCGGCTGCGGCAGGTCGATCCTGATCTCCTGCGCGACCCGGCCGGGGTGGGAGGCGAACACCAGCACGCGGTCGCACATGAGCACGGCCTCCTCGATGTTGTGCGTCACCAGCAGCACCGATTTGATCGGCATCTGGCCCTCGCACCAGAGGTCGAGGAAGTCGCCGCGCAGGGTCTCGGCCGTGAGAATGTCGAGCGCGGAGAAGGGCTCGTCCATCAGCAGGATGTCCGGATGCACGACAAGAGCGCGCGCGAAGCCGACGCGCTGGCGCATGCCGCCGGACAGCTCCTTGGGGTAGGCGGATTCGTAGCCGTCGAGGCCGATCAGGTCGATGGCGGCGAGGGCGCGCTGGCGCATCTCGCGCTCGGGCGTGCCGAGCGCCTCCAGCCCCAGCTCGACGTTCTCCAGCACGGTGAGCCAGGGAAAGAGCGCGAAGCTCTGGAACACCATGGCGATGCCCTTGGCGGGGCCCCGTAGGGGCGCGCCGTGGTAGGCGATCTCGCCGCCGGTCGGCCGGTTGAGGCCGGCGATGAGCCGCAGCAGCGTCGACTTGCCGGAGCCGGAGCGCCCGAGCAGACCGACGATCTCGCCCTCGCGCAGGAACAGACTGACGTCCTCGAGCACGCTGAGCTCGCCGCCGCCCGGGTTGCGGAAGGATTGGCGGATGCCGCGGACGACCAGCAGCGGCATGGTTTCGACGATGGCCATGGATCGTACCTCTTCAGTCGAGGGTCAGCCGGCGCTCGGCGAACAGATAGAGCGGGCGCCACAGCAGGCGGTTGCAGAGAATGACGAAGACGGACATGACGGCGATGCCCAGGACGATGCGGCGATAGTCCCCGGCTTCCGTCGCCTTGGCTATGTAGGCGCCGATGCCGTAGGCGGCGTACTTGCTGTCGCCCCAGCTCACATATTCGGCGACGACGCTGGCGTTCCAGGAGCCGCCGGCGGCGGTGATCGCGCCCGTGAGATAGTAGGGAAAGATCCCTGGCAGGATCGCCCGCCGCCACCACTGCCAGCCGCGCACGCCGAGGTTGGCCGCGGCGTAGCGCAGGTCGCTGGGAAAGACCGACGCGCCCGCAATCACGTTGAACAGGATGTACCACTGCGTCCCCAGCACCATCAGCGGGCTGAGCCAGATGTCGGGGTCGAGGGCGAAGCGATGGATGGCGAAGACCGCCACGGGGAACAGCAGGTTGGCCGGGAAGGCCGCCAGGAACTGCGCGATCGGCTGCGCCACCCGTGCCGTCCGCGGCCGCAGCCCGAGCCAGACGCCGACCGGCACCCAGACGGCGCTCGCCAGCGCGATCAGGACGGCGACGCGGGCGAAGGTGGCCAGGCTTGCAAGGCCGGCGTCCCGGAGATCGCCGGGCGCGAGTCCGTCGGCCAGGAAACGGCCCACGCGCCAGGCGATGGTGGCGATGCCAGCCGCGACCACCGCGTACCAGACTGCATCGCCGATCCGCCCGCGCGGCCGGCCGCGGTCGTCGGCGGGGGGCGCGAGCGGGCGCGTCGTCGTGTAGGCGCCGGTCAGCCGGGCGAGGCGGCGGGGCGCCTCTCCCAGCGCCTGGATGAGGCGGGCGCGCCGCAGCACGATGAGGAGCCAGGACGATGGTCCGGGCTCGCCGAGCGTCTGCTCGAAGCGGAATCGCTCGGACCAGGCGACCAGCGGCCGGAACAGCAGCTGGTCGTAGAGCAGGATGACGCCGAGCATCGTCAGCACGGCCCAGCCGATGGCCGCCAGATCCTGCTTCTCGATGGCGAGCGCGATGTAGGAGCCGACGCCCGGCAGCTGGATCGTGGTGTTGCCGACGCTGATCGCCTCCGCTGCCACGACGAAGAACCAGCCGCCGGACATCGACATCATCATGTTCCACACGAGGCCGGGCATGGCGAACGGCACCTCGACCCGCCAGAACCGCAGCCAGGCCGACAGCCGCAGGCTGCGGCTGGCCTCGTCCAGGTCCTTCGGCAGGGTCCGCAACCCCTGGTAGAAGCTGAACGCCATGTTCCAGGCCTGGCTCGTGAAGATGGCGAAGACGGCGGCCAGCTCGGCGCCCAGGAGGCGGCCGGGGAAAAGCGCCATGAAGGCGACGACGGTGACGGAAATGAATCCCAGGATCGGGACCGATTGGAGGATGTCGAGGATCGGCACCAGCAGCACCTCCGCCCGCCGGACCTTCGCCGCCAGCGTGGCGTAGGTGAAGGTGAAGAGGAGCGAGGCGAGCAGCGCGAGGAGCATGCGGAGCGTGGTCCGCAGGGCGTAATCGGGCAGCCGCTGGGGATCGAGCGAGATCGGCACGGGCGTCGCGATGCTCAGCGGCACGTTCATCTGCTCGGCCGCATGGCCGGCGAGCGCGAGCAGCGCGACGATCAGGACGAACGCGACCGCATCCCAGTGATTGGGCAGGAGGCGGCGCGCGTGAACGGAAACGGTCGGGGTCTGCCGTGTGGTCGCCATAGCGAGCCGCCTGATGCTGCCAGGGATTGGAAGCCGCTCTCAGGCTTCGGCCGACGAGGCGTGAAAGCCACGCCTTCTGGCGCAGCCGCTTGGGCTTGTCGAGTGCGAAGAATGCCGCAGCCGGGACGCTAGGCCGCCGCCAGCCGCCGGAAGCCGTCTTCCAGGTCCGCGACGAGGTCTTCGACCGCCTCGAGGCCGGCATGGATCCGCAGCGTCGGTCCGCCCGGCGACCAGGCCGTGGCCGTCCGCGTGGTCTCCGGCTTGACCGGCAGCAGCAGGCTCTCATAGCCGCCCCAGCTGGCGCCCATGCCGAACAGGCGCATCCCCTCGACCAGGGCCGCCACGGCGGCCGGCGCGCACGGCTTCAGCACGACGCTGAAGAGGCCGGACGCGCCGGTGAAATCGCGCCGCCACAGGGAATGGCCGGGATGCTCCGGCAGGCCCGGATGCAGCACCCGCGCCACCTCCGGCCGGCCCTGCAGCCAGCGCGCCAGGGCCAGCCCGTTCTCGCCATGCCGCTGCAGGCGCACGCCCAGCGTGCGCAGTCCGCGCAGTCCCAGGTAGCAGTCGTCGGGCGCGGCGCAGTAGCCCATGCCGTGGGCTGCCACCTTGAGCATGCGATAGAGATCGAGGTCGCGCACCACGATCGCGCCGAGCATGGCGTCGGAATGGCCGACGAAATATTTCGTGGCGGCGTAGATGACGATGTCGACGCCCCGGCCGAGCGCGCGGAAGAGCAGCGGCGTCGCCCAGGTGTTGTCCATGATGGCGAGCGCGCCCCCGGCGTGCGCGGCCGCGACGATCGCCGGCACGTCCTGCACCTCGAA
>Ga0335082_10001829_pt1 | contig 22744 bp, 21 predicted proteins | sample Lox_Sample_41_FD_206718 | JGI IMG/M metagenome (GOLD analysis project Ga0335082, IMG submission 206718) | Soil microbial communities from Loxahatchee National Wildlife Refuge, Florida, United States - Lox_Sample_4.1 | ecosystem: Environmental > Terrestrial > Soil > Wetlands | place: USA...
GACCTGTCGCTCGCCGCGCAGGTAGACACAGAGCACGCGGCAGCCCGGCGCGGCGCCGATCAGGCGGCCCGGCCCCCATGTGGCGGCGTCGCGCTCGACCCGGCCGCTGCGGCTCCGTCGGCCTTCCGGAAAGACGAGGACAGGCTCGCCGTTTCGGAGCAGCCACGCCGCGCCCTCGAGCACGCGCGAGAGCTCGCGCCTCGAGCCCCCGCGGCGAATCGGCAGGCACTTCAGCAGGTACGTGACCGCGCGGGTCGCCGGGTTCCCCGCGAAGTGGGTCTGCTCGGGCAGATTCCAGGGCAGCGCGGCGAATTCGCGCAGGAAGAGCCCGGGCGACCCGAGCGCCGAGGCGACCAGCGCCGAATCGATCATCGTGAGGTGATTCGGGCAGATCAGCAGCGGGGTCCCTCCACGGGCGCGCTGCGCGCGGTATTCGACGCGCAGCGCGTCCTCACCCACGAGGCGGAAGCGGCCGCCGAAACGCATCCAGAGCACGAGCAACGGCAGCCACGCGAACGCGGTCGCGTGCGCAGCCGCTCGCTGGACGCGCAGCCGGACCCGCGCGCCGCGGGACGGGGCGAGCAACGAGCTGCGCCTAGCCGAGCTTCGCGGCGATCAGGTCGACGGCCTGGCCGATCGTCTCGACTTCGTCCACCTCGTCGTCCGCGATCCCGATGTCGAAGGCGTCCTCGAACGCGAGCACCACGTCGACCAGGCGCGCCGAGTTGACGTCGAGGTCGTCGAGGATGTGCGTGTCGAGGCTCGCGTGCGCGAGCGCCTCTTGGTTCTTCGCGTGCGGCGCGATGATCTTCACCACGCGTTCGAACACTTCGTTCCGATCCATGCTTTGCCCTCCGATGGGTTCACTCATTCCAGCGCCGGAACACGAGACACGCGTTGACGTCGCCGAAGCCGAAGCTGGCCTTGACGAGCGTCCGCAGGCCGGGCGCGTCGCGACCCGTCCGCACGATCGAGCCGGCGTAGGCGTCGAGCTCCGGGTGCAGATCCTCGCAGTTGCGCGACGCGTGCAGGAAGCCTCGCTCGAGCATTAACACGCAGGCGACCGCCTCGATGCCGCCGGCGGCGCCGAGCGCGTGGCCGACCAGGGACTTGGTCGCGGTGAGCGGAGGCAGGGATTCCGGCGCGCGGCCAAGCGCCGCGCCCCAGGCGCGGACCTCGCGCGGATCGGCCGCCGTCGCGGTGAGATGGCCGTTGATCGCGTCGACCTCGCCGGGCGCGAGGCCGGCGTCCTCGAGCGCGCCCCGAATGCAGCGCGCGACGCCCTCCGGATTCGGCGCGGTCATCGAGCCGCCGCCGCGCTGGCCGCCGCAGTTGACGGCGCCGCCGAGCAGCTCGGCGCGGATCGCGGCGCCGCGCGCGCGCGCCGACTCGAGCGACTCGAGCAGCAGCACGCCCGCGCCCGCCGCGGGCACGAAGCCGCTCGCCGTCGCGGAGAGCGGGCGCGACGCGCGCTCGGGCTCATCGTTCCAGCCGCGCGCCGTCACGCGCATCGCGTCGAAGCCCGCCCACGAGTAGAGGCTCTCGCCCTCGACGCCGCCGCACAGCATGCGCTGGGCGTGGCCGCCGCGGATGCGCAGGGCGCCTTCGAGGATCGCCTCGGTGCCGGTCGCGCACGCGCTCGAGTTCGTGGTGACCTGGTTGCCGAGGGCGAGGAGCCCCCCGACCCGCGCCGAGACACCGCTCGCCATCGACTGCTCCACGGCGGTGCTGCCGAGCCTTCGGAGCCGACCCGCGTCGGTGAATGGCACGACGCGCGTCGCGATCGTGTCCATGCCGCCGATCCCGGTCCCGAGGACGGCGCCGGCGTCCCAATCGACCCGGTCGTCGTCGGCTTCGGGCCGTGGGAGGCCCGCGTCGCTCCACGCCTCGAGTGCCGCGAGGGCGGCGTAGCGGTGGCTCGCGTTCATCGCGACGAGGAGATCCGGCGAGAAGGTCGCCTCCGCGCGGGTGTCCACGTCTTGGGGAACGCCGGCGACCTGGCAGGCGAAGCCGCGCGCCTCGAGCCCCTCGATCCGGCGCAGGCCCGACTGACCTTCCCGGAGCGCCTTCTCGAAGGCAGGGCTCCCGACCGCATTGGGAGCGACGACGCCGACGCCGGTGACGACGACGCGCGCGCTCATGAGGTGCTCGCGAGCCCCGCGAGCTCTGCGAGCGCGAGCAGCGTGCCGTCCTCGAGTCGCGCCTCCACGCGCGAGCGGAGCTTGCGGCGCCGGAACCAGAGCTTGTGTCCGGTCACCACGATCCGCGCGCCCGGCGGCACCGGCGCGGCGAACTCGATCTGGGCCTCGGTGAAGAGCGTGACCAGCTTCCCGCTCTCGAGGGCGCCCGGCACCTCGCGCGCCAGCAGATAGACGCCGTGGGCCGCGACGCCGGCCTGCGCCATCGCCTCGAGGAGCAGCACGCCGGGCGTCACCGGCCGGCCCGGGAAGTGCCCTCGGTAGAAGTCGGCGTCTTCGCGGAACCGGTAGGTCGCGACGATGCGGTCGTCGTCGACCGCGAGGATCTCGTCGACGAAGCGGAAGGGCTCGCGCTGCGGCAGCGCGGCCAGCACCTCTGCGGGGGCCAGCGGATCAGCCACCGTAGAGTCCTCCGTTCACGTGCAGCACCGAGCCGTGGACGTAGCCGGCCCGCGTGGCGAGGAAGCCGACCACCTCGGCGACCTCTTCCGGGCTCCCCATGCGGCCGAGCGGAATGCGGGCGACGAGCGCGTCGCGCACCGCCTCCGGGAGCTGCGCCGTCATGTCGGTCTCGATGAAGCCGGGCGCCACCGCGTTCACGAGGATCTTCCGCCCCGCGAGCTCGTGGGCGAGCGACTTGGTGAAGGCGTCGAGCCCCGCCTTCGCCATCGCGTAGCCGGTCTGGCCCGCGTTGCCGGTGGAGCCGACGACGCTGCTGATCTGGACGATGCGGCCGGCGTCCGCGCGCAGCATGAAGCGGCGTAGCACGAGCTTGGTGAGGTACCAGGTCCCCCGGGCGAGCGCGGCGACGGCGTCGTAGTCGGCGAGCGTCTGGCGCAGCAGGAGCCCGTCTCGCGTCGCGCCGGCGTTGTTGACGAGCACGTCCACGCGCGAGGTCCGCTCGGCGAGCTCGGCGACGAGCGCGTCGATCTCGGCCGGGCTCGTGAGATCGGCCCGGAGCGCGAAGGCGTCGGGAAGCGACGCCGCGAGCTTGGCCGCTGCCTCCCCGTCGCTGCGGTAGTGCAGGGCGACGCGAAACCCCGCGCGCGCGAGGGCGGCCGCGCAGGCGGCGCCGATCCCGCGCGCGGCGCCCGTGACGAGCGCGACCGGGCGCTCGGCCGCCCTGCTCACGACCCCGCCTCGAAGCGCACCAGGCAGCTCGACCAGCTGAGCCCCGCGCCGACCGCGGCGACCGCCACGTCGTCGTCGTCGCGCCACTTCTCCCATTCCATCGAGAGCACGGACGCGGCGCTCGCCGCCGCGGTGTTGCCAAAGAGCTCGACGTTGTGGTGGTGGCGCTCGGGCGGGATCCCGCACTCGCGGCAGACCGACTCGAGCATGCGCAGGTTGGCCTGATGGCCGACGAAGTGGAGACGGCGCGCGCCCTCGGCGTGGCGCTCGCGCAGATCGGCGAAGAGCTGCGCAGTGCGGCGGATCGCGAAGGCCTGCACGACGCGCCCCTGCTGGCGGAAGTGGCCGAGCCGCGGGATCGCGACCTTGTCGGCGTGGAGCGGGTTGGAGGCGAACGAGGTATCGAGGATCCGGGCGCGGCCCGGGACGCGCGTGGAGGCGACGGCCGCCACCGCGCCGTCGCCCCAGAGCACGGCGGCGCTGCGGTCGCCGTAGTCGACGGTTCGCGTCAGTCCCTCGGGCACCGCGAGCAGGACGAAGTCGGGGAGGCGCGCGGGATCCATGCACGAGAGCCAGTGGAGCTGCGCGAGGAAGCTGGTGCAGGCGGAGACGACGTCGAAGGCGGGCACCTCGAGCTCGAGCGCGTGCGCGACGTTGCACGCCTCCGCGGGCGATGCCGTGTCTGCCGCCGATCCGCCCGCGATCACGAGTCCGACGTCCTCCCTTGCGATGCCCGCGCGCGCGAGCGCCTGCGCCGCGGCCCGGCACGCCATCGACGCGTTGTCGTGGAGCGCCGCCTCGAGCGCCGCGCGCGGCTCGCGGTTGCGGGTGGTGCGGATGTAGTCGAGGGGCAGCACGGTGCGCCTCGAGCGGATGCCGACGCGCTCGAGGATCCACGCGTCGCTCGTGCCGATCTCGAGTTCCTCGAGGAAGCGGTTGGTGATCTCGTTCTCGGGATGGAAGTGGCCGAGGCCGTGGAGGTAGAGCGTCACCAGGCCGCTCCCGCGACGTGCTCTCCTCCGTCGACGCGGATCACCTCGCCGTTGATCCAGCGCGCCTCGTCGGTGCAGAGCAGGCAGATCGCGTCGGCGACGTCCTCGGGCGTGGTGAGGCGGCGGAATGGATTGCGAAGCCGGGCGTGGGCCCGGAGCCGATCGCTGCCGGGGATCATCCGCAGCGCGGGCGTGTCGGTTACGCCGGGCTGCACCACGTTGCAGCGCACGCCGAACGGCGCGAGCTCGACGGCGAGAGATCGCGAGAGCGCCTCAAGCGCGGCCTTCGCCGTCGAGACGGCGGCGTAGCCCGACCACGCGACGGCGTTGCCCTCGCTGGTGAGGCCGAGGACGCGCGCGTCGCCGTGGAAGAGCCCGCGGAGGAGCAGGGACTGCGTCCAACCGAGGAGGCTCGTCCCCATCGCGTGGACCGTTCGCGCGACGTCGTCCTCGTCGAGCGCGGCGCCCGGCGCGCGGCCCACCTCGGGCGCGAGCGTCAGGAACTCGTCGAAGCCCTGTGCATAGAGGGCGGCGATCTTCGGCGCGAGCGCACTCTCGTCGAGGCCGAGCTCGCTCGCGAGGGCGCGGAGCGCGCCGCCGCGACGGGGCGGTACGAGCGCCAGCGGCTTCAGGTTGCCGAATGCGATCGAGTGGAGGAGCAAGCGGACGCGACCGCCCTCGCCGAGGGCACCGACGAGCTCGTCGAGGATGCCCTCCCGCGTGGCGGCGTCGAGCGCGTCGGCGTTCCAGGTGCGCACGGCGACGCCGGTCGCGCGCAGCTTCTCGAACTCGGGCTCGATGCGCGCCATCGCCCCGCGACGATCGCGGTGGACCAGCGCGAGGCTGACGCCGCGTTCGGCGAGGCCCCGCGCCGTCGCGAGGCCGAAGCCGCTGGATCCACCGAGGATCAGCGCCCACCAATCACCCGGAAATCGACCGAGCAGGACAACCCCCTCATCACCTGGCGCGCAGAGTGACTGAGAGTCACTTTCATGTCAACGAAGAATGACTCGAGGTCATGATTTGCAAACGAGAGGCCAGCCCGATGATCGACCGGTTAAACAGACGCGAATTCGGCGGTTTGCGCAATCGATGGGGCGATCCCGGCGCAGGACGGAGCGGCGAGTCGCACGCGCGGCGGGCAACCACTGCGTGGATTTGCGCCACCGGCTGCGGCCAACGGGCGCCTGCCGAGGAGGGCAGCGGCGGGCGGACGGCGGCACCCTCGGAATGCGCGAGTCTCTCCCGAGACGTGTCGATCGGATGCTCATTCGTCCGTCTATCAGGCGGAGGAAGCGACCATGGGCACGACCAACACGATCCGACTCCACCGCGTGCTTCGCGCGCCTGCCGAACGCGTCTACCGAGCGTTCCTCGATCCCGACGCCATGGTCAAGTGGCTTCCCCCGCACGGTTTCACGGGGAAGGTCCACGAGATGGACGCGCGCGTCGGAGGTCGTCACCGGATGTCGTTCACGAACTTCAGCACCGGCCAGAGCCATTCCTTCGGGGGCAGGTACCTCGAGCTCACGCCCCACGAGCGAATCCGATACACGGACGAGTTCGACGACCCCAACATGCCGGGCGAGATGCAGGTCGCGATCGCGCTGCGCACGGTGGATTGCGGAACGGAGATCGAGATCGCGCGAGAAGGCGTGCCTTCCGTGATCCCCGTCGAGCCGTGCTACCTGGGGCGGCAGGAGTCGCTCGCGCTGCTCGCGCACCTGGTCGAGCCGGAGATCGCCGACTAGCCGGGCGCGTCCTCGAGGATGAACGGTCAGGAACAGAGGAGAGACACGATGGCGGATCCCAAGCCCAGGTTCATCTGGTACGAGCTCATGACGAGTGATCGGGAGGCGGCGGAGGCTTTCTACGGAGCCGTGGTCGGCTGGAAGATGGCCGACGCCGGTCAGCCCGGCATGCGCTACACGATCCTCTCGGCGGGCGACCGCGGTATGGGCGGCCTGACGGCGCTTCCCGCGGAGGCCGCCAGGGCCGGCGTGCGTCCCGGCTGGCTCGGCTACATCGGCGTCCCCGACACGGACGGCGCGGTGAAGCGCATCGTCGAGGCCGGCGGAGCGTTGCACCGCGGTCCGGACGACATCCCCAACGTGGGCCGCTTCGCCATGGTGGCGGATCCCGGCGGCGCACTGTTCATGCTGCTCACGCCCCTTCCGCGCCCGGACGCGCCGCCGCCGGCGGATCCCATGACGCCGGGTCTGGTGAGCTGGCACGAGCTCTACACCAGCGCCGGTCAGGAGGCCGCCTTCGGCTTCTACTCCGCCCAGTTCGGCTGGGAGACCGCCGAGCTCATGGACATGGGAGCGATGGGGAAGTACCGGATCTTCGGCGCCGACGGTGTCCAGATGGGCGGCATGATGGAAAAGCCCCCGCACGCGCCGGTTTCGGCCTGGGGCTTCTACGTCAACGTCGACGGCCTCGACGCTGCGGTGGGGCGGATCAAGGCCAACGGGGGCCAGGTGCTGATGGGGCCGCACGAGGTCCCGGGCGGCAGCTGGATCGTCCAGGCGGTGGACCCGCAGGGCACCGCCTTCGCTCTCGTCTCCACCACCCGCTGACCCGAAGCGGACGCGCGGGGAGCGCCTCGGTTTGAGGCTTCGCAGACGGGACGCAAGCGCGCTCGTGCTCGTCGCGTCGATCGCGACCGCGGTGCGGGCCGACACGATCGCGTATCGCCCGCTCAGTCGAAGCGACTTCCGCGCCAAGGCGCCGCCGGGAGAGCGCACCGTGGACGCCGAGCACATGGGCGCCTACACGTGCGGGCACCTAATTCCCGAGCAGCCGATCGCGATTCGCATCGAGCCGGCGGCAGGCGGCTCCGTCGCGCGCGCGCCGACGTTCCGCGTGCGCGGCGTGATGGATCGCGGCTGCTCGTGGTGGAACGACGCGCTCCGCGACGCCCAGCCCGCTGCCTACATCCTGCAGCACGAGCAGATCCACTTCGCCCTGATCGAGCTCGCCGCGCGTGGGATGGAGGCCCGCGGCCGCGCACTCCAGGCGCGTGGCTCGACGATCGAGGAAGCGCACGCGGCGTTGCGGCACGCGCTCGAGGCACTCCAGCGCGACACCGCCGCGGCCCTCCAGCGGCGCAGCGACGAGCTCGATCGCGACACGTCGGGCGTGTATCGCCCCGACGTGCAGCAGCGATGGTACGACCGCGTCGCCGCCGAGCTCTCGCGCTGAGCGCGTTTTCGGTGCTTGCCGGCTGCATCGCCCGACCGGAGCCCGGGCCGCGCCCACCGGCCCGCGCGCCGCTACGCCTTCGGCCGTACCGCGGTCGGCCCCGCGATCCGCATCGCCTTCACGTACGCCGGCCGCTTCTCGATCCGCTCGACGTAGGACACCACGTTCGGCAGGTCGTCGATGGGGCGGCCGCCGAAGCGCGACAGCGCCGTGAGGTTGAACGTCACCATGATATCGGCGCAGGTGAAGTCCGGGCCGGCCACGTACTCGTTCCTCCCGAGCTGTTGGTCCAAGTACCGGTAGTACCCGTCCTCCCGGCGCTTGATCACTCCCGCCACCGGGCCGCCCTCGCTATGGGCCGCGCGCGCCGCCAGCTTCGCAAAGAACATCCCCTGCACGTTGTTGTTGAAGTGCATGAAGTAGAGATAGTGGGGGTAGTTGGGACGATCGACGGCGACCGAGAGCTTGCCCTTGCCGTAGCGCTGGCTCACGTACTCGCAGATCGCGGCCGACTCGGCGAGCACGAGATCGCCGTCCTCGATGACCGGCGCCGTCGCCGCCGGATGCAGCGCCAGGTACTCGGGCGGCATCAGCCCGTCGGCGCCTCTGTCGTACCACTTGAGCTTGTAGGGAAGGCCCAGCTCCTCCATGAGCCAGACGATGCGATCGGACTGAGAAACGCCGAGATGATGGATGGTGATCATGAAGCTCCGCTCTGTGGGCAGGGGTGGCCCGTGCGGACAGACCGTAGCTGCGGGTGGGGGGACGCGCGCCCTTCACGGGACGGCAATCCGCCGGTGGGTGAGCCGCCGGTCGTCGAGCGACCGGGCGCTAGTCTGGGGTCGGAGGCGAGACCCATGAAGATCGTCGTGCTCGGAGGCAGTGGCCTCATCGGAACCAAGGTCGTGAAGAGGCTCGCCGACAAGGGTCACGAGGCCCTCGCCGCCTCACCGAACACCGGCGTGGACGCCACGACCGGTCGGGGCCTGGCCGAGGCGCTGGCTGGCGCGGCGGTCGTCGTGGATGTCTCGAACTCGCCGTCCTTCGAGGACGCGGCGGTCCTCGCGTTCTTCGAGGATTCGGGCCGCAATCTCGCGCGTGCGGAGCGAGAGGCCTCCGTCCGCCATCACGTCGCACTCTCGGTGGTCGGAAGCGATCGCTCGCCGGAGAACGGCTACTTCCGCGCAAAGCTGGCCCAGGAACGGCTCGTCAAGACGTCGGGCGTCCCCTACACGATCGTCCGGGCGACGCAGTTCTTCGAGTTCCTCGGCGCGATCGCCGCTGCTGGTGCCGACGGCAAACGCGTTCGCCTGTCGCCCGCCAGCTTCCAGCCGGTCGCTGCCGACGACGTCGCCAAGGCCGTCGCGGACGCTGCGCTCGGCTCCCCTCTCAACGACGCGATCGAGATCGCGGGTCCCGACCGGCTGCCACTGAGCGCCATGGTTGCGCGCTACCTCGAGGCGACCAACGATCCACGGGAGGTCGTCGGGGATCCCCAGGCGCGCTATTTCGGCGCCCGCCTCGACGATCGCTCGCTGGTTCCGGGCAACAACCCACGCCTCGGGAAGATCCGCTTCGAGGACTGGCTCCGCCAGCCAAGAGCGCGATGACCCCAGGAGAAGATCTCGCGGTGGGAGGTCGACGTCGGACGGAACGCGAGCGCCACGCGACCGGCAAAGTTCCCGGTCGTGTTGGTCAAGGACAAAGGTGCCCCGGTGCTCGTGCCGGTGGAAGACGGATCGCAATGACCTCGGCCATCGCTCGGAGGACTCCAGAGTGACCTCGATCGAGCTGAAGCAGCGGATGGAGAGAGCCTATCGGGATGGAACTGCGCCTTGGGAGACGGGCCAGCCGTGTTCGGAGATCCAACGGCGTCTCGCGGCGGGGGATCTACCGACGAGTGGAACTTGCCTCGACCTTGGCTGTGGGAGCGGCGTTCAGACTCTCCTCCTGGCCGCGCACGGACTGGATGTCATCGGAGTGGATCTCTCCGCGACCGCGATCGAGGAGGCGCAGCGACGCGCATCGGGTCACCCGGCCGGACGGCGCGCTCGCTTCATCGCTGGAGATCTGACCGAGGTTCGCGGGATCGGAGAGCCCTTTGACGTGCTCGTCGATCGCGGCTGCTATCACATCGCGCGCAGAGATCATCTCGACGGGTTCGTGCAGGCGTTGGGGAGGCACTCGCGTTCGGGCAGTCTCCTCTTGCTCTTGGCGTTCAGCGCCGCCGAGCAGCCTGAGTTTCCCGTCCCCGCCGTGGCCGAGGACGAGCTCCGGAGCGAGCTCGGTAGCGTGTTCGAGATCGCGGACCTTCGGACCTGTCGTCTCGACAAGCCCAGGGGGTTCGAGCGAAAGCCGCTCTTCTGGTCTGTCCTGCTACGGCGGCCTTGACCGATCTCAGGGGGTTAGCGAACGCACCGGCAGTCCCGTTCTCTCCGGCGTAGCCACATCACGAGAGGCAACGCGACCGACAGCTCCGCGCCGAGGCCGCAGGCTCGCGTAACGGTCTCGTAGTCCCGACTCGCGACGCCGGAGGGCGCCGCTCCTACCGCGCTCGCCCGAGACGGACAGCGAGGAGATCGTCTACGAGTGCTTCCTCGCGCGCCTCGCGGATGCCTGACCGGCGAGCGCGGCGAGTGACGCGGCGCCGAGCGCGAGCGCGCCGGGCTCCGGAGCCGGAGCCACGATCGCGAGGGCGTCCCGTGTGCCGGCCGCGATCGCGCTGGCCGTGCCCGCCGTGCCGTTCACCGCGTCCGGCGGCGCCGACACCTCGGCGCCCCAGCACACCGCCGCGCCGTTCTCGGCTCGGATCGCGCAGCTGTGGAGATTGCCCGCGGAGATCGCGCTGGCGGTGCCTGCCGCGCCGTTCACCGCGTCGGGCGCCAACCCCTCGCCGTTGCCGTTCCAGCCCCAGCACACGGCGTGCCCGGTCATCGCCTGGATGGCGCAGGTTTGAAGGCTTTCGCCGGCCGAGATCGCCTGGGCCGTGCCGGCCACGCCGTTCACCGCGTCCGGCGGCGTCGCCTCCCCGACACTGTTGTCGCCCCAGCAGACGACGGCGCCGCTCGCGGCCTCGATCGCGCAGCTGTAGTCGTTGCCCGCGGAGATCGCACGGGCAGTGCCCGCAATGCCGTTCACCGAGTCTGGCGGTGCCGCCTCCCCGAGACTGTTGTCGCCCCAGCAGACGACCGCGCCGGTGCCCGCCTGGATCGCGCAGGCGTGTTGAGCGCCCGCCGAAATCGCGCTGGCGGTGCCGGCCGTGCCGTTCACCGAGCTCGGGGGCGTCGACGACCCGCTGTCGCCGGGGCCCCAGCACACGACCGCGCCGGTTACGGCCTGGATCGCGCAGCTGTAACTGCCGAGGGCGCTGCTGCTGGCGGCGATCGCGCGCGCCGTCCCTGCCGTGCCGTTCACCGAGCTCGGGGGCGTCGACTGCCCGCTCGCGCCGTTGCCCCAGCAGACGACCGCGCCGGTCCCGGCCTGGATCGCGCAGCTGTGATCGGGGCTGGCGGCGATCGCGCGCGCGGTCCCCGCCGTTCCGTTGACCGCGTCGGGCGGGGTCACCTGCCCGTAGGGGTTGTAGCCCCAGCCGACGACCGGGCCTGGCGGAACGGGGGCTCCGGCCTCGAAGGTCGCGACCGCCGAGCCCCATGCCATGGCGTGGTCGAGATCGACCGTCGCCGTGAACGGGTCGGCCGCATCGAGAAGCGCGTAGGAGCCGAAGGAGCAGAGACGGCCGCTGCTCGTCCCCACGCAGACGTTGTGGCCGGCGTCCGTGAGTGGCGCCACGCGCGTCGCGATGGGATCGTTCACCGACGTCGGATGCCCGAAGAGGACGGCGTGCACGAGCTCGTGCGGGGCGGCGAGCGGGCCGGTTGCGACCGAGGCGCTGCCACTGGAGCCGGTCGCGAAGCCGATCTGGTCCGGCGTCGCGACGACGCCGTCCGCGACGAACGCGCTCGCGCAGCTCGTGCCACCGCCGCCGCTCGCCGCGAGGTGGACCGTGATCGAGTCGCCGGTCGGGAGCGCGCTCCCGACCACGCCGACGAGCAGGCTCGCTGCGAACGCGCCGTCCGTCCCGCCGCCGACGATGGCGTAGTCGTCGTGACCGACGTCGTCGACCCCGACGAGGGTCACACCGGACGACGTCACCACGTCGACGTGCACGGTCCGCCCGGCCGGGACCGGGGTCGTGAGCGTGAACGGCTGATCGTTGCCGGGCGGCGGAATGTACCGGCAATAGCCGGCGATGCCTCCCTCGAAGACCTGCGCCGACGCGGCCGCGCCGATCGCGAGCGCGCCCAGTGCGAGGAACGAGGCCAGGGACGAGATTCGGCGCCGCTTCCGCATCCGGGGGGCCTCACAGCCGGGTGCGATGCAGTCTACGACGCCGCGGCGCGCGAGGGAAGCCCTCTGCGGCGGAAGAGGCCGGTTGCACGCCGGCGCGGGGATCGACGCACGCCCCTTCGAACGAAACCCCCAGCTCCGGAGGATCCAACGCGCTCGGATCATCGGGTCGGGGGAAACTCCAGGATTCCGACCGCCCCAGGCGGCCGTAGCGCCCGGAGCGGGATCGCAGCATCGTTCTCCCGGAGGCCGTGTCCCTCCGGCTCCCGGGAGGTGTCTGCCGTGCTGGTGGTCCGTTTGCTCGTGCGACTCGTCATCGTGCTCGTCGTGCTCGTCGCCCTGCTCGCCGCGGCGGCACGCTACCACGATGGCCCGCTCGGCCCGCTGCCGGGCGGACCGCTCGCGAGCGGCGAGCTGGTGACGACTCCGGTCGCCGATTGGTCCTTTGCGGCGAACGTGCCCGAGATCGCGCTGCAGCTCGAGTCGCAGTCGAAGTCGCGTACCACCTGGATCCTCGTGAACGACGGGAAGGCGTACATCCCGGCGGCGACCGAGTACCCGCCCGGCAAGACCTGGCACCGCGTGGCGCGGGTCGACGGACGCGCCACGATCCGCGTCGACGGAAAGCGGTATCCGGTGCTGCTCACCAAAGTCGAAGACCCCGCCGTGCTCGACGCCGTGCGCGCCGTGGCCGAGAAGAAGTACCCGAAGCGCCCGGGCGGCGAGGCATGGCTCTTCGCGGTCACCTCGCGGGCCGGAAGCTAGAGGTGCCCGGATCGCCGACATTGCGCTCGGAGGACGTCCGAATCGTCGATCAACTGGTCGGCGAGTGTCGCGAGCTCGGAAGCGAGCCGTCGCGCTGGCACCGACACATGGCCCGATGGATCGCTCGGCTCTTCGGCATCCTTCTCGTCTCGACCGGAGAAGGACTCGCCTCTCCGCAAGGGGCGATCGAAGTCGTCTCCGCGTACGCGGTGAGCGAGGACTCGGCCGCCGAGAGGATCCACGGTGCATACCACCGCGCGGGGGGGATCTCCGGGGACCCGTGCTTCCATGCGCTCGCGAGCCTCGTGGGACCCGACCGGCAGATCACCCGGTCTCGCCGAGAGCTCGTCGCCGACGACGTCTGGTACCGATCGCCGAGCTTCGAGGAGTTTCGGTACCCGGCGGCCATCGATCAGGCGGCGCTCTCGATCCTCACCCTGCCGGGGGGTGCGGTCAGCGCCATCTCGCTCCACCGCGCTCTCGGCGAGCGCGACCTCACGGAGCGGGAGTTCAGGTTGTTCGAGCTCATCCACTCCGAGATCGGTCGATCGATCGGTGGGCCGCTCGTGGGCCAGACCGAGCCGGGCCCCGAGCGACTCTCGCGGCGGCTTCGCCAGACGCTCTCCTGTCTGCTGGAGGGCGACGGCGAGAAGCAGGTCGCGGCGCGCCTCGATCTCTCGCCTACCACCGTCCACCAATACGTGACGGCGCTCTACCGACACTTCGGCGTCCACAGCCGGGCGCAGCTCCTCGCGCACGCGGCGAAGCGGCTCTCGCGCGAGCCGTGGCAACCGTTCCGCGCGGGGCTCAACGGCCACCCGATCGAGCCCTTCGAGCCGGATCCGGAGTCCCTCTCGCCGCGGCTCCGGCAGACGCTCGCTTGCCTGCTGGACGGGGACAGCGAGAAGCAGGTCGCGTGGCGCCTCGACCTCTCGCCCACCACCGTCCACCAGTACGTGGCGGCTCTCTACCGCCACTTCGACGTCCGCAGCCGCGCACAGCTCCTCGCGTTCATGGCCAGGCGTTCGATCGCCGGGGTGCACGCTCCCCTCACCGGGACCTCCTCTGTTTAGAGGAATGGTCTTCGACGCCGTTGCTCGCATACAAGGAGGCGGTTCATTCGAGGGAGGGACTCCGGTGGGCAACCGAGGACGAGGCCGTCGGGAACTCTGGACCCAGGGCATCGGCCTGCTCGTCGCGGCGGTGACGCTAGGAGTCTGGATCTGCTCGAATGGGACGGCGGCCGCACAGCCGTACGCCTACGTGACCGAGGTGACCCCCTTCGACGCCGCCATCGGCGTCATCGATACCGCGACGGCCACGCTCGTCACGTCGATCCCGGTCGAGGACGGCTTCTATCCGTCGGGCGTCGCAGCGCTGCCGGACGGCAGCCGGGTCTTCATCGCGGGAATCAACGGGGGCGTGGCGACCATCAGCACCGCCACGAACGCGCTCGTCGCTCCGACTGCCGACGGTGGAGACGAATTCCGCAGCGCGGGGGTGCGGCCCGACGGCTGCCAGCTCTACCTCCCGGGAAGCTCGGAGGTCACCGTCCTCGACCCGGCCACGTTCCAGCTGCTCGGGTCGATCGACCTCTCGCCGTTCGGAATCCAATCCTTGAACCACATCGCGTTCAGCCCGGATGGTCGTCACGCCTACGCGACCGGGCGCGACTCCAACCCCAACGGTCTGGTGACCGAGATCGACACGGCCACGCTCACGGTGGTCGGTGACCCGATCCTCCCCTGCTACACCCCGCCGGGGGAGGCCGACGAGGTCTGCTCACAGTACGCCGACCACGTGTCGGTGACGCCGAACGGAGCTGAGATCTGGGTGACCGATCACCAGCTCCGGGAGATCTGGATCATCAACGCTGCCACGCGAGCCGTCACGGCCTTCCGGCCGAGCGACTTCGTCAACGATTTCCTCGCCTTCAGCCCCGACGGAGCACACGCCTACCTCGGGGAGGCAGGGGGGTACGCGCCGTCCCTCCAGGTCGTCGATACTGCGACCCGCAGCGTCGTCAACGAGGTCTCACCGGACAGCATCCAGGAGCAGATCAAGGACATCGCCATCACGCCGGATGGAGCGCGCGGATTCCTCGTCGGACCCGGATCGGGCAGCGTCTACGTCTACGACACCGCCAGCAACACGATCTCCCCGAACGCGATCGCCGTGGGAGCCTTGAGCACCTACATCGCGATCGCGGCCCCCATCCACCAGGTCTCGTGCCCGGAGCCAGCAGCCGCGTGGACAGGTCTCGCGGCGCTGGCGGCGCTGGCCGCCACGAGCGCGAGGCGCCGCGGCCAGAAGATCTAGAGCGTTGGCGGATACCGACGACAAGGGACGAGGTGGTCTTCCACAATCTAGGGGTCGAGAACTGATCACCCGACCCGCTGAGGAGGCGCCCCGGGAGGGATTTACGGCCCCTCACCTAGACCCTGCGCGGATGGCGTCTCCGGCTCGTCGCTAGCCCGAGCAGTCCAGTCATCGCGAGCAAGCCCGATAGGCCCGCGTCGGGCTCGGGGACCATCGCGACACGAAATCCGGTATCGGGGTACGTCTTCGACGGGTCGTCGGCGTACGGGCTCGCCGCGTCTTGGCCGCCGAAGCAGTCGTAACATCCGCCCCGAATGCCCCGGAGGCCGATGGGCGCGATCGTCTCGTTCCACTCGGCGGCGTTGGCAGCTTGGTCGAAGGTGCCGTAGGGGCTCGCCGAGCCCGTGTAGCCGCCCACGTTCGAGGGCCCGTGGTTCGGCCCCCCGGTGGGGCAATTGGCCGTGTTCGGCGTCGCCGTCGGTGGGAACGCGCACGTCGGCGGGGTGTCGCTTCCCGTCGGGTAGTCGAAGTAGACGCCGCCCGGGCTGTAGTACGCGGCCTTGTACCACTCGTTCTCGCTGGGGAGGAACGTGATGGCTCCGCCGTTGCGCGTCACCGTGGCCCCGTTGCTCGGCACCGGAGTGCCGCCCTGGAGCGGGTAGGCCCCCGTCTCCGTGGCCCCGCTCGCCTGTCCGTTGTTGAGCCAGTTCGCGAAGCGCAGCGCATCGAAGAAGGTGATGTAGCCGACGGGCTTGGCCTCGTAGCCCGCCGTCACGGCGTAGCTGTAGCTGCCGTCGCTCCCGGTCTGCGCGATGACGTTGCCCATGTTCGGGTCGTAGAGCGAATACGGGTCCGACGCGGCCTTCGCGTTCAGGAACTCGGCGTACTGGGCGTTCGTGATCTCGTACTTCGAGATCTGGTACGAATAGGCGACCGACCCGCAGTCCGCGGCGCTGTTCACGCAGTTCGACGCCGTGTCCGGGGCGTTGCCGGGGTCGCCGACGCTGACCCAGTCGATGGTGACGGCGTCCCCCGAGAGCGGGACGAGGAGAGCACCGAAGAGAAGCAGCCGACGCATCGAATCTACCTCCATCGCGTTCACTCGCCCTGTTCCGCCCGCGCACGCCTCGCCTTCCTGCCCACGGCCCAGCCCGCGACCACCACGACCTCGATGCCGAGGAGGCCGCACCCCAGCGGCGCCTCGCGACCAGCGCTCGGAGCCATGCACTGCGGGTCCGCGAGATCGATGAGTCCGTCGCCGTCGTTATCGGCTCCGTCGCTGCACTCCGTCTGCTCCACGCCAAATTGCGCGCCGCTGCAGCTCGGGTCGGGACCGACGCCGTTCGGGTCCCAGTCGATCAACCCATCTCCGTCGTTGTCGATGCCGTCGGAGCAGTCGACGGTCTCCCAGGGGTCGTCGGGAGACCAGCAGCCGGGATCGGCCGGATAGTCGACGAGACCGTCGCCGTCGTTGTCGATGCCGTCGCTGCACGCGGGCGGCGGCACCACAGCGATGCCGGCGGGCGCGACGAAGGCCATCTTCGTGAGCACGGACTGCTGGCCGTTCGACGGGCTCACGCGGATCACGCCGGGAACGCCATTGATCCCCAAGTCCGCGACCAGGACGTTGCCGGACTCGTCGAGGGCGAGTCCCGTGATCGTCGTGAAGAAGCCATTGGACGACAGGACCGATCGCGTCCCGGTGGTATCGATGCGAATCACGGCGCGGTCGCCGTCGTCGTTGAAGTAGAGGGTTCCGTCCGGCGCGATCACGCCGTGGTCGGTCGTGAAGGAGTCGAAGGTCTGGTCGGAGAAGGCGATGGGAGCGCCGGGGACGGGGGAGACTGCGACGGGCGCCGGCAGCCCGCTTCCGCCGTGGAACGTCCACAGGATCGCAAGGCTCGCGAAGCGACTGCTGGGAAGCGAGCGATATTGGAAGAGGAGCGTCTTCGGATCGGTGCAGCAGGGCGACCACCAGGCGCCGTCGAGCGTCGCGAGCTGGATGACGTTCTGGTCGACGCTCTCCAGCGCGCGTACGTCGCGCAACAGCCACCCGGCTGCGCCCCTCGGGTTGTTCGGGTTCTCCACGGCCAGCAGGAGATCGCCATTCCGATCGTATGCTGCGCCCATGACGGTGCCACCGATCTGCCACCCGTAGGCCGCCGGGGTCGCGCGGCCAGTGCCGGGGTCGATGCGGTTCACGTCCGCCGACGTCGGACCCGCGGCGATCAGCTCGCGCGTCGGTCCGATGCGCAGCATGTCGAGCGCGACCGGCGTTCCGCCGAGCCGGAGCGCGCGCACGCCGGCCCCCGCGTTGCTCATGCGAAAGATGCCGCCGGCGCCTCCGAATGCGCCCGTGTCGGAGAGCACGACGTCGCCGGTGGCGAGCTTCGGCGACGCCGTCCCACCGGGCACCGCGGCAATGCTCCAAGGCGAGTTCGAGCACATCGTCGTCGGGGCGGCGAGCGTCGCGCCACCGCGGATCGGATCGATCTCGACGATGCGGCACTCGCCGCCGCCGTCACCGTCTGCGACGAAGTAGCGGTCGCCGCTCGTCGTCGTCACGTCCTGCGGGTCGTCGAACGTGCTGCTCGAGAACATCCCCCGTTGCGCGCCCGTGTTCGGGTCGAACACGTATACCTCCCCGTTGCGCGGCACGAGCACGTTGCCAAAGCGGTCGACGCCGGGCTTCTCGATGAAGGCGCCGAGGTTCGTCGCCAGGACGGTCGTCGTACCGTTCTGCTGCCACACGCGCAGCAGCTCGCCGCCGTTCGCACCGCTCGTCACGAGGATCGCGTCGTTGCCGTATTGATCCAGGCTCGAGGTGATGCCACGAGGATCGGGAATCGACCCGGCGACAAGCGTCACGAAAGGAGGGTTCAGGATGTACACGTCGCCGCTGCCGGTCAGCTCGTAGACCGATCCCGAGTACGACCCGATAGCGACATCGATCGAGGGCAGGCCGATGCTGGCCTGGAACGCGCCGCTCGGCGTGTAGCGGAGAGTCCCGGCGAAGGGATCCGCGACGATCGCGTTGCCCGCGCGGTCGACGGCGATGCCGCGCGGGTCGTACAGCGGCGGACCCGAGATCACGACGGTGCTGGTCGACGAATCCGGCGTCCATTGTCTCACGCCCACGTTCGGATCGAGGATGAGGACCGATCCCGCTGGGAAGCCGCGCGCCGTCGGCGCGGCTGACGCCAGGATGAGGAGCAGCGAGGCGATATGCCACACCGGCGATCGTCGAGCCCATCTCGGCTCAGGGTGCATTCGAGAGCTCCTCCACGCCTCATGTGGGCACGGCAAACCCCGACCACCCCGCGACGCCAGGGGCGGCGGCGAAGGGCAGGAATCGATGACATCATTTTGGGTTGGGAGACCGAGCCGGACCGTGATCCCTGCGTGATCCGGGGGATCGGCGCAGGGCCTCTCCGAGTGGCGCCATGCGATTCCGCTTCGCCGACTGCCAGCTCGACCGGGAGGCGCGCACCCTCGAGCGCGCGGGCCAGCCCGTCCACGTTCAGCCCCTGGTCCTCGATCTCCTTCTTCTCCTCCTCCAGCAGCGCGGTCGGGTCGTCTCGGAGGATGTGCTGCGCCGGAGCCTCTGGCCGGACGTCGCGGTCACGGACGCATCGCTCCGACGCCTCGTGAAGGAGGCGCGACGATCGATCGGGGATGACGGCGAGAGACAGGCGCTCATCCTGACCATCCGCGGTCGGGGCCTGCGTTGGTCGGCCCCGGTCAGCCTCGAGGATGGCTGGGACACGGCCTTCGCCGGAGGACAGGAGGTCCTCGAGGCACTCGAGCAGAAGCTCGAGGAAGTGGTGGGCGGCCTCGGCGGCCTGACGCTGCTGCACGGGCCGGCGGGAATCGGGAAGACGCGCACGTTGGCGGAGATCGAGATCCGCGCTCGGATGCGTGGCTTTCGCGTCCTTCACGGGTCGGGCCGTCCGGAGGCGGAGGGGGACGCGTTTCACCCCTGGCTCGACGTTGCGAGGGCCCTGGGGATCGACGCAATCCTGCCGGGTGAGCCGCTTTCCGCCGGCACGCGGTCTGACGACGCCTCGCAGGCCAACGCCAGACGGTATGCAGGCTTCCGCGCGGTCTCGAAGACGCTCGCCCGTGCCGCCCGCGCGCGCCCCCTCCTCATCGTACTCGACGATCTCCAGCTCGCGGACCGCGACGGCCTGGAGGCGCTGCGGTTTCTCGCTCCGGCGCTCGTGAGCGCTCCGGTCTGGGTCGTCGGCGCCTACCGAACGGGTGGCGGACCGCGGACGTCGGAAGCCCTGCGCGCGCTCGCCGCGCTTGGAGCCGAGACGTCGACCCAGGATCTGCCGCTGCGCGGCCTGGCGTCGGACGAGATCCGGGTCCTGCTCGGGAGTCGCTTGGGCGCCGAGGTGAGCGCGCCGCTCGCCACGCTGCTCGCTGAGCGCGCCGGTGGCAATCCGCTCTTCTGCCTCGAGATCGCGCGATCGCTGCAGCGCGAGGGCCAGTCTCTCGAGGCCGAGCCCGGCTCCGAGTTCGAGGCGAAGCTCGCACGGGGGATCGGACCGCTGCTCGAGCGCAGGCTGTCCGCGGTCCCGGCGGTGGCCCTCCGGCTGCTTCGTGCAGCCGCTGCACTGGGCGACTCGTTCGACCCGAGCATCGCCGCCGCGGCCGAAGACCTCGCCTCGGATGCGGTGGAGCGCGCGCTCGACGTGTGCGCGGCAGCCGGACTGATCGAGCGCGAGACGCCGGAGCGATGGCGCTTCGCCCACCCCCTCCTCGCCGAGGCCGTCTATGGACGGCTCGAGGCGGAGCGAGACGGAGGCGCACCGGCCCAGCACGCCCGCATCGCGGGGGCCTGCCGGCGCCTCGGCATCGCAGACCCGTTCGTGCTCGCACACCACTTCGCAAAGGCGTGGCCAGTGGTGAGCGCGTCGGCTGCGCTGCCCTACGTCCATGCTGCGGCGCGCGAGGCGCTCCGGCGATCCGCGCTCGCGGATGCCGTGTTCTGGTATCGATCCGTCGTCGCGTTCGCGGACGAGGCCGGTGTTCCGGATGCCGAGCTCTACGAGCTGCTGATGGAGTACGGGGATGCGAGCCTCGCCCTCGCCGGGACCGAGGAGGCGCGAGCGAGCTTCGAGCGCGCCGCACAGCTCGCGCTCGACGCGAAGGACCGCGATCGGCTCGCCCGCGCCGCACTGGCGTATGCGCATCGTCCTTCCGCGTTCGGAGCGCATCGGGGCGTCCTTCACTGGCTGCGCGCCGCGCAGTCGACACCTTGCGACGACCGAGGCTTGCAGGCGCGCGTCGCGAGCCGGCTCGGCTCCGAGCTCTTCTTCGCCGGAGCCAGCCATGCAGAGGAGGCGCGGGTTCTCATCGCGCAGGGCGTCGCGATCGCGCGCGAGCTCGGCGATCCCGCCGCGCTCGCGCCGGCCCTCCTCGATCTCAGCCTGTCCGAGTTCAGCGCCCGCGACACGCGCGCGTGGCTCGCCGTCGTCGAGGAGGTGGACCGACACGGTCGAGCGAGCGGAGACCTCGAGATCGCCTTCCGCGGTCTCTCCGCACGCGCCGCCGGATACCTCGAGATGGGCGATCGGGAGGGGGTCGAGAGCGTCGAGCGGGCTTGTCGCCGCTTCCTGCGCGACCATCCGAGCACCTACGCCGCCGTCGTCACGCGCAGCATCGACGTGATGCTCGCCCTGCTGGACGGGCGGTGGCCCGAGGCGCAGGCAGGGATCGAGGTCGCAGAGCGCGACCTGCGCGCAACGGCGAGCGTGGGATTCTCGCTCCTGGTGGCGGTGCAGCGGATCCTGCTCGCGATGGAGCAGGGCGAGGGCGAGTCGCTCCTGGCCCGGGCGGATGGGCTCGCCACCCGCTACGGGTCTGTGCCGGCGGTCGTCGCATTCACGGGGCTCATCCACGCGCGGTTCGGTGACGAAACGGCGGCCCGATCTGCGCTCGCACACTTCATCGACGCGCTTCCAACGCTCGCGTTCGACCGCAATCGCTTGCCCGGACTCGTCTCTGCTGCAGAGCTCGCCTACCGAGTGTCCGCCAGGGAGGCCGCGGTGGCGCTCGAGCGGCAGCTCGCTCCCTTTGCCGATTCGGGAGCCGTGCTCGGCAATGCGGCTGCCGCCTACCTCGGATCCGTCTCCCACGCGCTCGGCTGGACTGCGGCGGCGCGCGGCGACGTCCGCGCCTCCGTCGGGCATTTTCAGCGAGCGCTGCACGTCCACGAAGCGCTCCGGAGCCCGCCTTGGGCCGCGCGGAGCGCCGAGGCGATCGGGGTAGTCCGCCGGCTTCGCGCCGTTGGGCCATCGACACGACGCCCGCTTCGTTCGCCCCCGCATCGCGGCGCCCAGCGGTAGCGCGGGAGGAGGGAGCGCGAGACTTGGGAGCCGGCCCGCCCTGGCCCGGAGAAACGCGCGAGTTGGAGAGCGAGCTAGGAGCTGAGCACCATCCAATCCTGAATCCCCTAGCCTGAATCCCCTAGCTTCGCCTGCCCCGCAACAGATCGCACGCCCGACGGACAGACTGGCTGCGCCGAGGGCCGCAGGTAGAACACGGCGCGTCGCAGGCCGTGCGCCATTGGATTGAAGCGAGGACGGCCGCCGGCGTCCTGGCGGTGCTAGGGTGGTGTGCGCGGAACCGCGCGTTCAGCTCCACCCCACCGGCAGTGGTATCGTCTGGTCCTCAACCCCGGGAGACGAATCATGGCCGACTTCGAGTCCCTGCGCAGCGCACAGATGGCGAGCGGCGTCGCCGTCGACGAGCGTGTCACCAGCTTCCTGAGGCGGGTCTACGGATGGATGTTCGTGGGCCTCGGGATCACGGCGGTTGTCGCCATGGCAATGGCGAGCTCGCCGGCGATGGTGCGCACCCTGGCCGGGAATCCCATCCTGTTCTTCGGCCTGATCTTCGCCCAGCTCGGTCTAGTCTGGTCGGTGTCGAGCCGCGTCGGCACCCTCGCGCCGGGAACGGCGGCGGGCCTCTTCCTTCTGTACTCGGCACTCACCGGAGTCACCTTCTCGCTGATCCTGCTGGCCTACACCGGCGCCTCGATCGCGATGGCGTTCTTTACGACCGCGGGCATGTTCGGGGCCCTCGCGCTCTACGGATCCACGGCTCGACGCAGCCTGGCGGGCCTCGGCCAGTTCGCCTTCATGGGCCTGGTGGGCGTGATCCTCGCCTCGATCGTCGGGTTCTTCTGGCACAGCGAGACGCTCCAGCTCGTGATCACGCTGGTCGGCGTGATCGTGTTCACGTGCCTCACTGCCTACGACGCACAGCGCCTGAAGGCGATGGCGCTGCAGGTCGACGGCCCGCAGGCGGGCTCATATGCAGTGAGCGGCGCCTTGTCCCTGTATCTGAACTTCATCAACCTGTTCTTGATGATTCTCCGCCTCCTGGGCGGCCGGAGGAGCTAGCGGCCGCCGCACTGCGGCCAGCCGCGGCATCCGCCTGCACCCGCCACGGCTGGACGGCCCCAGACGGCCCCAGATGCGGTCCCGCCGCGCGGGCGACTAAAGGAGCCCGCGCCCGCCGCCAAAAGGGTCTCCTCGACGAAATCTGAGCGCCCTCTCCCGGGAATCTCCCGGACCGCCTCCACGACCGCTTCGTTCGTCTCCACGCGCACGCCTCCCGAGATCTAGCCGCGCTCAGAACGTGTAGCGGAGCGTCGTGAAGATCTCGTCGCGGGTGCGCAGCGCCGAGAGGCCGTTCTCCACGGCCATGTCGTAGGCGTGGGAGCCGACCCGGTCGAGGCCGGGCTGGAGCTCGTTGATCGGCGACACCTTGAACTGC
>Ga0335082_10001830_pt1 | contig 22742 bp, 19 predicted proteins | sample Lox_Sample_41_FD_206718 | JGI IMG/M metagenome (GOLD analysis project Ga0335082, IMG submission 206718) | Soil microbial communities from Loxahatchee National Wildlife Refuge, Florida, United States - Lox_Sample_4.1 | ecosystem: Environmental > Terrestrial > Soil > Wetlands | place: USA...
TCGCGCGCGATGCGCCCCCCGCGCGCCCGCCGCCGCTGTCGGTCTTCGCGCCGAGCTCCCGCTTCTTCAGCCTGCTCGGCTGCCTCGACACGGAGGTGTCGAGCGGCGCTTGCACCACCACCACGATCGAGATCGGCGCCCACCTGACCTCGCTCCCCGAGCCGTCGCCGGAGAGCGCGGAGATGGTCGCCGCCGGGGTCCTCGCCGGCCTCGGCGCTCGCCGCCGCCCGCGCCCGACGAGGTCCCGCTAGCTGCGGAGTCGAGCCCGCCTGCGGCGGAGCCACAGCACCAGCGGGAGCGCCGCCGCGAGCTCGGCGCCGAGCCCGCACGCGTTGGGCCGCTCGTCCGTCCGGTAGGGCTTGTTGCACTGCGGATCCGGCGGGCCGAGCGCGACGCCGTGGTTCGCCGCGGCGCCGCCGTCGAAGTCGATCCCGCCGTCGCCGTCGTTGTCGAGCCCGTCCTGGCACGCGAACTTCTCGCTCGGGTCGTTCGCCGAAGAGCAGCCCTTGTCCGCCGGATAGTCGTGCGCGCCGTCGCCGTCGTCGTCGATGCCGTTGCGACAGGCTGGAGTGGCGGAGAGGCCGTACACGGACTGCGCGCCCGCGATGTCGTCGGGCGACGGCACGCGGTTGATGTTCACGCAGCACCCGGGGCCCACGTACATCACCTCGGGCGGTCCCGCGGGCGGATGGCCGAGGCCCATCGCCGCGTGGCCGAGCTCGTGCAGGAAGAGGCCCTCGAGGTCGTTCCTGTAGACCGGATCGCTCGGGAAGGGATCGCCCTCGTTGCCGGGCTGGATCGCGAACTGGGACGACAGGTCGAAGATCAGATCGCCGGCAAGGGGATCGTGGAAGTGGAGATCGTCGCCTGGCGGCCCGTAGCCGACGGCGCCGACGAAGGAGAAGCCCGACCCGGGCACCGCCGCGAACGCGCCGATCCGGATGTCGGGGCTCGTCGCGCCGGTCGAGCCCATTGGCAAGCCGGGGTCCGCGATCGGTCCAACGACTGGACGCCCGCCACCAGCGACCACGTCCGGAAGGCGCGCTGGAGCGCGGCGTCGAACGCACCCGTGCCGTACTGTGCGTCGATCGCGCTTTCGCGCTTCGGAGAGCCGTGACGTTGCTCCCGCCCGTGACCTCCGTCGAGATCTCCTGGCTCGGGTCGACGGTCGTGCCGTCCGGCATGAAGCCCCACGTGATCACGGCCAGAGTCCCGTGCGTGGGGTCGTCCCATTTCGAGCCATAGCTGGCGAAGGTCACCCTGTCGGCGGCGGCGATCCCCGCGAGACACAGGGATAGGACTCCAGCGCATGCAGTGCGCAGGGCGAGCAGCAGCTTGTTCATCGAGGGCCCCCTCCACGAGCACTCTCCCGACGCGGTTCGTTCCCGCCGGGATTTCGCGAGCCTCTCGAGCGCGTTTCGCGCGCCGCGCGATCTCCAGGGGGATCTACCAGACCCAGGGCACCAGCCGGAAGCGAGTGCGCCGCGCGTACCCTTCGTAGCCCGGGAGCTCGCGGCGCAGGGCCCGGTCCTCGAGCCGCGTGCGCGCTGCGAAGAGGAGGGCGACGAGGACCGCAGGCGCGAAGGTCCACGCCGACCCGAGCATCAGCGGCGTGGCGAGCGCGCCGAGGATCGCGGCGAGGTAGCCGGGGTGTCGCACGAGCCGGTAGGGACCGGTGGTCACCACGCGATGGCCTCGCTCTTCCTGGATCCGCACGAACTGCTCGAAGTGCCGGTTCTCCACCATCGCCCAGCCGCCGAGGAACGAGGCCGGGACGAGGACCGCGAGTCCGACGGAGAAGAGGGACGGCGGCAAGGTCGACCAGCGGAAGCGGACCGCGTCGAGGCCGGCGACTACGGGCGTGGCGAGAGCCAGGAGCAGCCAGAGCGCTGCGAAGGCTCTGTCGAAGGACTTGACCCCTGTCCCGATCGCGCCGCGCTGGTTCAGGACCTCCGGAGCACGAAGCGCGAGCACCACCAGCGTGAGGCCTTCGAGAAGAAGGACTGCGCCGAGGTAGCTCCATCCTCGAGGCCAGTCCCAACGGCCGGCGGCTCCGAAGAGCAGACCGGCGAAGAGCGCGAGGAGGCCGATTCGCTGCGCGGCGTAGCGAAGGCCGCGCGCGTCGACTCCGCTCGAGGCCGATTCCTCTGCCATCAGCGCGCGCTCGCTCGAGCCGGGCTCACCCGATCATCGCTCGGTCCGCACCTCCGCGTCGCGTCGCTCCGCGTCGGCGAGCGCGTCCTCTGCAGAGTCGAAGACCGAGACCGAGAGTCCCGCGGTGCTGTCGCCGCCGCTTCGCACGACGTGGTACTCGACGGCGCCTGCGGGCCCGCCCGCCGCGAGCTCGGGGACCTCTCGCTCGACGACGAAGAACTGGCACATCGGATGGAGCCAGCTCCTCCCCTCCTTCGACCACCTGCGGTCTGCCATGCGGCTCCTCCCGATCGGCCCGCCGCTCGTCGGCTCCTTGCCCGCCTCTAGCGTCCCCTCAGCTTCGCGATCGCGTCCTCGTCGACGCCTGCCTCGCGAAGCACCGCCTCGCCGTCGGCGTCGAGGTCCGCGCAGGCGCGCCGCGACCCGAGCGCGACCCCCTCGATGCGGAACGGCGGCGCGAGGCTCTCGAAGCGCCCGGCCTTCGGATGCTCGAGCGGCTCGAAGTAGCCCATCGCGCGCGCCTGCGGGTCGTCGAGGACCTCCTCGATTCGGTTCACGGGCGACCAGATGAGACCGGCGGCGTCGAGGCGCGGCCGCCACTCGGCGAGCGTGCGCTTCGCGAACGCCGGCTCGAGCTCGGCGATCAGCGCGGCGGCATTGGCGGCGCGCGTGAACGGCTCGGCGAAGCGCGGGTCGGTCGCGAGATCCGGGCGCTCGATCGCCTCGAGGAGGCGCGGCCAGTAGGCGGTCGGGTCGACCATCACGAGCAGGATCCACCGTCCGTCCTTGGCGACGTAGGTGTTCCAGAGTGGGTTCGGGGTCGTCTTGCGGTCGTGGCGCTTGATCGGCTCGCGCGTGACGAGCGCCATCGCGAGGTCGCAGCCGAGGGTGTAGAGCCCCGTCTGGAGGAGCGACACCTCGACGTAGCGGCCCTCCCCCGTGGCGTCGCGCATGCGGAGGGCGGCGAGGATCGCGACGACCAGGTTCGACGCCGCGGCGTGATCGCCGACGCCGGGCCGCAGCATCGAGGGCGGGACGCCCTCGTCGCGCATCAGGTCCATCATGCCGGTGCGCGCCCAGTAGGCGGCGTAGTCGAAGGCCGGCCGGTCCGCCTCCTCACCCCCGAGGCCGTAGCCATTGATGGCGCCCACGACGAGGCTCGGCTTGCGCGCGAGAAGCGCCTCGTGGTCGAGCCCGTACTTGACGCGGCGGCCGGGCAGCAGGTTGGTGATCACCACGTCCGCGCCGTCGATCACGCGCAGAAGCGCCTTCCGCGCGTCGGGATGGGTGAGGTCGAGCAGGATCGAGCGCTTGCCGCGGTTGTCGAGGTGGAAGCCGGGGCCCTCCGGGAACTCGCTCCGATAGCCGGAGTAGAGCGGCCGGCCGCGGCGGTAGATCTCGCCCTTTGGCGGCAGCTCGACCTTGATGACCTCGGCGCCGAGGTCTGCGAGCAGCGCGCCCGCGGCGGGCACGGCCACGTAGTGGGCGATCTCGATCACGCGCACGCCTTCGAGCGGTGCCTTCACGCCCCGTCCTCCGGTTCCCGCCGCCGGGTCGTGCGGAAGGATAGCCACCGCTACCGCGACGCGTAGCGATGGGCGGGTCGCTGACCGGAGACCCGCAGATCGCGCAGGCGGCGCATGTCGATCACGAGGTCGTAGCGGCCGCGCGGCGGAGCGCCCCGACCCGTGGCGATGCGGCAGTGCCTCGGCGGTCGACACGACCCGGATTCGCGCTCCTCGATCACCGCCTTGAGCATCTCGCGCGGCACCCAATCCGACGCGCTCGAGAGCGAGCCGAACTCGTCCTGGAAGCGCAGCGGCGCCAGTGTGCCCCCCGGCTCGGGTCGCACCACGAAGATCGCGGCCTCGTCGCGCAGCGGCCGCGCACGCACCGACTGCTCGATCAGCGCCAGCTCCTGCTCCTGTGGAGCTGCGATCAGGTCGTAGGCGTGGAACCGCGCGAGCGGAAGGCCGACGAGCGCCAACAGCCAGAGCGCGGCGGGCGCGAGCCGTCGCCCGAAGGGTGGCAGGCGCTCCGCCAGCACCTCGAGGCCCTGCATCGCGAAGACCACGCACACGGCCGTGAGCGCCCAGAGCGTGCGGTACTTCGGCGTGCGCTCGGATGCGAGGAGATTGGCGGCGAACGACCCGAGCACGAGCGCCCCTGCGCTCATCGCGAAGAAGCCCGCCTCGCGGACGCCGCGGCGGAGCGCGGAGAGCGCCGCGACCGCGATTGCGCCGCCGGTTGCCGCCGCCATCGCCCAGTACGCGGGCGACGGACCGCGGTCGTCGTCGCGCAGGACGACCACTGCCAGCGCGTTGTGCAGAGGCTGATCGAGGAACCACCGGAACTTCGTCCAGGGATTCGGATCGAAGGACCAGAGCCGGGCGGGCTCCGCGACTCCGCTCGCGAAGAGCCCCGTCGCGATCGCGAACGCGAGCCCGAGGCCGGCGCCGAGCGTGACGAGATGGAGGGCGAGCCAACGCGCGCGCGCCGCGATCGGCTCGCGACGGCGCGCGACGAGGCCCGCCGCGACGGGCACGACGTAGAGGAGCACCTGCGGCTGGTAGAGGAGCGCGCCGCAGGCCACCAGCGCCGCGCCCGCCGTCCGCCGCGGCCAGCCGCCGCGCTCGGCCAGGACGAACCCGCCGAGGCCCGCGAGCGCCGACAGGACGACCGGAAAGCAGATCGCCCATGCGATGTCGATCTGGGCGGCGGGCAGGAGCGCGAGCAATGCGGCCAGCGCGAAGCTCTGCGAATCGGCCCAGCCCGCGCGCCGCAGCGCGCGATGGGCGAGCAGCGCGACCAACCCCATCGCAAGCGCAGAGAGCGCCCGCGCGATGCGGAGGTCGTCGATCCCGTCGAGCTGCGCGAAGGTGCGCTCCAGGACGGCTCCGTAGAGAGGCCGGCCCTCGGAGGCGCACCAGCTCTCGACCTTGCCGGGCTCCTCGTGGGACTCGCGCAGGATCGAGTAATCGTCGCGAAGCCCGAAGTGAGCTGCGATCGTGTTCTGGTAGAGCGCGCACGGAAGCAGCAACAAGGCCATGCTGACGAGCCAGCGTTTGGCCGTCGACGAGCCCGCGGCTCGCGACATCGTGCCTCGTCCCCCAGACGCCACGTGGGTCCGAAGGGTGGGCCGCGCGACGCCATCCCGCAAGCTGTGGACGGGACGCGCAAGGCGGAGGCGTCACGAAGGCGCGACTCGATCGCAGGCGCGGTGTAGAATGGAACCGTGAATGCTCCGCGCTTCATGCGCCAGGTGAATAGGGTCTTCACGAACCCGCTGATGCGGACCTTCGCGTGGCGGGTCCCGCCCCTGGCCGTCGTCCACCACGTCGGGCGCAAGAGCGGCCGGGCCTACCGGACGCCGGTCGTCGCCTTCTCTTCCGCCGAAGGCTTCGTGATTCCGATGACCTACGGCCGCGACGTCGACTGGGGGCGCAACCTCCTCGCCGCGGGCGGCGGCGAGATCGAGCAGAGCGGCCGGCGCGTCGCCCTCGCCAATCCACGGATCGTCGGCTTCGGCGCCGCCGAGAGGCAGCTGCCCGCCGCGGTCCGACCCGTCTTCCGCGCGATGAGCCTTCCGGGCTACGTCCTCCTCGACCGCCAGCCCGAGAAGGCCAAGCGAGCCACGCGCGCGAAGGCGTGAGGCCAAGCCCACCGAGAGCGACTCGGAATCGACCCCGATCGCGTGTCCGGTGCGGTTGGCCGCCCCAGGCGCCGAGGCATTGCGCCCCGCTCCGCGCGGTGCCACCGCTCCTCGGCGCGCACGGCGCGGCACGCTCGATGCACCTCCCCGGGACCGGGGACAGAGGAGGGGACCGATGGACGTCGTCGTTTGCGCGACGCGCACGGGGCCTTTGCGGCGCGTCAAGGCGCTGATCGCGGCCGCTCTTCTCCTGGAGCTGGCATCGGCCTCCGCGTATGCGGCCGGGATCTACTGGACGAACGAGGCGTCGAGCACGATCGGTCGCGCAAATCCGGATGGGACGGGCGTCGACAACAGCTTCATCGCCACGAGCGACCATCCGTACGGCCTCGCGGTCGATGGGACCTTCATCTACTGGGCGATCTACAACGGGTACATCGGTCGCGCGAGGCTCGACGGCACCGGTGTCACGCAGCACTTCATCGCGACCGAATCGAACAGCGGAGGCGTTGCAGTCGACGGGACCTTCATCTATTGGACAGACGCCTCCCTGGGCCGGATCGGCCGCGCGAACCTCGACGGCACGAGTGTGAACCGGAACTTCATCACCGGGCTCAACGTCCCGTGGGGCATCGCAGTCGACGCGACCTCGATCTACTGGACCAACCTCGGTCGCATCGGCCGGGCGAATCTCGATGGCACCGGGGTGAACGTGAATTGGATCACGAATGGGGTCGGCGCGACCTACGACCTCGCCGTCGACCGCACGTTCATCTATTGGGCCGATCGCTATCTGAGCGTCATCGTCCGCGCGAGGCTCGACGGAACTCCCGGGAATCAAGTCTTCATCACCGGAGCCAACACACCCTTCGGCATCGTTCTCACCGGGGCTTCGATCTACTGGACCAACCAGGACTCGAACTCGATCGGCCGGGCAAACCTCGATGGCACGGGCGTGATCCAGAACTTCATCACGGGGCTCCAGAGCCCCTTCGACGTCGCGGTCTCCGCCGTCGCGCAGTGCAGCGACGGCGTCGACAACGACGGCGACGGCCTCGTCGACTACCCGGACGATCCCGGCTGCAGCAGCGCGGCGGATCCCTCGGAGCGCGAGTCGACCCTCATCTGCGACGACGGGATCGACAACGACGGCGACGGCCTGGCCGACTACCCGGACGATCCCGGCTGCAGCGACCCGACGGATGCGTCGGAGCGCGAGTCCACCCTTCCCTGCGACGATGGGATCGACAACGACGGCGACGGCCTCGTCGATCTCGCCGACCCCGACTGCGGCGGGGATCCGAGCCACCCGAGCGAGGCGCCCGTCTGCAGCGATGGGATCGACAACGACGGCGACGGGGGAATCGACTTCGACGGCGGCGCCTCGGCGAACGGAGGCGTTCCACTCGGTCCGCCCGACCCCGGCTGCCTCGACGCGAGCGGCATGACCGAGAGTCCCGCCTGCCAGGACGGCGTCGACAACGACGGGGACGGCGGGATCGACTTCGACGGGGGCGCATCCGCCAATCACGGCGTCGCTCTCGGGCGGCCCGACCTCGAGTGCGGGAGGACGCCCTCCCGCGACTACGAGACGGTCACGCGGGCGTGCGGTCTCGGGGCCGAGCTGTCGGTGGCGGCCCCAGTTCTGATCTGGCTGCACCGGCGTCGGCGCCGCACGGGCTAAGCGCCTCCATCCCGAGCATGGCCGCCGCGCGCTAAAGGCGACGTCGCGGCGGCTGGGCTAGGCGCCGAGCAGCGTCCCTCCCCAGTCGGCCGGATCGACGTCCGCGATGGACTGCGAGAATGTCCAGCGGTGGCCGCCAAGATCTTCGGCCGTGTACTGCCGCTCGCCGTAGCGTTGGTCGGCTGGGGCGCTCAGGATCCGTGCGCCGCCCGCCTTCGCCTTCGCGTGGTGCGCGTCGACGTCGTCGACGCGCACCATCACGGAGCCGCCGGCGCTCGCCGCGTCGCCCGCGAACTCCACCGCGACGATCGACGCGCCGCCGAAGCAGAGCTGCGCCCGATGGCTGCCGATCCGAAGCCGCTCGCGGAAGCCGAAGGCTCGGCACAGCCAGGCCGCGGCCTCGCGCACGTCGGGGTAGGCGAGCTCCGGGATGATCGTTCCGGGCGCCATCGAGCGGTTCGCTCTCAAGTCGCGCTCCCCCGTGCCCACGGCGAACACGCTAGCGCGGCGCACCCATCGGGGCGGAGCGCGCCCCGGAGCTCGGCTTGACCGCGACGAGGGTGCGTGTGAAATTGGAACATTGGACGGCGGCGGGGAGCGCGTCCCGAGGTCGACGGCCCGATGTGGGCAGGCGTGCGGTGGCGTCGGTTCCAGCTAGCCCGGCTCCTGGCATTTCCCTTGGTGGCGCTCGCCGCGAGCCCGGCCCTGGGGTCTCCGACCTTGGCGGCGGGAACGCTCTCGATCGTGCTCGCAGGCGTGGGTCCGCTCTCGATCTCCGGAAGCGGTGTCGTCGACGTCACCGCCACCGGCCTGCGCGTCGACGCGCTGGCGATGCCGGCCTCCCGCTTCCGCGCGACGGGTACCGTCGTTCCCGTGACGTCGTCTGCGGCGGCTCCGGTCCGCGGCGTCCAGGCGACCGTTCGCAACGCCTCCGGCTCTTTCCGGGGCGGAACCCTCGCTGGCCTGATGGCGCTCAACGGGGTGGCCAAAGTCTGTCTCTTCAAGGCCTGCTCAATCGCGACCGCGAACCTGTCGGTGCCGCTCAACGAGATCGGCGTCGGGGGCACCGTCGCCGTCCCGCCCGGATCGACCTCGGCGAGCGTGAACCTGACCGTTCGCGGAGCGCCCTGGACAGCGGGGGTCGCAGGCGTCGGCACGGTGACGCAGGCCGGCTTCCAGCGGGGTCCCGCATCGCTCCCGGGCTCGACGCTGTCGCATTCCGGCGCGGTCCGGCTCGTCTCGCCGATCTTCGTCAGCACGAACCTCGGCGCCTCGGCGACGGTGCCCGGCTTCGCCTATCTCGATCTCCACTTCACGCCCGAGCCCGATGCGCTCTCGCTCTCGCTCGCCGGGATCGCCGGCGTCGCGCTGCTCTGGCGGGCGCAGCGACGCTGACGGAGTCGACCGTCGCGTCGCGCTCCTATCTCCAGCCGAAGCGCCCGCCAGCGCCCGCGACGGGCTGCTTCTCCATCGCTTCCTGCAGCCGGCCGAGCGCCTCCTGGCACACGATCATCACCTTGCGCTTCTCGTTCAGTGACAGCGCGAGCGAGCGGACGTTGGTGTTCGCGCGCGAGAGCGCGAGGATCTGCGTCCGGAGCTCGGCGAACCGCGCGTAGCGCGAAGCGGCCTCGGCGAGATCGGCCGCCCCCGCGAGCTTCGGAAGCGCGCGGAGGCCATCGAGGTCCGCGCGCACCTGCTCGTCCTGCTCCTTCATCCGCGCCTCAAGCTCGTCCATCCGCGGGTCGCTGGCCTCCGCGATGTGCGGCGGGAGCAGCGCCTCGATGCGCAGCGCCCCGATCTCGGCGCCGAGCGCGAGTGCGAGGACCTGCTTCTCGTCCGGCACGCCCGCGCTTGCGGCGACGACCCGCGAGAGCGCGGCATTCATCTCCTCGATCGCGCCGGCGGCCGGGCCGAACGCGAGCGCGTACGCGCGCAGATTGGTGTTCTCGACGGCCATCTCGAGGAGCTCGTCGTCGACGCGCTGGAACTCGGCGAAGTGCGTCGAGAAGTCGGCGAGCAGGTCCTTCTCCTCCCGTGTTCCGTCCTGGCCGAGGAGGTCGGTCAGCTCCCGTCGCTCCCGCTCTACCTCCGCCGTCGTGGCGCGCGCTTGTGCCGCAAAGGCCTGGGACTCGCGATCGGTGATGGAGAGGACGGCGCTCTTCTCGGCTTCCGAGGCCGACGCCAGGCCGAGCTGCATGCGGCCGACGAGGGCGAGGCGCTGCGCTCGACGCTCGAGCTCCGCTTCGGGACGCGGCGGCTTGCCGAAGAGGAGCACCCCGAGGAGGAGCGCGAGCAGGAGGGCCGCACCGGCGGCCATCCAGAGGAGGTCGCGGAAGTCGGGTCGCATGCGCATGCCCCTCCCGAGGCAATCTCAGCCCGCGTGGCCGAGCACGCCGATCAGACCCGAGAACCCCGCGATGCCGAGGCCACCTGCGCGATCGTCAACAGGGCGCCGGATTCCGGCACGCATCGTCCGTCCCGGGTCCCGGAGGAGCGGGTCTCCACCTCGTCCCCTCTCGGCGGAGCGCATCGTATCACCGGCGCACCGCGGCGCGAATCCGACCGGGCGCGGCCGCCGTAGGCGGGATGAGGCCCGGAGGAACGCCCGCGATGCAAAGGCTCTTCTGCTCGATCCTCGCGGCGCTGGCGCTCGGCCCCTCGCTCGCGCGGGCGGCCGTCCTCTCCTTCACCGGATCGCTCTCGATCCAGGTGGCGGGCGTCTTTCCCGTGCCCGGGATCCAGCTCCCGCCGATCGTGGTGCCCGGCTCCGGGATGGCGAACGCCGCGGCGGAGAGCGCGCACCTCCAGACCTTGACGGTGCCCGCGTCCGCATTCAGCGCCGCGCAGGTCGTCCTCGCGATCACCGACCCGATGGCGAATCCCGTGCGCGGCATCCAGGCGACGGTGCACAACGCCGAGGGTCGCTTCTCCGGCGCGACGCTCGGCGGCGTCATGCCGCTCGCGGGCGTGACCAAGGTCTGCCTCTTCAAGGCGTGCTCGGCCGCGACGGCGAACATCTCGATCCCGTTCTCGGAGGTGGTCGGCGCAGGCGGGACGATCCACGTGCAGCCGCCGACCACCACGCGTGGCACGACCGTGGTCGGAGCGCCATGGACCGCGGGCGTCGCGGCGGTCGGGACGATCACCCAGATGGGCTTCGCGCACGGCCCGGGCTCGGGCACGAGCTCGACGGCGCAGGCCTCCGGCGCCGCGCGGCTCGTCTCCCCCATCTTCGTCAGCACCTCGATCGCCGTCTACGCGACGGCTCCGAGCTTCGCCCTGCTGGACCTCCACTTCGCGCCCGAGCCCAGCTCGCTCTTGCTCTCCGGAGGAGGCGCCGCGGTGCTGCTCGCGCTCGGGACGGCGCGCTACCGCCGGCGGCGCGCGACCGCGAGCGCCGCAAGCGCGGGCCAGGCGCCGCCGGGCTCGGGACAGGGGAGCTGGCCGCCACTCGCGCCGTAGGCCTGCGTCTTCGCCACCAGGTTGCCTCCGTCGGTCGAGGGCGTGGTCTGGTTGCCGTCTCCGGCGCCGAACGCCATCGCCGCGCAGTGCGACGCGGCGAGCGCCGCGGTGCGCGCGAAGAAGGTGTCGACGCGGTTGTCCTGCCATTCCTGCGAGACGTTCGGGAGCGCCAGATTCCCGACGGGCAGCTGCCACCAGACGACGGGCCGACCGACGCGCTCGGCGAGCGCCTGCGACCACGCGAATGCCTGCGCGAAGTTTGGCAGGCTCGCGTCGCTCGCGTCCCACCAGCGGTTCTGTCCGATCGACGCGTAGTAGCCCGCGTCGCGGTCGCTCGCGTCGACGACGACGAAGTCGCCTTGGTCGGCGCCGCACTCGGCGAGGAAGTCGCCGAGCTTCTGCGCCTCGCCTGCCACGTCGAGGGCGGGGTCTCGATTCTGCAGCACGTCGATCTGGGTGGCCCAGCCCGAGCCGTGGAGCCCGACCCGTGCGTTCGGCGCGTAGACGCGCGCCATCGCGATCATGCAGCGGCCGAGGCCCGCGATCGAGTTCTCCTGGCCGGCGCAGTCGGTCGGGTTCGCCGAGGCCACCGCGGCGGGAATCGCGTGCGGATTCGCGTCGACCTGCTCGGCGAAGCCCCAGAAGTCCGGCTCGATGTGGAGGAACGCGGTGCTCGAGCCGACCGCCTGGAGGACAAAGCGCCAATCCGCGAGGTAGCGGGCCATGAGCGGCTGGCTCGCGGCGGCCGCCACCTCCGGCGCGCCCTCCCCCGCCCCGCTGGTCTGGAGGAGTTCGTAGTAGGTCAGCATGGGGATCCGCCCGTTCGCCTGCTCGCCGGCGACGAAGTCGCGCACGTACTGGCCGGGCGGATCCTGGTCGTACTGCCAGCAGCCCCACCAGGCGCATCCTCCGCTCGCGTTGGAGCAGGAGTTACCGGCGGCGCTGCAGCCGGCGGCGCACGAGCCGCAGGGCGCGGTGCCGTCGAAGAGGCCGCCGGAAAGGTAGACGTAGCGGAGGTCGAAGGGCGCCGACTGCGCGACGGCATCGCTCATCGACGCGCCCACCAGGAGATGGCTGCGCCCGACCGAATCGAGCAGCGTACCGGCCAGGCAGGTCGCGGCGCGGGACCGGGTCGATCCCAACGCGAGCGCGACGACCGAAAGCACGAGGATGCGGCGACCTCCGGCGGGCGCCATCGAGATCTTTCGGCGCCGCGCCGACCGAACTGGATGCGCAGCGGCGGCGGCGCGCCTTGCAGTTTCTGCAAATTAGCACCGCTCGCGCGCCCCTTGGTCGTTTCTTGCATCGATCCGAGCCGCCATCTGTCTTCGATGCCACTCACCTCCTTCGTGAACCCACCTATTCGCACGGGGAGGAGAGGAGGTGCCATGAACGCGAAGGTGACGACGGGGTGGATCGTGGGAGCGCTCGTCTTCGGCTTCGCCGCGCCGCCGGCATCGGCCCTCGGCTTCGAGGTCTCGACGGCGATTTGGCTGAACTTCGATCAGGGCTCGCAGAACCAGCTCGCGCTCACGATCCCGGATCGACTCGGGGGAGGCGTCCGAACCACCCGCCTCGTCGGCGGCGTCCACGCGATCCTCACATTCAACTTCCTCGACTTCCTGTCGCCGAACGGCGTCAACGTCGACGCGACGGTCGACGAGATCCGGATCGCGGGCGCGAGCTTCGAGCTCTTCGAGGACACCCCGGACTCCGCGACGGGGACGCTCTGCGTGAACGGCGACCCGAGCGGCGCGGGGAGCGGGCATCTGCTGATCCCCGTCGCCGGGTGGCCGACGGTCTCGGCGCAGTTCAACACCGTCACCTTCCTGACCGGCGCGCTCGGCGCGTTCCTGCCGAACGGGATCAAGCTCGCGGCGCAGACGCAGGCCCCCCTGCAGGCCGACCTCCGGACGCTCTTCGCCAACAACTTCCGCGGCGGCCCGGCGGCGGTGCAGGCGAGCGCCACGGGTACGGTGCCCAAGGGCACGCCCTTTCTCCAGGGGTCGGCCTTCGCGCTCGACGTGACGCTGGTCAACAGCTTCGCGCCGCCCCCGGACGATCCGCTGCTCGAGGAGTGCGCGGCATTCCTCCAGTCGCGGTGAGCGCTCGGGGGTGTGATCCCGGTCATAGCAGGACGCCGCCAATCGTGACATCCTGTGCTCCGGAGGGCAGGAAGGATGGCAGCGGACAGCGATCCCACCGAGGCACTCCGGATCAAGCCCGCGAACGCCGATCTCGTGGTCGCCGAGGGTCCGGCGGAGGTCCGGGGCAAGCGATTTCGCATCACAGGTGCCGACGTCTGGATCGGGCGCCACGCCGACTGCGACCTCGCTCTTCCCGACGCGCGCGTCTCGCGCCTCCACGCGGTGATCGCCGTCCAGCCCGACGCGCTGGTCCTCTTCCATCGCAGCCAGACCAACGCAACGCTGCTGAACGGGGTTCCGGTGGGCGAGCCCGCGCCCCTCGCCGACGGCGACGAGATCGTCCTCGCGGAGGAGATCCGCCTGCGCCTGGAAGCGCCCGGCCTGCGCCGCGGCAACGCCCCGCGCGGATCGATGCGCTACGCGATGGAGGCGCGGCTCCAGCTCGAGGCGCGTATCGAGCGCGACTTCATCCGCTCCGGCTGCTTCTTCAACCTCGACGTCGCCGACTCGCTCGGGCTCTCCGCGGACGACGCGCGGCCCGACCACGTGGTTCTCTCCTTCGAGCGCTTCCGCGCCTTCGCGCTCGGCCTCGTCGAGCGGCACGGCGGGCGGATGCTGAACTGGAACGGCGACGAGGTGATGGCCTTCTTCGTGGAGGCGGACGGCGCCGTCGAGGCGGCGCGCGCGATTCTCTCCGAGCTCCCGGCCTGGAACCGCCGGCACAACCTGCTCGGCAAGCCCTTCCGCGTCCGGCTCGGGATCCACGTCGGCCGCGCCGCGATCGATCTCTCGAGCGGCGTCGCCTACGGGGCCGCGGTGTCGCGGGCCGGTCACCTGCAGAAGGCCGCGCCGCTCGACGGCGTGCGCATCTCGGACGACGCCTACCGGAGCCTCTCCACGAGCCGCGCGGCGTTCCGCTCTGCAGGTCCGCTGCCGCGCGAGGGCGTCCCGACCTACGCGCTCGCGGACTAGCCACAGCGCCTAGGCTGCCTACCCACGGCGCACGGGAAACCTTGCTCAGATCTTGGGCAGGGTGTGCGCGGACACGCCGCACGGAGCTCCGAACCTCTCGCTTCGACTCGCGCCCCTTTCGGCACGTCTGTGCGGAAACCGGCCGAGCGCCTCCGGCTGCGCACGCCTCGACGCAGATGGCAGAGCCCTTGCAGAACGCGAGGGCGGATCCGAAACCCAGAGGGAGAGCCATGACTGCGAGAATCGGATTGCGATGGATTGCGTGCGGGGTCGCCGTCACCCTGCTGTGTGGAGTCGCGGGCGCGCCGCCGGGTGCTCGCGCGGAGGACGCGGCGGCACCGGCCGCGGCGCCGGCGGCGCCGCAGCTTCCCGCCTACTTCAGCTCGACCAACGACCCGGCGAAGCCGAGCTGGCCCGACCCGACGGGCGGGGCCACGGGCGTCTGGGCGACGCCGGCCGGCGACGGCAAGGGCGACGTTCCCGATCAGCTCAAGATCTCGGACCTCTACGATCGCATCGCCCACAACCTGATCTCGATCAACTTCGTCTGGGCGCTGGTCACCGGCTTCCTGGTCATGTTCATGCAGGCGGGCTTCATGTTCGTCGAGACGGGGCTGTGCCGGGCGAAGAACGCCTCGCACACCTCGGCGATGAACTTCATGATCTACCCGCTCGGCTGCCTCGGCTTCTGGGTCTACGGCTTCGCCCTGGGGTGGGGCAACTGGTGGAACGGCCCGGTGCCGCCGGGCTGGTACGCCTCGCTCGGGCCGGGTCTCGCATCGCTGAACCAGGGTTGGGGCCTGGGGGCCGTGACGGACGCGACGGGCGCGCTCACCGGCGCCTTCAAGTACGGGATCGTCGGGCTCAAGGGCTGGTTCCTGAACCCGTCGGTCGCGGACGTCGGCGTGATGACGATCTTCTTCTTCATGATGGTGTTCATGGACACCACGGCCACCATCCCCACCGGCGCGATGGCGGAGCGCTGGGCCTGGAAGAATTTCATCATCTATGGGCTCTGGATCGCCCTGCCCTATTGCATCTACGCCAACTGGCTCTGGGGAGGCGGCTGGGTGGCGCAGGCGGGCGTCAACTGGGGCCTCGGACACGGGGGAGTCGACTTCGCCGGCTCGGGCGTCGTGCACGGGATGGGCGGTATCATCGGCTTGGCCGGCGCGCTGGTCCTCGGGGCCCGCATCGGAAAGTACGACAAGGAAGGCAAGCCGCAGCCGATCCCGGGCCACAACATTCCGATGGTGGTGCTCGGCACCTTCATCCTGGCCTTCGGCTGGTTCGGGTTCAACCCGGGCTCGACGCTCGCCGGCACCGACCTGCGCATCAGCTTCGTCGTGGTGAACACGCTGCTGGCGAGCATCGCCGGAGCGCTGGGTGCGATGGTCGCGCTCGAGATCAAGGGCCTGAAGCACGACCCGTCGATGCTCTGCAACGGGATGCTGGCGGGACTGGTCGCAATCACCGCTCCCTGCGCCTTCGTCTCGCCGTGGGCCGGCTTCACGATCGGCGCCATCGCCGGCGTGCTGGTCGTAACCAGCGTGCTCTTCTTCGAGGCGCGCGGTGTCGACGATCCCGTGGGCGCGATCTCCGTGCACGGCACGTGCGGCCTCTGGGGCGTGCTCTCCGTCGGCATCTTCGCCAACGGCGACTACGGCGCGGGCTGGAACGGCGTGGTGCGCGACGAGATGGTGAAGCTCTACGGCTCGGACGGCGTGCGCGGCCTCCTGTACGGCGACTTCTCGCAGTTCCTCGCCCAGGGCCTCGACGTCGCAGTGCTGATCGCCTTTGGCTTCTCGATGGCGTATGTCTGGTTCAAGGTCAGCAACCTGATCACGCCGATCCGGGTGCCGCGCGAGGTCGAGCTCGAAGGCCTCGACATCCCCGAGGTGGGCGCTTCGGGATACCCCGACTTCGCGATCCGCACGGTGGGCGGCGTGCACGCGATGGCGAGCCAGGAGTAGAGAGCGACCGAACGGTACGGAGGGGGTTGCGGCCGGGGCGCGCGATGCGCTCCGGCCGCTTCGCCGTCTCAGCGGAAGAAGACGAAGGTCACGACCGCGAAGATGGGGAGCAGGACGCCGCCCGAGTAGAGCATGTAGCGGCCGAAGCTCGGCATCGCGATTCCGCCCTGCTCGGCGATGGCCTTCACCATGAAGTTCGGCCCGTTCCCGATGTACGAGTTGGCGCCCATCATGACCGATCCGGCGGAGATCGCGGTGAGCAGGCGCACGGCGTGGTCGCCGCGGGCGAGGAACTCGGCGAGGTAGCGGCCCTGCGGCGCGACCCCGTCGAGTCCGGCCGCCGTCGCCGCGAAGGTCAGATAGGTCGGCGCGTTGTCGAGGAAGCTCGAGAGCGCGCCCGACGCCCAGAAGAACTGCCACGGCTCGCGAATTCCGAAGCTCCCCGCCCGCGCGTTTAGGAGAAGCAGCGCGGGGGCCATCGTGACGAAGATTCCCGCGAACAGGATCGCGACCTCCACGATCGGCCCGAAGGCGAAGTCGTTGGCGCGCCGCAGCGCCGCCGGCGTCGCGGCGAAGGAGAGCGCGCCGATCGCCAGCATGCTCGCCTCCTGCACCCCGAACGGCCACGGGTGCCCGCGGGAGCCGATCCCCTGGCCCGCGGCGACGATCACCGCCACGATCGCCGCCAGGAAGCCGAAGTTGTAAGCGCCCTCGATGCGCAGCGGCTCGTGGCGCATCACCTCCTCGAGCTGCGAGCCGGGCCGCTCCGCCTCCTCGCGGTCGAAGACCACCTGGTCCCAGACGTTGAAGACCACGAGCAGGAGCGCGTTCACGAGGAGCCAGAGCGGCAGGAGCCGCATCGTCCAAGCGAAGGGCACGCCCGCGAGGAAGCCGAGGAAGAGCGGCGGATCCCCGAGCGGCGTCAGGAGCCCCCCACAGTTCGACACCACGAAGATGAAGAACACGAAGATGTGCGCCTTGCGCACGCGCGGCTGGTTGGCGCGCAAGAGCGGCCGGACCAGCAGCGCGGACGCCCCGGTGGTCCCGATCACGTTCGCGAGCAGCGCGCCGAGACCGAGCAGCGCGGTGTTCAGGAGCGGCGTCCCCGAGAGCGAGCCCCGCACCACGATCCCCCCCGAGATCACGAACAGCGAGGCGAGCAGCAGGATGAAGGACGTGAACTCGGCGGCCTTCTCGAGCAGCACGCGCGTCCCCTCGGCGCCGTGTGCGCCGACGAGGTGCAGCACCACGGGAGCCGAGCAGAGCGCGGCGACCAGACCCTTGCCGTGATGCTTCTCCCACAGCGCCGGCGCGACGAGCGGCAGCACGGCGATCGCGAGGAGCAGGGCCGCGAACGGCAGCACCGTCCAGAGCGGCAGCTCGGCACCGAGACTCATTGGGACCGCCTCGCTCTCGAGAGGGAGGCGTAAGCTACCGCCTGGCCGGCGGCCGGAAAGCAGCGCCGAGTCCGACACACCCGCGGCGGGTCGCTCAGCCCGGCCCGAGACTCGGCTCGCTCACCGGCTTCACGTCGTCGACGAAGTACTGGGTGTCGCCGAAGCAGTGCGTGGGGATGCCGATGTGCTGGCGGTAGGTGAGCGACACGCGCTGGCCCATGCTTTGGTTGATGCGCGCAGCGATCGCCTCGTCGCGGACCGTGAAGAGGAACTTCTCGGCGACGGTGCCCGGCATCGAGACGAGCGCCATCTCGCCTTCCCAGGTCTTGCAGAGCCATCCCTTCCTCGAGAACTTCTGCACGTAGCCCGCGCGCTCGCCGCTCGAATAGGTCCAGTGCAGAGTGAGCCACGTGTAGCCGGCGAGGCCGAGCGCCGCCGCGACGAGGATTGCGAGGAACGCCTTCACCCGAGTCCTCCCGGTCCGGCGCGCGAGTATAGGCCGCGCGCTCCGTGTTATGTTGGCGCGCGTGAGGCGCGCGCTCGGCCTGGGGCTGCTCGTGGCGGTCGCGGCGGTCGGCTGGGGTGCCCTCCGGCTGGCCTCGGCCCCCGCGCCCGAACGCGGCCCCGGTCGAATCGAGGGCCGCGCGCGGGCGCTGCTGCCCGTGCACCCGCCGACGGGGGCCGAGTCGATCCTCTTCGGTGACCTCCACGTCCACACCACGTTCTCGATCGACGCCTTCCTCTACGCGCTTCCGCTCTTCGGCGGCGAAGGCGCCCATCCGCCCGCCGACGCCTGCGACTTCGCCCGCTACTGCTCGCAGCTCGACTTCTTCTCGCTGAACGACCACGCCGAGGGGCTCTTCCCGCAGCGCTGGCGCGAGACCATCGAGAGCGTGCGGCAGTGCAACGCCGTGGCCGGCGATCCGGAGAACCCCGACCTGGTGGCCTTCGTCGGCTGGGAGTGGACCCAGACGGGGGCCACGCCGGACACGCACTACGGGCACCGCAACGTGATCCTGCGCGGGCTCGCCGACGAGGATCTCCCGACGCGGCCGATCACCGCGCTGCCGCCGGGGACGGCCGCGCGCGCCCGCGGGCTCTCGCTCCTCGAGGCGGTCGCCGGGCTCGGCCCGCTGGGGCTCGGCCCCTACGCCGACCTGCTCTGGCACTTCGCGCAGCTCGGCGGCCTCCGCGACTGCGACCCGAACGCCGACGTCCGCGCGCTGCCTTCCGACTGCCGCGAGGGCGCCACGACGCCGGCCGAGCTCTTCGCCAAGCTCCGGCAGTGGGGCTTCCCCGCGCTGGTGATCCCGCACGGCCTGGCCTGGGGCGTCCACGCGCCCCCCGCCGCGCGTCTCGATACCTCCCTCGCGCGCGGCAACCACGACCCCGCCCTCGAGCGACTCCTCGAAGTGTACTCGGGCCACGGCAGCAGCGAGCCCTTCCGGAGCGCGCTCGCGACGCCGACCGATGCCTCGGGCGCGCTCGTCTGCGAGCCCCCGACGCGGGACTTCCTGCCGTGCTGCTGGCAGGCCGGAGAGATCGTCCGCTCGCGCTGCGGCGACCTTCCAGCCGCGGAGTGCGAGGCGCGCGTCGCCGAGGCGCGCCGGCTCGCGCTCGAGGCGGGCGTGCATCCGCACCGCGTCCTTCCTGACGCGGCGCCAGAGGAGTGGCTCGACTGCGACCAGTGCCGTGACTGCTTCAAGCCGGCGATGTCGCTCCGACCGGCAGAATCGGCGCAGTACGGCCTCGCGATCCGGGACTTCGCCGCGAGGGCGGAGGAGCCAAATCGCTTCCGCTTCGGCTTCGTGGCGTCCTCCGACGACCACAGCGCCCGGGCCGGGACCGGCTACAAGCAGCTCTTGCGCGCCGAGATGACCGACGCGCGCGGCTTCGCCTCGCCGGCGGCGGAGCGGCTCGTGCGGCGCGCGCTCTTCGCGGCGCCGAAGGATCCGCGGCGCGCCACGCCGGCGCCCCAATCGACCGAGCGCAGCATCCGCGAACTCTTCGACCTCGAGCGCGGCGCGAGCTTCTTCTACCCGGGCGGCCTCGTCGCGGTCCACGCCCGCGGGCGCAGCCGCGAGGCGATCTGGGACGCGCTCGAGCGGCGCGAGGTGTACGGGACGAGCGGCCCGCGCATCCTCCTCTGGTTCGATCTCTTGAACGGGCCCGACGGCCGCGCGCCGATGGGGAGCGCGGTGGCGATGCGCGCGGCGCCGTCCTTCGAGGTGCGCGTGGCGGGCGCGCTCGTCGAGCTTCCCGGCTGCCCGAAGCAGAGCGTGGACGGCCTCTCGCCGGAGCGGCTCGCGCGCCTCTGTCGCGGCGAGTGCCACAACCCGGGCGACGAGCGCACGCCGATCGCCGCGATCGAGGTGGTGAGGATCCGCCCCCAGGCGCGGCCCGGCGAGCCGGTTGCCGACCTGATCGAGGATCCGTGGCGGCGCTACGAGTGCGTGCCCGATCCAGCCGGCTGCAGCGTCCGCTTCGACGACCCCGACTTCGCGAGCTCCGGCCGCGACGCGGTCTACTACGTCCGCGCCCTGCAGCAGCCGACCCCCGCGATCAACGGCGCCAACCTGCGCACGCGCTTCGATGCGAACGGGAACGCCGCGGGCGTCGACCCCTGCTACGCGGGGTGGCGGGCCACACCGAACGACGACTGCCTGGCGCCCGTTGCAGAGCGCGCCTGGTCGTCGCCGATCTTCGTGGACGCAGAGTCGGCCGGTCCGCGCTGAGCCCTCGCCGTGGCGAGGCGCGTCGCTTGCACGAACGATATGCTCGCGCGATGCCGCATCGAGCTGCGCTTCGCCTGGCCCCGCTCGCGCTCCTCATCGCTCTCTCGCTCGCGAGCGCCGCCGACGCCGCCAAGAAGAAGGAGAACGGGCAACGGTGCGCGAACGACTCGAGCTGCAAGTCCGACCATTGCCGCCTCGCCCCGGCCCTCCAGCTCGGCGACGGCCATACCTATTGCATGGCGGCTGAGCGCAAGTGCGCGCTCCCGGGGCTCGACGGCGCAGACCTCGGCACGAAGGTCTACGTGGGCGGGATGGAGGTCGTCTGCCAAGATCCGAGGGTGTTCGGCAAGCACCCGCAGTTCTATCGCCCGAACGACTGAGGCCTCCCGCGGGAAGATCCGGGGCGCGAGCTCGTGCCCGCGGGGCGCGGCCGGTTGCAGTTCCGTCATTCCGCGGTGGCGGAAACCCCTCCGGCGGGCCGAATCTGTCTCCTCGGGGTTTCATCGGAGCGAAGGGGTGTCCGATCAGGATGCTCCAAGGGGGGAGCTCACGTGTTCGCGGCCAAGGCTTGCCGTTGTCCAGCAGAGGGGTGGCCGCGCCGTAGGGGGGATCGCCGCATCGGCGTGCTCGCCCTGCTCGTCCTCCTGCTCGCTCTGCCGGCGCGGAGCCAGGACGCGTCGCCGCCCGATGGCGGGGCGCTTCCCGATCGCGCCGAGGCGCACGCGACCCCGACCCGCCTCAGCTTCGTCGACGGGGAGGTGTCCTTCTGGCGTCCCGGTGCCGACGACTGGGCACCGGCGCGCGTCAATACGCCGCTCGCGGAGGGCGATCAGCTCTACGCCGGCTCGGGCGCCAACCTGGAGCTGCAGGTCGCCGCGCGCGCCTTCGTGCGCGCCGGCTCGGAGACCCAGCTCGCGCTCGACGCACAGGATCCCGACTTCACGCAGCTCCGCGTGCCGTCCGGTCACGTCTCCCTCGACGTTCGCGGGCTCAAGACCGGTCAGAGCATCGAGATCGACACGCCGAACGCCGCTTTCACGGTGGACCACACCGGCTACTACCGGATCGAGGTGGCGGACGGGTCGACCACCTTCATCAGCCGGCGCGGCGGTCGCGCAAGCGTGACGCCGGCCGGTGGCGAGCCGGCGGCCATCGCGCCGAGCGAGGAGGTCGTCGTCTCCGAGACCGAGGCACCGCAGGTCGCCACCTACGTGGCGCCCGAGCTCGACGCTTGGGATCGCTGGAACTACGAGCGCACCGACGGCCAGATCGACGCCGTGAGCTCGCGCTACGTCCCGCCCGGCGTGTATGGCGCCGACGCCCTCGATCAATACGGAAGCTGGCGAGTCGTTCCGACCTACGGCTCGGTCTGGATTCCCACCGGCGTGCCGGTTGGGTGGGCGCCCTACAGCACCGGTCGCTGGATCCTCGATCCCTTCTACGGCTGGACGTGGGTCGACGACGCGCCCTGGGGCTGGGCCCCCTTCCACTACGGGCGCTGGGTGCACCTGGGTGGCTACTGGGGGTGGGCGCCGGGCCCGGTCGTGGTGCGGCCCTACTACGCGCCGGCGCTGGTCGCGTTCTTCTCGAGCGGCGGCACGAGCTTCGGCTTCGGCACGCCTGTGATGAGCTGGGTGGCGCTCGGTTGGGGCGAGCCGTGTCACCCCTGGTGGGGGCCGCCGGCCTTTGCCGGCCATCCGCACTGGTTCGGCTGGGGCGGTCCGCGCGTGGCGATCAACGAGACGATCGTCAACGTGAAGAACGTGAACGTCTACCAGAACGTCGCGGTCCAGAACGCCGTGGTCGCCGTGCGGGGCGACCACTTCGGCCGCGGCCCCGTTGCGCCTGCGCGTCTCGCGAGTTCGGGCCGCGTCGGTCCGGTGATGGGGCCGCTTCCGATCAAGACGGCGGCTGCGAGCTTCGTCGGCGGCACCGAGCGCGCGCCGCGCCCGCCGCAGGCGGTGCTCGAGCGGCGCGTCGTGGCGACCCGCGTGGCCTCGCCACTCGCGGGCGCGCACGGCGCCGCCGTGGAGCGCGTGACACAGAAAGCGGTTCCAGCGCCGGGCGGCGCGCGCGTGGTCGAACCGCAGCCGCGCATCGTGCCGTCCCCGAAGGAGACTCCGCGCGCGCAGGCGCTCGCGCGCCCGCCGTTCGGCGAGCAGGGAGGTGCGGAGCGCGCGCTCCCGCCCCCGCTGCCACGCTTCGAGCAGGTGCAGCAGCGCGAGGGTTCGGCGGCGCGGCCCGAGGCTGCACCCCTGCAGGGCCGCGGGCGAACGGCGCCGCTCGAGGCTCCGCCGCAGGCCACCTTCTCGCCGGAGCCGCACCCTGCGCCCGCCGCAGCGCAGGTGCGTCCCGAGATCGCGCCGCAGCAGACGCGGACCGTCCCGCCGACGCGACACGTCGAGGCGTCTCGCTCGTCGCCTCCGGCCTCCTGGACGGCTCCGCGCGCCGCCGCGCCGATCCCGCAGCCCGGACACGAGGCGTCCTCGCGCGGCGTCGCGCGCGAGGCGTCACCGCACGCGCCGCGCGAGCTGCCCGGCGAGCCGGCCAACCGCGTCTATCGCGG
>Ga0335082_10001832_pt1 | contig 22730 bp, 19 predicted proteins | sample Lox_Sample_41_FD_206718 | JGI IMG/M metagenome (GOLD analysis project Ga0335082, IMG submission 206718) | Soil microbial communities from Loxahatchee National Wildlife Refuge, Florida, United States - Lox_Sample_4.1 | ecosystem: Environmental > Terrestrial > Soil > Wetlands | place: USA...
GCTCAAGGCGATGCAGGACCGCATGCAGGCGATGGAGGACCAGCTCCAAGCCGCCAACAAGCGAGTCGACGAGCAGAACGATGTGATCCAACGCGCCGGGCTCGCCGAGACGCGCGGCTCAAGCTCCGGCTTGCCCGGCTTCCTCGGGTCGATCGACATCGGTGGCTGGGTCGCGGCCAGCTACCTCTACAACGTCAACGACCCGAACGACAACAAGAATACCTGCAACGGTGGAAACTTCCCGGGCTGCAGCATCGATCCGAGCTTTGAGGGCACCGGGAATGGTCTCGGCAACACCAACCAGGGCGCGAACGGCAAGTTCTATCCGTTGCACCCCGACCACAACAGCTTCTCGCTGGACCAGCTCTGGTTCTCGATCGAACGCAAGATCAGCGAGGAGAACCGCGCCGGCTTCAAGGCCGACATCCTGTACGGGACGACAGCCGGCCTGCTGCCGGGGAGCAGCTTCAACGGCAACCGCTCCAATCGCGACTCGACGACCTCGTTCTACGTCCAGCAGGCCTACATCCAGTACCTGGCTCCGATCGGCAGCGGGATCACGCTCAAGGCCGGAAAGTTCGAGACACCGATCGGCGTCGAGGTCGCGGAGACGATCTACAACTGGAACATCACGCGCGGCGCGCTCTGGACGCTGATCGAGCCGATCAACCACGTGGGCGCGCAGATCGGCGGCCCGATCGGGGACTCGGGCTTCGACTGGATGGTCGGCGGGGTGAACGGCTTCAACCCCGACTCGCCGGACCGCAATGACGGCAAGTCGGTGATCGGCCACCTCGGCTGGTCGAACAAGACGTTCACGGTCTCGACCAACGCGATCTGGGGTCCCGAGATCACCGGCAACGACGGCCACCAGAGCGGCGTCGCGAACGCCTACGTCAAGTGGAACCCGAGCGAGCGCTTCGGGATGTACCTGAACGGCGACTACGCCTGGATCAATGCGGACGGCGGGAACCCGAGCGCCTGGGGCCTCTCGCTCGCGGGCCGCTTCGGGATCACCGACCGCACGGGTGTGGCGCTGCGCGCCGAGTACGTCGTCGACCACAACCAGTTCTTCGGGTTCCAGAGCTGCGGCGGCAGCCTGGGATACACCGTCTCCGGTACCGCGAACTGCACAGGCGACTCCGGCGTTTCGCACACCGCCACCGGCGTCGAGATGTACGGCCTCACAATGACCCTCGACCACCTGCTCACGGACCAGCTGATGGTCCGCGGCGAGGCGCGCTACGACTGGCTGTCGAAGGACCAGGGGAAGGACAGCGAGTTCTTCCAGAACGGCCGCTACGACATCGCGAGCAGCAAGAACATGCCGAACGACCAGATCGTGGTCGGCGTGGAGCTGATCTACAACTTCAACAAGTTCGGGGCGCAGTAGCCCCGAGCCCGGATTTCGGCCCTTCGAGGGGGCGCGGTCCGAGGACCGGGCCCCCTCTTCGTTTTGGCCGCGCCTGCCCCGCCGGTGGGCAGAGCTGCCCAACTTTCTCGCAGCCGAGGGCCCCGCGACCTCGCGCCCTGGCACCTCGATCGTCCCCGACCGTGCCGGATTTGGCATGGCCCTTGCTCCTAAGCGGCGGCAAGCGGCGCTGGGTGCAGGTCTCGCACGCCGCGAGGACGGTGATACCGTTGGGCCCCGTTCGGCCCCGGCCCGTGTCGGGTCGGCGCCGCCCGGCGCCGCGTTCCAGCCCGGATCCGCCGCAGGCGGACCCCCTAGAGAGGACCGCAATGCGCAAGGTCGAAGCGATCATCAAGCCCTTCAAGCTCGACGAGGTGAAGGAGGCTCTGCAGGCCGTCGGCGTGCAGGGCATGACGGTGTCCGAAGTCAAGGGCTTCGGGCGTCAGAAGGGCCACACCGAGCTGTACCGGGGCGCCGAATACGTGGTGGACTTCCTGCCGAAGATCAAGCTCGAGATCGCCTGCAGCGACGACATGGTCGACAAGGTCGTCCAGGCGATCGTCCAGGCCGCCAACACCGGCCGCATCGGCGACGGCAAGATCTTCGTGTACCCGCTGCAGGACGTGATCCGGATCCGGACCGGCGAGAGCGGTCCCGAGGCGGTCTGATCCCCTCTCCCGAGAACCCCCAAACGCGGCCCCGCGGGCCCAAGAAGGAAAGACGTCTGCAATGTCGCTGAAGAACGGCAAGGAAGTCCTGGACTTCGCAAAGAAGAACAACGTCGTGATGGTGGACTGTCGCATCATCGACCTGCCCGGCCTGTGGCAGCACTGCTCGCACCCGATCGCAACGCTCCAGGAGTCGACCTTCCAGGACGGCTACGGCTTCGACGGCTCGTCGATCCGCGGCTGGAAGGCGATCAACGAGAGCGACATGCTGATGATCCCGGACCCGACGAGCGCCTTCATCGACCCGTTCCTAGCGCACCCGACGCTGGTCCTGGTCTGCGACGTCGTCGACACGATCACGCGGCAGCCCTACAACCGGGATCCCCGCGCCGTGGCGAAGAAAGCCGAGCTCTACCTGAAGCAGAGCGGCATCGCCGACACGGCGTACTTCGGACCCGAGGCCGAGTTCTTCGTGTTCAACAGCGTGCGCTTCGGCTCGGGTCCGAACACCGGCTTCTACCGGATCGACTCCAACGAGGCGATCTGGAACACGGACCGCGAGGAGGAGGGCGCCAACCTCGGCTACAAGATCCGCCACAAGGAGGGCTACTTCCCGGTCCCGCCGCACGACACCCAGCAGGATCTGCGCACCGAGATGTGCCTCGAGATGACCAAGATGGGCATCGAAATCGAGACGCAGCACCACGAGGTGGCGACCGCCGGCCAGGCCGAGATCGACATGGTGTTCGACACGCTGGTCGCGATGGCGGACAAGCTCCTCAAGTACAAGTACGTGGTCAAGAACGTGGCGCGCCGTCACGGCATGACCGCGACCTTCATGCCCAAGCCGCTGTTCAAGGACAACGGGTCGGGCATGCACACCCACCAGTCGATCTGGAAGGAGGGCAAGCCGCTCTTCGCGGGCAACGGCTATGCGGGGCTCTCCGACGTGGCGCTCTGGTACATCGGGGGGGTGCTCAAGCACTCGCGCGCGATCGCGGCCTTCACGAATCCGACCACCAACTCGTACAAGCGGCTGGTGCCGGGCTACGAGGCCCCGGTCAACCTCGCCTACTCGTCGCGCAACCGCTCGGCGGCCTGCCGGCTACCCACCTACTCGCAGAGCCCCAAGGCGAAGCGCGTGGAGGTCCGCTATCCGGACCCGGCCTGCAACCCGTACCTCGCGTTTGCGGCGATGCTGATGGCGGGGATCGACGGCGTGCTCAACAAGATCCACCCGGGCGAGCCGCTCGACAAGAACATCTACGCCCTCACCCCGGAGGAGGCGAAGGGTGTTCCCACCATGCCGGGCAGCCTCGAGGAGGCGATCCGCGAACTCGAGGCCGATCACGACTTCCTGCTCCAGGGGGGGGTCTTCAGCGAGGACCTGTTGGATACGTGGGTCTCCTACAAGCGCGAGCAAGACATCGATCCCGTGCGGCTGCGCCCGCATCCCCACGAGTTCGAGCTCTACTACGACGTCTGAGAAGAGACGCGCGTAGCCCATTCGCGGCCCCGTCGACCCGCGCGGTCGGCGGGGCCGCCTCGTCTGGACCGAGTTAGTTGCAGTCCGAACCCGGCCCCCCCGGGGAACTAACTCCGTCGGCCGGCGGATCGGCACATCGCTTGCTGTGACCCTCGTTCCGGTCGTCGCCGGGAGGGGACATGGCACGCACCAAGGTCGCTGCGCCGCCGCGCCGCATGTCGTCGCGCGACGCCGGCTTCCTCTACCTCGAGCGCCCGAACGCGTTCCTCCACATCGGATGCGTCGCCGTCCTCGACGGGCGGCTCTCAAGCGACGAGCTCGTCGCACGCGTCGAGTCACGCCTGCCGCGGCTCCCTCGCTACGCGCAGCTCGCGATCCCGGTGCCGCTCTCGCTCGGCCATCCGACCTGGGAGGACGACCCGGGCTTCTCCGTCTCGGCGCACGTGCGTCGCTGGGCGCTCCCTGCCCCTGGAGGTGAGGCGGAGCTCGGCGAGATGGTGGCGGCCCTGCTTGCGCAGCCGCTCGACCGCGAGCGGCCGCTGTGGGAGATCCACCTGCTCGAGGGATTCGACGGGGGCCGCGCGACTCTCTTCCTGAAGGTCCATCATTGCATGGTGGACGGCGTGGCGGGAGCGCACCTCCTCGAGGCCCTGCTCGACGCCGAGCCCGCCCCTCGCGAGCGGTCCGCCCCGCGCGCGCCGGCGGCCACGCAGCTCCCGGCGCCCGCCGCGCGCGCCGGACGCGCCTTCGCGGACGGGCTGCGAGCTCAGCTGCGCCTCGTCGCCGGCGCGATCGACGCCATGCGCAGCCCCGCCGCCGCCCGCGACGCGGCGGTGCGCCTGCGCGACGCCGCGTGGTCCGCGCTCCAGCTCGCGACGGGCGAAGTGCCGGAGATGCCGTGGAACGCGCCGGTCGGCTCGGCGCGCCGCGTCGCCTTCACGCGGCTCCCGCTCTCCGCGGTGCGCGCGATCCGCGCGCGCTCCGGGGGCACGGTGAACGACGTCGTGCTCTCGGTGCTCGCGGGCGGCCTCCACCACTACCTCGTCGCGAACGGCTTCTCGACGCGCGGTCTCGAGCTCACCGCACTGGTCCCGGTGAGCCTGCGGGACGCGCAGGGCGCGGCCGCGCTCGGCAACCGCATCTCCGGTATGCTCGTCCCCCTCTGCGTCGATCTTGCCGAGGAGCAACCGCGTCTGGCCGCCACCCGCGCCATCACCGAGCGCCTGAAGGCGAAGGCCGCTTGGACCGGGATCGACGCCCTGCTCGCCGCCCTCGACGAGCTGCCCGCACCCCTGGTCGCGCTCTTCGGCGCCGGCTTCCGGCCGAGCCGGCTCGCCAACGTGATCGCCACCAACGTCCCCGGCCCCCGCGAGCCGCGTTGGCTGGACGGCCGGCGGGTCGAGGCGCTCTATCCGATCGTGCCAATCATCGACGGGATCGGGCTCGGGCTCGCGGTGTTCTCCTTCGACGGCCACCTGCACGTCGGGCTCAACGCCTCCGCGGTCCTCGTGCCGGACCTCGAGAAGCTTCGCCGCGCGATCGAGGCCGCCTTCCAGCGGCTGGCGGCTGGCTGAGCCATGCCCCCGCGCCGGCGCGTCGGCGAGCTGATGAACCCGGACGTGGTGTCGCTGCGCCCGGAGATGACGGTGCGAGAGGCGCAGGAGCTCCTGGCGCGCCGCTCGGTCTCGGGCGCTCCAGTGGTCGACGACCGGGGGCGGGTGATCGGCGTGGTCTCGCAGAACGACCTGGTGCGCGGCGCGGCGCAGCCTGCCACCGTCGTGAAGGCCGGGCAGTTCTTCACCAGCGTGGAGGACTTCGAGGACCTCGGCAGCACGCCGGTACCGCCCGGATCGCAGCGCGTGGCCGATCTGATGACGTCGCGCGTCTACCAGGTGAGCCGCGACGCGAGCGCGGCGGCGGCGGCCAGCATTATGCGCGAGCGCCACATCCACCGGCTGCTGGTGACCGAGAAGGGCGTGCTCGTCGGCGTCATCACGTCCTTCGATCTGCTGCGGGTCGTCGAGGAGCTTTGCTAGGCCCTGAGCGGCGGGGGCATGGGCGAGCGAGGAAATCTGAGGGCGCAGGCAGCGCTCGATCAGCGTAGAAGCCGCCGTCGCCCGAAGCGTGACGAGCGAGCCCATGCCTGCCCACTGCACTCGCCCACGCCCACGGCCGCTGGGAGCTTGTCATCCGAGCCCCAGCACCTGCTCCATCGAGTAGAGGCCGGCCGGCTTGCCCTGGAGCCAGCGCGCCGCCCGCAGCGCGCCGGCGGCGAAGTGGTCTCGGGTCTCGGTCCGGTGCACCAGCTCGATCCGCTCCCCGCGTCCGACCAGCATCACCGTGTGCTCGCCGGGATTGTCACCGCCGCGCAGGGCCAGGACGCCGATCGATCCCGGCCGCCGCGGGCCGGTGTCGCCCTCTCGCGCCAGGACCAGCGCCTCCTCGAGGTCGGCGCCGCGCGCCTCGGCCACGGCCGCGGCCAGCCGGAGCGCAGTTCCGCTGGGCGCGTCGCGCTTGGCGGCGTGATGGAGCTCGACGATCTCCGCGTCGAAGCTCGGGCCGAGGAGCCGGGCCGCCTCGCCGACCAGGTGGACGAGCACGTTCACGGCGATGGAGAAGTTGGCGGCGGCCACCACCGGGATGCGCTCCGCGAGCTTCTCGAGCTCCGCCCGCTCCGCGCCGCCGAGACCCGTGGTCCCGCAGACGTACGCGACGCCGAGATCGGCGGCGGCGCGGAGCGCGGCGAGCGTGGATGCGGGCGTCGAGAAGTCGATCGCGATCTGGGCCTGCGCGAGGGCTGCCTTGGCGTCGTCGGTGACGACCACGCCCGCCTCCAGGCTCCTTCCGATTCCGGGGTGGCCCGGGCGCTCGAGCGCCCCGGCCAGCTCCGCGTCGTCGTCGGCGGCGAGCGCCGCGCGCACGCACTCGCCCATGCGGCCGAGCGCGCCGACCGACGCCACCCGAAGGAGCCGCGGGCCCGACGGGCTCAAAGCAGCCCGTGCTCCTTCAGCACGACGTGGAGTCGCTCGCGATGCGCGTCGGAGAGGGCCACCAGCGGGAGCCGGAGCTCCTCGTGGATCAGCCCGCGCATCGCGAGGGCCGCCTTCACGGGGATCGGGTTCGTCTCGCAGAACAGAGCGTCGAAGAGCGGAAGGAGCCGCAGGTGGGCGCGGCGCGCGCGGTCGAGGTCGCCGGCGCGGAAGGCGCGCACCAGCTCGACGACCTCGCCCGGCGCCACGTTCGAGGTGGTCGAGATGACGCCCTTGCCGCCGATCGCCAGGATCGGCAGCGCGAGCGCGTCGTCGCCCGAGAGCACGGCGAAGTCGGCCGGGCAGCGCGCGATCACCTGCGCCACCTGGGCGAGGTCGCCGCTCGACTCCTTGCAGCCGACCACCTGGTCGAGCTCGGCTAGCCGCGCCATGGTGGCCGGCAGGATGTTCGAGGCCGTCCGCCCGGGGATGTTGTAGATCACGAGCGGGAACGCGGTCTGGCGCGCGACCTCGGCGAAGTGCGCGCAGATCCCCGGCTGCGTCGGCTTGTTGTAGTAGGGCGAGATCAAGAGGGCGCCGTCCGCGCCGGCTTCCTTGGCGTGGAGTGTCAGCGCAATCGCCTCGCGCGTGCTGTTGGAGCCCGTGCCGGCGAGCACCGGGACGCGCCCGCGCGCCGCCGCCACCGCCACCTCGACCACGCGCTGGTGCTCGGCGTGGGACAGCGTCGCGGCCTCGCCGGTCGAGCCGCAGGGAACGATGCCGTCGACTCCCGCGGCGATCTGGATCTCGATCAGCTCCTGGAGCGCGCGCTCGTCGACCGCGTCGTCTCGGAACGGCGTGACCAGCGCAGTGAAGACCCCCTCGAACACCCTACCCTCCTTCGAGCGAGATCCGCCCGGTGTAGACCTCGGTCGCGGGCCCGGTCATGATCACGCTGGCGTCGTTTGCCGGCCACGCGATGCGGAGCTCGCCCCCCCGCAGTGCGATCGTGAGCTCGCGGTCCGCAACCCCGCGCAAGATCGAGACGACCGCTACCGCGCACGCGCCGCTCCCGCAGGCGAGCGTCTCGCCCGTTCCCCGCTCCCAGGTTCGTTGGCGCAGCCGGGTGCGATCGACGCGCTCGACGAACTCGACGTTCACGCGGTTCGGGAAGGCTGGGTGCCGCTCGATGCGCGGCCCGAGCGACGCCACGGGGGCCGTCTCGACGTCGTCGACGAAGAGCACCGCGTGCGGGTTGCCCATCGACACCGAGCTGACCTGCCAGCGCGCGCCGTCGACCTCGAGCGGCGCGTCGAGCACGGGGCCCGTGCCCGGAGCGCCGAGCCGCGTCGGGATCCGCTCGGGAGCGAAGACCGGCAGTCCCATGTCCACCGTCACGAGATCCCGACCCGCCCAGCGCGGGCGCACCACCCCGCCGAGCGTCTCCACCGCCAGCTCGTCGCGCGCGCTGTAGCCGCGGTCGCGGAGCCACTTGGTGAAGGCGCGGATCCCGTTGGCGCACATCTCGGCCCGCGAGCCGTCCGGGTTGAAGATCTCCATGCGGAAGTCGGCGGCCGAGGACGGCCAGGCGATCAGCAGCTGGTCGCCGCCGATGCCGAGGCGGCGGTCGAGGAGCCGCCGCGCCAGCTCGTCGAGCGCGAGCCCCGAGCCGACGAGCGCGGGCAGCTCGCCCCGCAGACCGTCGAGCACGACGAAGTCGTTGCCCGCGCCGTGCATCTTCGCGAAGTCGAGCTCGCGGCCCATGGCGTCTGGATCCAGATCGTCGTCGTCGCCCTCGTCCTCGGGAGCGACGGGCGGGGCGGGGCTCTGGGTGCCCGCCGCGGGCGGCGCAGGGGTCGCCGGCGCGGCGCTCCCCGGCGTCGCGCCGGGAGCTCCGGCCGGCGGGTGTGCGACGAGGGGCGCGCGCTGCGGCGGCCCGTATCGACCGCACGCTCCCACCGCGAGCGCCAGCGTGGCGAGCGCACACGCGGTGGCTCGCCGGCTCACGAGCGCTTCTCCTCGGCCGCCAGCGCATCGGCCTCGCCGGAGAGCTCGGCGCCGGCCTGCGCCAGCGCCTCCTCGACGCGCGCGCGCGCTGTCATGCCCGGGGCCGAGCGGCCTTCGAGCGCGCGCTCGAGCGAGAGAAGCTCCCCCGCGCTCGCGGGGAAGGCGGGGTGGAAGGTTCGCAGCTCCTCGAGGGTGAGCGCGCGCAGGTCGCCCTGCGTCGCCATGCAGTGGCCGACCAGGCGGCCCACCGCCTCGTGCGCCTCGCGGAACGGGACGCCCGCGCGGACGAGCACCTCGGCCAGGTCGGTCGCCAGGAGCAGGGGGTCCTCCGCAGCCTCGCGCATCCGATCGCCGCGCACGGCCAGCGTGCGGACCGCACCGGCCAGCACGGCGAGCGAGTCGCGGAGCGTCGTCGCCGCGTCGAACACAGGCTCCTTGTCCTCCTGCAGGTCCCGATTGTAGGTGAGCGGCAGCCCTTTCACCGTCGTGAGGAGGGCGACCAGGTCGCCGATCACGCGGCCGGCCTTTCCGCGCACGAGCTCCGGGACGTCCGGGTTCTTCTTCTGCGGCATCAGGCTCGAGCCGGTCGCGTAGGCGTCCGCCAGCTCGACGAAGCCGAACTCCACCGTCGACCAGAGCACGAGCTCCTCGGCGAGGCGGGAGAGGTCCACCATGGCGATCGCGCACGCGGCGAGGAACTCGAGCGCCGCATCGCGCGAGCCCACCGCGTCCATGCTGTTGCGCGCCGGCCCTTCGAAGCCGAGGGACAGGGCGGTCGCGGAGCGGTCGAGCGGAAGGGTAGTGCCGGCCAGCGCGCCCGAGCCGAGCGGTGAGCGCGCGAGGCGCCCTCGCAGATCGCGGAATCGCCCGGCGTCGCGGCCCAGCATCTCGAAGAAGGCGAGCCAGTGGTGGGCGAGGCGCACGGGCTGCGCGCGCTGCAGGTGCGTATAGCCCGGCAGCACCGTGTCGACGTGCTCTCGGGCGCGCTCGAGCAGCGCATGACGCAGCTCGAGGAGGCCATGACGCGCAGCGCGCGCGGCGTCGCGCAGATAGAGAAGGAGATCGGTTGCGACCTGGTCGTTGCGGCTGCGGCCCGTGTGCAGCCGGCCCGCCACCGGCCCGAGCTGATCGCGCAGGCGCGCCTCGACGTTCATGTGGACGTCCTCGAGCCGCGGGTCGAGCTCGAGCGCGCCGGCCTCGATGTCGCGGGCGATCGCCTCGAGCCCGGCCACGAGCCGCTCGGCGTCCGCGGCGGGGATCACGCCGGTCTTGCCGAGCATCTGCGCGTGCGCGATGGAGCAGCGCACGTCGTAGCGCGCCAGCGCGCGGTCGAAATGGACCGACGCCGTGAAGCGTTCGACGGCGGGATCGGTCGCCTCGGCGAAGCGGCCGCCCCACGGCTTCTCCCCTCTTCCCATGGGCGGAATCTCGGAAAGCCCCTAGCCTTTAGCAAGTCAGCCGGCTCGGGCCCCTTCGCTCTCCGCTCTCCCCCTCCCACCCAGCTCCGCGCGTCGACGGTGGGCTCGAAGGGCGACGGCTCCCGCTGCGTCCACCCCGGTTGCCGGCCGGTTGCCGGGGACGCAGGCATCCGCGGCGAGGGGATGATCGCTTGGCCAGGTCGAAAGCGACTCGAGGCGTGCGCCGTGCCCGCACGGACGCCCAGGAGCAGCAGCGGTCGCCGCGCCGGAGCGGCAGCGGGGGGCTCGGCCTGGGGCGGGCGCTCGTGATCTCGGCCCTCCTGCTCGCATTCGGCGGGGGGATCTTCGTCGCGCGGGGCGTCGTCCGCCTCGATCGGCTGGTGCGGGAGCGCTTTGCCGGGCGCCTCTTCCGGGTGCCGTCGCGCGTCTATTCGGCGCCCACCATCTTGTTCGCGGGCCTCGATCTCGATCGCGCCGACCTGCGCGGCGTGCTTCGCCGCCTCGGCTACCGGGAGTCGGCGTCCGAGACGCTCGACGCGCCCGGCGCCTTCCGCTGGGAGCCCAAGCGCGTCCTGCTCTACACGCGCGCCTTCGATCATCCCACGCGTCCGGAGACCGCCCGCCGGATCGAGCTCCGGCTTGAGGGCTCCCAGATCGAATCGGTCCGCGACGCGGAGACCGATCACGAGCTCGCCGCCGTGATGCTCGAGCCCGAGCTCGTCGGGTCGTACTACGGCCTCGACCACGAGCAGCGCGAGCTCGTCCGCCTCGGCGAAGTGCCCCGCCACCTCGTGGACGCGATCCTCGCGGTGGAGGACCAGCGCTTCGAGGAGCACCACGGCATCGACCCGGTCCGGATCGTCGGCGCGATGTGGGCGAACCTCCGCGCGCGCGGGATCGCGCAGGGCGGAAGCACGGTCACCGAGCAGCTCGTGAAGAACTTCTTTCTCACGCCCGAGCGGACGTTCGGACGCCGTTTCAAGACGGCCGCGATGTCGCTGATCGTGGAGGCGCGCTACAGCAAAGACGAGATCCTCGAGTGCTACCTGAACGAGATCTACCTCGGCCAGCGCGGCTCGACGGCGATCCACGGCGTCGGAGAGGCCTCGCGCTTCTACTTCGGGAAGACGGTGCGCGACCTGCGCGTCGAGGACTCGGCGATGCTCGCGGGCCTGATCCACAGCCCCGGGGGCGACTCCCCGTTCGCCGACCCGGCTCGCGCGCGCGTCCGCCGCGACCTCGTGCTTCAGCTGATGCTCGCGCAGGGGCGCATCGACCAGGCGACCTACGAAGCGGCCCATGCGCAGCCGATCGCGCTCGCGCCGCGCACCCTCGAGCCGCGCGAGACCCGTTACTTCCTCGACGCGGTCCGCGAGCAGCTTCCGGAGGTCTACGACCACGACGTGCTCGCGAGCGAGGGCCTGCGGATCTACTCGACGCTCGACCTCCATCTCCAGCAGCTCGCGGCGACCGCACTCCACGACGGGCTCGACGCCCTCGAGAAGCAGCTCCCCGCGCTTCGCGTCGAGAACGGACCGCGCATCCAGGGCTGCCTGCTCGCGCTCCGGCCCCAGACAGGCGAGGTGCTCGCCCTCGTCGGCGGCCGCGACTATGGCGAGTCGCAGTACGATCGCTGCACCCAGTCGAAGCGCCCCGCAGGGAGCTCGTTCAAGCCCTTCGTCTACATCGCCGCGCTCGAGACGACCGACTCGCCGCCCGCGATCACGCTCGCGAGCCAGCTCGACGACAGCCCGCTCTCGATCCACACGCCGTCGGGGAACTGGTCCCCCGTCAACTACGACCACAAGTTCCACGGCATGGTGTCGGTGCGCGACGCCCTCGAGCACTCGATGAACGTCGCGACCGCGCGGCTGGCGCAGGGAGTGGGGATCGATCGGGTCGCCGATGTCGCGCGGCGGCTCGGCATCGAGAGCGACCTCGAGCTGGTCCCGAGCCTCGCGCTCGGCGCCGCGGACGTGGCGCCGCTCGAGCTGGCCCGCGCCTACGCCACCATCGACAACAACGGGGTGCGCTCGGAGGTGCGCTTCTTCGAGGACTTGACCGATCCCTCGGGCCACGTCCTCGAGCGGCGTCCCATGGCGTTCGAGCGCGTGCTCGACCCCGCCACGGCCTATCTCGCCGTCTCGCTGCTCGAGGGCGTCGTGGACCGCGGCACCGCCAGCGCGATCCGGAAGTCCGGCATGCGCGGTCCGATCGCCGGAAAGACGGGGACGACCAACGAGTCGAAGGACGCCTGGTTCGTCGGCTTCACGCCCGATCTCGTCGCCGTCGTCTGGGTCGGCTTCGACGATCCGCGGGGGATGCGCTACCCGGCGGCGCGGCTGGCCGTGCCAATCTGGCAGCGCTTCCTGCGCGACGCGACTGGAGGCGAGGTGCACGGCTCGTTCTCTCCCCCGCCGGGCGTGATCACGGCCGACATCGATCCCGTGACGGGCGCGCTGGCTCTCGAGGGATGTCCGCGCCGGCAGCCCGAGTTCTTCATCGAGGGGACCGAGCCGCGCGCGACCTGCCCCGCCGGCGCCGCGCCGGTGCTCGCCGTCGAACCGAACGGAGAGGAGCCGCGTGCGCCGACGCCGGGTGCGGGGAGACCCGGCTTCTTCGGGCGGATCGTCGATCGCCTGTTCGGCGGTTCGAACTGAGGACTCGGAGGATTGCGACGCCGCCTCGCAAGTTCGCCGCCCGGGGGGTCGTGTGATAGCTTGCGCGTTCCCATGACGCCGAAGACGCGCCTCTTCGTCTCGGCCTTCCTCGTGGCCGCCGTGCTCGACCAGGCGACGAAGCTCTGGATCGCGGGCACGCTCTCCTTCGCAGATCGCATCTCGGTGATCGACGGCTTCTTCTACATCACCAACGTGCGAAACCGGGGGGCGGCGTTCGGGCTCTTCACCGATGCGCCCGCGGCGATCCGGCTCACGCTCTTCATCGGAATCACCCTCGTCGCCATCGCCCTGATCATCTCGTTCTTCCGTCGACTCGCCCCCGGGGACCGGTTGTCGGCGCTGTCGCTCGGAATGATCCTCGGCGGCGCCGTCGGGAACCTGATCGACCGCGTCCTGCGCGGCGAGGTGGTCGACTTCCTGCACTTCCGGCTCTGGGGCGGCTACGAGTGGCCGGACTTCAACCTCGCCGACAGCTTCATCGTCGTCGGCGTCGCGCTCCTCGTCGTCGAGCTGCTCGCGACCGAGGGAGAGACGCGCGCCGACCCCGCGGGAGCCGAGCCCGGCGCCTGACTCCGCGGCCGATTCATCCAGCAATCTTCGCGACGTGGACGCAAGAGCAAAGACGCTTCTTGGTGTATCCTCGTTCGACCAAGAAAATTCCCGCTTCATCGCCGTGTCTTGTTCTTGACACTGAAACATCGCCTGTGCAATACAGACGCAACCATCGTGACGGAGCCGCCACCGACGGGAGGGGCCACATCGGAGGCGGTCCGTCGATCCCCGACAGATCGAGCGCGATCGGATCCCGCATCGTCGACTCCACGTGGTGGAGAGTCCGCGTTTTCAGCGTCTTCGGCGCTTTCGGCGTCTTCGGCGTCTTCGAGGATGGGACCGATCGTTCCGTGGTCTTGCGAAGGGCGATTCGATGCAACGGGCCAAGAGCGAGTACGCGATCCAGACCGTGAGCAACGCGCTCCGCCTGCTCGAAGCCTTCGAAGGCGAGGAGGAGCTCGGCGTGACCGAGCTCGCCAAGCGCCTCAACCTGCACAAGAACAACGTCTTCCGGCTGCTCGCGACGCTCGAAGAGATGGACTACGTCGAGCAGAGCGAGCGCGAGAGCTACCGGCTCGGCAGCAGCTGCCTGGCGCTGGCCCACTCCTTCTCGCGCCCGCGCGCGCTGACCCGGCTGGCGCGGCCGGCGCTCGAGCGACTCGCGCGCGAGACCGGGGAGACCGCCCACCTGGGGGTGCTCCGCGACTTCGAAGTGGTGCATCTCGACGGCGAGCAGTCCGGGGAGCTGGTGGTGACGGCGCTGCGGGTGGGCCAGCGGTTGCCCAGTCACTGCACCGCGCTCGGCAAGGTGCTCCTGGCGTGCGCGCCGCAGAGCACGCTCGAGGCCTATGACCACGAGATCGCCTCGCAGGGGATCTCGGCGCGCACCGACGAGACGATCACCGACCGCGACAAGCTGATCGAGCACCTGCGCCGCGTGGCGGCGCAGGGCTGGGCGATGGACCTCGAGGAGTCCGCCCTCGGGCTCGCGTGCGCGGCAGCCCCCGTGCACGACGGATCGGGCAGGATGGTGGCCGCGCTCTCGGTCTCCGGGCCCTCGTTCCGGCTGGACCGCGACGAGCTCGAGGGCCGAGTCGTCCCGCTCGTGGTGCGCGGTGCGAACGCCCTGTCGCGCCAGCTCGGCTGCGCCGGCTAGCGGCCCGCTGCCGCCCGGCAAATCGCCGGAAACAAAACGGAATCGCCGAGGCCCCAGCCCGCCGTTCGCCCTCCCAGGGGGCGGCCCGATCTGATAGACTGCCGCGCTCCGACCCCTTCCTTGCCGTGGTGAGCCGCGCAGCGACGGCAGGCTGCAGCCGCCCCCGGGACGAGCGCGAGGCGATCGGAGAGCCGGAGACGCCGTGATCACCAAGGAACAGGCTCTGGCCTATCACGCGCGGGGGCGTCCTGGGAAGGTCCAAGTCGTCCCAACCAAGCCGACCGCCACGGCCGAAGACCTCTCGATGGCGTACACGCCCGGCGTCGCCGAGCCGTGCCGCGAGATCGCGAAGGACCCAGAGCGGGTTTATCGCTACACCGCGCGCGGGAACCTCGTCGCCGTCGTCACCAACGGCACCGCGGTCCTCGGGCTCGGCAACATCGGCGCGCTCGCCGGAAAGCCCGTGATGGAGGGCAAGGGCGTCCTCTTCAAGCGCTTCGCCGACATCGATGTCTTCGACATCGAGATCGCGAGCGAGGATCCCGAGGAGGTGATCCGCGTTTGCCAGCTGATCGCGCCCACCTTCGGCGGGATCAATCTCGAGGACATCCGGGCGCCCGAGTGCTTCGAGATCGAGCGGCGCCTCGTCGAGTCCCTCGAGATCCCCGTCTTCCACGACGACCAGCACGGCACCGCGATCATCTCCGGGGCCGCGCTCTTGAACGCCCTCGAGCTCACCGGCAAGAAGGCCCCCGACGTCAAGGTGGTCTTCTCCGGCGCCGGGGCCTCCGCGATCGCCTGCGCCAAGCTATACAAGGACCTCGGCGTCGACCCGGAGCACATCACCCTGGTCGACAGCAAGGGCGTGGTGTTCGAGGGCCGCAAGGATGGGATGAACCCCTACAAGCAGGAATTCGCCCGCCGCACCAACGATCGCACCCTCGCCGACGCGATGCGCGGGGCAGACGTCTTCGTCGGGCTCTCGTCGGCCGGCCTGGTCACGCAGGCGATGGTGAAGACGATGGCGGCAAAGCCCATCATCTTCGCGATGGCGAACCCTGACCCCGAGATCACGCCGGACGAGGTGGCCGCCGTGCGCGACGACGCGATCATGGCGACCGGCCGCTCCGACTACCCGAACCAGGTCAACAACGTCCTCGGCTTCCCGTTCATCTTCCGGGGCGCGCTCGACGTGCGCGCCCGCAAGATCAACGAGGCGATGAAGCAGGCCGCCGTGCGCGGCCTCGCCGAGCTGGCCCGCCTGGGGGAGCGGGAGGGCGTGCCCGACGTCGTGCGCCGCGCCTATCCCGGCGAGCGCTTCGACTTCGGTCCGAACTACCTGATTCCGAAGCCCTTCGATCCGCGCGTGCTGCTGCACGTCGCTCCGGCGGTCGCGGAGGCCGCCATCGAGACGGGCATGGCGCTCACGCGGCGAGATCTCGGCGAGTATCGGCGCTCGCTCGAGGCGCGCCTCGCGGAGATCTCGGAGCTCTGAGGCACCCCGGCCGGCGGCGAGAGCCAACCCCATGTCGATCGAGGCCAAGCTCAAGAGGCTGGAAGAGCTCAACGCCCAGGCGATGCTCGGGGGCGGCAACGCCCGCATCGAGCGCCAGCACGCGGCGGGAAAGCTCACTGCGCGCGAGCGGATCGAGCTGCTGCTCGATCCGGGCAGCTTCATCGAGACCGACCGCTTCGTCGTCCACCGTTGCACGGACTTCGGGATGGACGAGCAGAAGATCCCGGGCGACGGCGTCGTCACCGGCTACGGCAAGGTCAACGGGCGCCTGGTCTTCCTGTTCGCCCAGGACTTCACCGTCTTCGGCGGGAGCCTGTCGGGCGCGTTCGCCGAGAAGATCTGCAAGGTGATGGACCTGGCGGTGAAGGCCGGCGCCCCCTTCGTCGGCCTGAACGACGGGGCGGGCGCGCGCATCCAGGAGGGGGTCGTCTCGCTCGGGGGCTACGGCGACGTCTTCACCCGCAACGTGCTCGCGAGCGGCGTCATCCCCCAGATCTCCGCGATCATGGGCCCCTGCGCGGGGGGCGCGGTCTACTCGCCGGCGATGACCGACTTCATCGTGATGGTGAAGAACACCTCCAACATGTTCATCACCGGCCCCGACGTGATCAAGACGGTGACGCACGAGGAAGTCTCGCCCGAGGACCTCGGCGGCGCGGTGGCGCACGCCTCCAAGAGCGGCGTGGCGGACTTCGCCGCCAGCAGCGAGGAGGAGTGCATCCAGATCATCCGCAACCTCCTCTCGTTCATCCCGCAGAACAACCTCGAAGATCCGCCCTACGTCCCGACCGAGGACCCCGTCGACCGCCAGGAGTCGGCGCTGCGGAACCTGGTGCCCGACAATCCGAACAAGCCCTACGACATCAAGGAGCTGATCAAGCTCGTCGTGGACGACGGCAACTTCCTCGAGGTGCATCCCCTCTACGCGAAGAACATCGCGGTGGGCTTCGCGCGCTTCGGCGGGCGCTCGGTTGGAATCGTCGCCAACCAGCCGTCGCACCGCGCGGGCGTGCTCGACATCGACGCCTCGCGCAAGGGCGGCCGCTTCGTGCGCTTCTGCGACGCCTTCAACCTGCCGATCATCACCTTCGTCGACGTCCCCGGCTTCCTCCCCGGGGTCGACCAGGAGCACGGCGGGATCATCACGCACGGCTCGAAGCTGCTCTACGCCTATTGCGAGGCCACCGTGCCGCGCGTCACGGTGATCACGCGCAAGGCCTACGGCGGCGCCTACGTCGTCATGAGCTCCAAGCACACGCGCGCCGACGTCAACTTCGCCTTCCCCACCGCCGAGATCGCGGTGATGGGCCCCGACGGCGCCGTCAACATCGTCTTCCGCAAGGAGCTGCAGGAGGCCCCCGACCCGGCCGCCCGGCGCATCGAGCTCGAGGCCGACTACCGCGAGACCTTCGCCAATCCCTTCAAGGCCGCGGAGCTCGGCTACATCGACGAGGTGATCAAGCCCGAGGAGACGCGCGGCAAGATCATCCGGTCGCTCGAGATGCTGGCCAACAAGCGCGACCAGAACCCGCCCAAGAAGCACGGGAACATCCCCCTCTGATGTTCCAGAAGGTCCTGATCGCGAATCGCGGCGAGATCGCGGTGCGGGTGATGCGGGCCTGCCGCGAGATGGGGATCAAGACCGTCGCCGTCTACTCGGACGTCGACCGCGACGCGCTGCACGTGCGCTTCGCGGACGAGGCGTACCCGTGTGGCCCGCCGCCCGCGCGCGAGTCCTATCTGATCGGCGAGCGGATCGTCGAGATCGCCCGGCGGGCGGGGGCCGAGGCGATCCACCCCGGCTACGGCTTCCTCGCGGAGCGCGGCGAGTTCGCCGACCTGTGCGAGCGCGCGGGGGTGGTCTTCATCGGCCCGCGCGGCGACGTGATGCGGTCGATGGGCGACAAGGTCACCGCGCGCCAGACCATGGAGCGGGCCGGCGTGCCGATCGTGCCCGGCACGACCGAGCGCCTGAGCGACGAGGCGATCGAGCGCTGGGTCACCGACGTCGGCCCGCCGGTGATGATCAAGGCGAGCGCAGGCGGCGGCGGCAAGGGGATGCGCCTCGTGCGCGACCGCAAGGAGCTGGCCTCCGCGATCGCGCGCGCCCGCTCCGAGGCGAAGTCGTCGTTCGGCGACGACTCGCTCTACGTCGAGAAGTTCGTCGAGGAGCCGCGCCACATCGAGATCCAGATCCTGGCCGACGCGCACGGCAACGCCGTCCACCTCTTCGAGCGCGAGTGCTCGATCCAGCGCCGCCACCAGAAGGTCATCGAGGAGGCCCCCGGCAACCGCATCTCCGCCGAGCTGCGCGCGCGCATGGGCGAGGCGGCGGTCGCTGCGGCCCGCGCCGTCGGCTACGTCGGCGCGGGCACCTGCGAGTTCCTCGTCGACGCGCGCAACCACTTCTACTTCCTCGAGATGAACACCCGCATCCAGGTCGAGCACGCGATCACCGAGATGATCACGGGCATCGACATCGTGAAGGTGATGATCCGCGTGGCGGCGGGGGAGAGGCTGCCGTTCGCGCAGCGGGATCTCGCGATCAACGGCCACGCGATCGAGGCGCGCATTTACGCCGAGGACCCGGACAACAACTTCGTCCCCTCGCCCGGCGAGATCGCGGTCTATCGGCCGGCGGCCGGTCCGGGGATCCGCATCGACAGCGGCGTCTACCAGGGCGCGCGCGTGACGGTCTTCTATGACCCGATGGTCGCGAAGCTCGTGACCTGGGGCCGCGACCGCGCGGAGGCGATCGAGCGGCTGCGCCGCGCGCTCTCGGAGTTCGTGGTCAAGGGCATCAAGACGTCGATTCCGTTCCACCAGAAGCTCGTGGACCACCCGCGCTTCCTCGAAGGCCACTACGACACCGGCTTCATCGAGCAGCACATGGGCGGCGGCAAGGGCGCGCGCGTGCGCGGCGCCAAGCCCGACGCCGACGTTGCGGAGGCGCGCCGCGTCGCCTTCATGATGGCCGCCATCGCCGCCTACCGGCGCGACAAGCAGCGCGCGGTCGCCGCGTCGGGCGTCCCGGGTCCGCGAGGCCAGGACCCCTGGAAGGCGTTCGGCCGGCGCGCGCAGATGCGCGGGGGCCTGCGGTGAACTACGAGATCACCGAGAAGGGCGGGGAGTCCAAGACCGTCGGCCTCGTCGAGACGAGCGAGAACCAGTACGAGGTCACCATCGACGGCCGCACCGTGCACGTCGACGCGGCGCGCAGCGGGCGCACGATCTACTCGATCATCGAGGACGGCCGCCAGTTCGAGGTGATCATCGACGAGCAGGGCGCGCACGGCTTCGACGTGCTGGTGGGCGGCCAGCTCCTGCACCTGCAGGCGCACGACGAGCGCTCGAAGCTCCTCGCGGCGACCGCGAAGCCGCTGGTTTCCGGGCCGCAACGGATCGAGGCCGAGATGCCCGGCAAGGTGGTGAAGGTCTCAGCGCCCGCGGGCACCGCGGTCGCCGAGGGCCAGGGGGTCGTGATCCTCGAGGCGATGAAGATGGAGAACGAGATCAAGTCCCCGATCGAGGGCGTCGTCCGCGAGGTGGCGGTCGCCGAAGGCCAGACCGTCGAGAGCGGGCAGCTCCTCTTCGTGGTCGAGCCGCCCCCCGCCGCCAAGGCCGGATAGCCTGCGCCCGGTCCTGCTCGACACCGACATCGGGAGCGACGTGGACGACGCGCTCGCGCTCGGCGTGCTGCTGGCCGAGGCCGCCGCCCTCGAGCTCGTGGCGGTCACCACGGTCTCCGGCGACGCGCGGCTGCGCGCGCGCATCGCCGCGCGGCTGCTCGGCGTGGCGGGCGTAACGCAGGTCGAGGTCTGTGCGGGCGAGGAGCGGCCGCTCCTGCGCCCGGGCAACCGCTTCGTCTGGTTCGGCCACGAGGGCAAGGGCCTGCCGGACGGGCCCGACGCATCCGTTTCCGACGAGCCGGCGCCCGAGCGGATCGCGCGCGCCGCGCGCGAGCGACCCGGGCTCGAGATCGTGGCGATCGGCCCGCTCACCAACCTCGCCCGCGCCCTGGCGCTCGACCCGAAGCTCCCCGATCGGGTCGCCTCGCTCTCGATCATGGGCGGACACGTGCGGAGCGTGACGCTCGGCGGCCGGCCGCTGCCCCACGGCATCGACTACAACCTCTGCTCCGACCCCGAGGCCAGCGTCGCCGTGCTCGGCGCCGGCTTTCGGACCACGCTCGTCACCGCGGACGTGACGCTGCAGACCTGGATCGGGCCCGGCGACCTCGAGCGCCTGGCTGCGGGCGGCGCCTACGCCCGCGTGCTCGTTCCGATGATCCGGCTCTGGACGGGGGTGCAGCGGCGGCTCTTCGAGTCCTGGGGCGGCCCGGAGCCCGCGTCGTTCGCCGCGTTCCTCCACGACCCGCTGACGGTGCTCTCCCTCGTCGACGCGAGCGCCCTCCGCCTCGAGCGCCTGCGCATCGTGCCGACCATCGAGGCCGGGGTCCTGCGCACGATCGAGGCACGCGAGCTCGGGAGCCGAATGCAGGTCGCAACGGCAGTCGACGCGGCCGGGGCGAGGCGCGCGATCGTCGAGCGCCTTGCCCGCATTTAGTTGCCAATTCGGGGCCGGGTTCGATCCGGCAACTAACTCGGGACGACGGCGCTCGTCTCGGCGCGCTTCGGCTTCGGCGCGAAGAGCCACGCGACCAGCACGCCGAGCAGGTACAGGATGCACATGGGCACCGCGAGCAGCGTCTGGCTCACCCAGTCGGTCGAGGGCGTGATCACGGCCCCGAGGATGAAGCAGATCAGCACCGCGTAGGGGAAGCCCCGCCAGAGCGTCTTCACGTCGACGATCCCCGCGCTCGCCAGGAAGAAGACGACGACCGGAAGCTCGAAGGCGGCGCCGAAGGCCAGGAACATGCTGGTCGTCATGCCGAAGACCTCTTCCATCGTCCACGCCGCCTGCACGAACTCGCTCTCGAAGTTGCCGAGGAAGGCGAACATCAGCGGGAACACGAAGGTGTGGCCGAAGAAGGCGCCCGAGACGAAGAGCAGGGTCGACGACACCACGAAGGGAACCGCGAAGCGCTTCTCCTTCGGATAGAGGCCGGGCGAGACGAAGGCCCACGCCTGCCAGAGGATCACCGGCAGCGCGAGCACGAAGCCCGCGAGCGCAGCGCCCTTCATGTAGGTGACGAAGATCTCCCCGGGCGCGATCGCCTGCAGATGCCCCTTGGTGCCGAGCGCGGCGACGGCTGGCCGCAGCAGGTAGCGGAAGATCTCCTCCTTGTAGGTCCAGGAGACCCCGATCCCGATCCCCCACGCGACGATCGAGCGAATCAGCCGGCCACGAAGCTCGGCGAGGTGCTCCGTCAACGGGAGCCGCGTCTCGTCCATCAGCCGATCTTGATCGACCCAGCGGGCTCCGCAGTGGCTGACTCGGCGGGCTTCGCAGTGGCGGAACCCGCGGACTCCGCGGTGATCGGATCAGCGGGCTTCGCGGGATCCACGCCGGTCGCGGCGAGCCGCCGAGGCGTGGGATCGACGGGCGGCGCGCCCCTCGCGCTCGGCTCGTGGGTCTCGCGCGAGGCTTCTTCGAAGCTCGAGCGCAGCTCCGTCGAGGCGCGCCGGAACTCCGCCATCGCCTTGCCGAGCGAGCGGGCGAGCTCGGGGAGGCGCGTCGGGCCGAAGATGATCAGCGCGACGATCAGGATCACGAGCAGCTCGGACATGCCGATGCCGAACATGGGGTCAATCTAGCCAAACGGCCCGCAAGCGCCCGAAGGGCGAAGGCAGAGCCTGGACGTCCGGAGAGCGCCTTAAGCCGCCTCCACGCGGGCCCAGTCGATGCGCTGCGGAAGGCGCTCGCGGGCCGCCACCATCGCCAGCCCCATCCGCGCCTCGCCCGCCCGCCCGGGAACGCTCCAGACCACCCGAGCGATGGATTCGAGAGAGGGCCGACCGTCGACGCTGCGAACGACCACGTGAAGCAGGGTTCCGACCGGGGCGGCCTCCTCTCCCCGCAGGCAGGCGCCCACGGGCGAGAGGTCGAGGGTGAAGCCCGCCCGCCACCGCCCGTCGCGATGGACGCGAGGAAACGGCGCGTACTCCACCAGCCGCACCGTCGCTTCCCGCCGCGCCTTGCGGACGGGACGCGAGCCGACGGCGCTCCCACTGCCCCCGAAATCGAGCGAGAGCTGGCTCCCCACTTCGCGCGTCACGTGCTCCCCCTTACCGGAACCGCCAGCGTCGACGGCGCGGCCGACTCATCGAGACGCCCGGTCGAGGCGAGCGTATCGGCGACTCGCTCGACCTCGACGCCGCACGCCCCACTCTCGACGAGCGCCAGGAACTCCTTCACCAACACCGGATCGAACTGCGTGCCGGCGGCGCGCCGAAGCTCGGCGATCGCCACCTTCTGGGTGAGCGCGCGACGGTACGGGCGGTCGCAGGTCATCGCGTCGAAGGCGTCCGCGATCTGCAGCAAGCGCGCGCTCGTCGGGCACGCCTCGCCGGCGAGCCCATCGGGATAGCCTTTGCCGTCCCAGCGCTCGTGATGGTGGCGGATCGCGTCGATGAGCCCGTCGCCGACCCCGAGCGGCACGAGCAGGCGCGCGCCCACCACCGCGTGCCGCTCGACAGCGCGGCGCTCGAGCAGCGTCAGCGTGCCGCGCCGGGTCAGGAGCTCGCTCGGGACGCCGATCTTCCCGACGTCGTGCAACAGGGCGGCGATGCGCAGCGCGTCCCGCTCGGCCTCGCCGAGGCCGATGCGCTCGGCGAGCAGCGTGGAGTACGAGGCGGCGCGGCGCGCGTGCCCCCGCATGAAGGGATCCTGCGCCTCGATGGTCTCGGCGAGCGCCTCGAAGAACCCGAGCGAGCGCTCGGGATCGAGCGCCTCGAGGGGACGGA
>Ga0335082_10001833_pt1 | contig 22725 bp, 21 predicted proteins | sample Lox_Sample_41_FD_206718 | JGI IMG/M metagenome (GOLD analysis project Ga0335082, IMG submission 206718) | Soil microbial communities from Loxahatchee National Wildlife Refuge, Florida, United States - Lox_Sample_4.1 | ecosystem: Environmental > Terrestrial > Soil > Wetlands | place: USA...
TGGACTACTACTGGGGACCGGTGGGGCTCCTCGCCGAGTACGCGCGCTCCGCGCAAGCCGTGCGGCGCGATACGCTGAACTCGAGCAACAAGGTCACGTCCACGGCGTCGGAAACGCTCGCCAATGACGCGTGGCTGGTCGGTGCATCGTACGTCATCACCGGTGAAGCCGCGTCGTACAGAGGGGTCGTGCCGGCGCAGCCGTTCGATCCATTCGCCGGCACCTGGGGTGCGTTCGAGGTGGCGGCACGTTACGGCCAGCTCGAGGTCGACCCCGACGCCTTCTCCAAGGGGTACGCGAGCCCGACGAGCTCGGCCCGCCGCGACAAGGAGTGGGTCATCGGCGTCAACTGGTACCTGAACAGGAGCATCAAGTTCGTGCTCGACTATGGCCACAGCGACTACAGCGGCGGTGCGGGTAGCGGCAAGAATGTTGCCGATCGGCCGAGCGAGAACGCGATCCTCAGCCGCGTCCAACTCGTTCTCTAACGCCGCCGCGTTTGTACGCAACTGCCGTGCTCAGCGGAGGAGCATTATGAAGGGCACCGTGTTGATCGTCGATGAGGATGCACAAGCCCGCGCTGTGGCCGAGAGCTTGCTGCAGTCGGTGGGTGTGGCCGTACGGTCTGCAACCGACGGAACCACTGCGTGCGAGATCTTCCGGTGTGACCGGGCTGCCATCATGGTGTTGGTCGTCGACCTGGACCCGGCCGTGTCGGGAATGAACGGCTGGGAGCTCCTCCGCGTCGTGCAGGGGCGCTTTGGCGGCCTGCGTCTGCAGGCCCGACCGCAGATTCTCGCGGTGAGTCATCGGGCCGAGCCCGCGGTCGAGCGCTTCGCGCGTCGGCTCGGGGCGCACGCGTTCTTGACGAAGCCGATTGCACCGCGGCCGTTCATCGCCGGCGTCACGGCGTTGATGGTTGCGCATGCCCGGGCGTGGCGCGGGAGCGGTGCCGTGGCTGTCGCGAGCGGTGGAGGGCAGTGAGCCATGCGACCCAAGATGCAACCGCGACGGCAAGTCGTGTTGCCGCCGCCGCTCAGGCGAGGCTGGACGATGCCCATGTTTCTGCGCGCGATGCACCTCTCGCGACGACAATTTGAAGCGAAGTTCCCACACGTGGCCCGCTTGCTGGAGACGCTGGCCACGCTGCCTGCGCACACGGCTCGGCGACCTCTGGGGGTGCGGCACCCGCACCAGCCCCGTCGCGAGGTGTACGCATTCCCCGCCGACCTCGGCGAGGGCGATTCCCCCTCCTTAATCGTCCCTCGTCGAGGTACCCCCTCGTGTCCGCGCGCCGGCGCCGCGGCAGCATTGACAGCCGATGAGAGGAAGGGGTGACCCGATGAGACGACTGTACGTGTACATCAACAACGAAGACGATCGGCCGCGCCAACCATTGATACACGAGTTCCTGAAGGCGGTGTTCGCCAAGGACGGATGGGAGGTGGTGATGGCCACGCAGCATGAGACCGTGTCGGCTTCATCGGCGGACGAGGAGCGGCGGAAGGTGCAGAACGGATGAAGCCGGCGTCGGCCCGCTGGTCGCGGCGTATCCCCCTGCGCCGCGGCCGCCTGGTCGTACGCCTGCCGCGGATCACGAGTGCGGCCAACCGGCGCCGGTGTCACGATCGAGCGCGGCTTTGGCAATGGAGAAGCCAGCGAGCGCGTTGATGTACCCGGCCTCGTCCTCGGTGAAGCGGCGTTGCGCATCGGTCAGCTCGATGATGTTGCCCAGCCCGGCGTCGTATCGTTTCTCAGCGAGATCGAGCTCGCCACGCGAGGCAGCCACCGTCTGCTCGGCGCGGTGAATCCGTTCGAGCGAGGCTTGCCAGTCGAGATATCCGCTCTTCACTTGCAGAATGATGCGCTGGCGCAGGTCCTCGATGGCGTGGCGGATGGCGTCTTGATGCAACTTGGCCTCCGCCACTTCGTGGTCGGTCAAGAAGCCGTTGAAGAGGGGCCAGGTGACGAGCACGCCGACGTCAAAATTGTTGGCCGCGGGCAACTCCTGGCCGCGCGCGCTGTAGCCGGCGGTTGCCCCGACCGTCGGCAGGTAGTCGCTGCGATACTCCTGAATTTCGGCTCCGGCCGCCCGCGCCTCGTCCTCGAGCATCTGCAGATCGGGGCGTTGGCGAAAGGCGGTAGCGAGGTAGCCATCGAGCGGCTCGGTAATGTCTTCGTAGGTCAGGACCTCCGCCAGCGTATAGTCCGGCGCGCTGGCGCCCAGCCCCATGGCGTTGTCGAGCGCCACCTTGCCGGTATCCGCCGCGTTGCGCGCATCCACCAGATTCAGCTTAGCGCGCGCCAGTTCGGCGTTCGCGGTGTACACATCGATCTCCGGTTTCAGGCCGGCCTGCGCCTTCACCTCTGCCTCGTGCAGGTGCTCCCGGCGTTGGGCGACGGCTTTCTCGAACACCTTGACGGTCTGGTGCGCCGCCAGCAGGCTCGCGTATCGCTGGGTCACGTCGAACACCAGCCGCAGCTCGGTCAACTTGAGGCGTGCCAGATCGACGTCAGCCTCGGCGCGTCGCTGGTCGATCAAGCCCCGCGTCCGCCCGAAATCGAAGAGGTACTGGAAGGCGGAGACGTTCATCAGGTAGTTGTCGAACATTTCGGTGGAATTGGTGCGGCCCCGGCTGGGCAAGCGCGCGACGCCCAGCATCGGCAGGTAGCTGGTGTCACCGACGCCGTTGTCGGTGCCGCGCAGATACTGGGCGCCGCCGAACACCTGCGGCAACAGGGAGGACTGCGCCTCGCCGATTCGTTCGTGCGCCGCGCCGGCTTCGGACTGGGCCGCCAGGCGTGCGGGGTGGTAGCGGAGCGCGAGCGTGATCGCCTCCTGGAGCGTCAACTGCGCACCTGGCTCCAAGGGAACGTCGGCAGCGCGCCCCGTGTGCGGCACGATTTGCAGGCCGCACACGACAAGGCCGGCGACCAACGCGCCAACAAGTCTCGTCTTCATCGGTTGAGCCAACGGCTAGTGGCTGGCGCTGGCGACGGCTTCGGCTGGTTGGATCAAGGGCTGGACCTTTTCGCCAGCGCGGAGCGCCGGACTGAAATTCTTGACGACCGACTCCGTACCGGTCAGACCGGCGGTGATTTCGACGTGGTTGGGCGTGGTGAGGCCGGTGCTTACCGCGAGGCGCGCCAGCTGACCGTTCTGCACCACAAACACGAAGCTGTCGCCCTTCTCCGTCTCCACGGCGCTCACCGGCACTTGCAGCACGTCGGGGTGCCGCGCCAGCTCCAACGACACATCGGCGTACATCCCCGGATAGAGCTCGTGATTCGGGTTCTCGAGGTCGACCTCGGTCAACATGGTGCGGGTCGCCAGATCCAGCGCCTTCGAGAAACGAGTGACTGTGCCGGTGAACTGGCGGCCGGGGAACTCGCGCAGCGTCAGGGTCGCGGGCATGCCCACACGGATCAGGCTGGTCTCGTCTTCCGGAAGGTAGATGTAGACCCGGAGCTTGCTCAGGTTCGCCACACTGACCACCGGGGACGCTCCAGCCTTGGATGGCCCGGTTGCGCCTTGCGCGGAGCCCGACTGCGAGCCGCTCACCTGGATGAGCGCGCCGGGGTCTACGAAGCGTCCTGTGACCACACCGTCGAACGGAGCGACGATGTGGGTATAGCTCACCAGAGCTTCCAACTCTTCGACTTCGGCTTGCCCTTCTTCAAATTGTCCCTCTGCAATGTCCACGTCCTCGCGTGCGACGAGGCGCTTGTCGCTGTTCCACACGTTCTGCAGACGTTCGAAGGTCCGCCGTTTGACTTCGAGGTTGGCGCGCGCGCGGCGCAGCTTCTGCTGCAGCTCAGGCACTTCGATCTCTGCGAGTATTTGGCCCGCCGTGACGGCATCGCCCTTGTCGACGGTGATGCTCTTCAGGTAGCCGCTGACCTTTCCGTAGAGATCGGCTTGGTAGTAGCCGACCAGGTCACCGGGCAAGGTGATGGCGCGCACCATGTCGGCGCGGTGCGGCTGCACGACGGTGACCGTTGCCAGGGTCGGCTCGTTGGCCTGGTCGGCGTTGCCGCGTGTGCAGCCGCTGGCTACCAGCATGAGTAGCGCACAGACCGTGCTTGCTCTTGCCACCTCCCTCATTTCGTCCCTCGTTCCGGATAGCGTGAGTAAATGATTTCGTAGATCGTCGGCACCAGCACGAGCGTCAGCACGGTTGAAACCGAGAGCCCGCCGACCGCGGCGCGCGCCAGCGGCGCCGATGCCTCCGAGGCGGCGCCGAGCTTCATGGCGATGGGCAGGAGACCGACGACAGTTGCGAGGGCCGTCATCAGAATCGGCCGCATGCGAATGCGCGACGCCTCGACCACGGCGCGGCGCAACTCCTCGCCGCCGCGCCGGCGTTGATTGGTGAAATCGACCAGCAAGATGGAGTTCGACACCACGATGCCGACCATGACGATGGTGCCCATGAAGGACTCGATGTTGAGCGTGGTGCCCGTTGCCAGCAGGACCGCGATCACACCGATCAGACCCATCGGTACGGCGAACATGATGATGAACGGATCCACGAACGAACGGAACTGCGCCACCATGACGAGGTAGAGCAGGACGATGGCGGTGGCCAGACCGAAGCCGAAGGTCGCGAAGGACGCCTGCATCGCGGCGACGGCACCGCGAAACTTCACGCCGACATCCTGGGGGAGCTTGACCTGGCTGAGCGCCTCCTGAATCGCCGCCTGCGTGCCTTTGAGATCCTCACCGCGTGGGGAAACCAACACGTCGACGACGCGCTGAATGTTGTAGTGCGCCGCTTCGGCCGGCTGCGTCTCTTTCGTCACCGACGCGACGTTGCGCAACAGCAGGGCGTTTTCGTGGTCGGCCCCGTCGTGCGCCCCGAGCACCGGAATGTTGAGCAGCGTCTCCATCGAGGCGATGTCCTGTTCCGGATATTGAACGGTCAGGAAGTAGTCGTTGCCGTTCTTCGGATCGATCCAGATGGATGGTGCGATCATCTGGTTCGAGGTCAACGCCGTGATGATGTTGGTCACCACGTCGCGCTGCGTCAGCCCGAGGCGGCCGGCCTTGAGCCGATTGACGCGGACATCCAGCGACGGGTAGCCGAACTCCTGCGGGACGAAGGCGTCCGCCACCTCGGGGAGGGTGCGAATGCGACCTTCGACGGTCGCCGCGACCTCGTGCAACGAGTCATAGTCGGGCCCGCTCAACTGTACATCGATGGGCGCGGCAAGACCGAAGTTCAGCACCGCATCGATGATGCTGCCAGACTGGAAGAACGTCCGCATCTGCGGCACCTGCTCCCGCAACGCCCGGCGCAGCTGCCGCATGTAGTCCCAGGTCGAGCCTGCGTGCTCGGGTGTCAGGCTCACCATGATGAACCCGGAGTCGCTCGCCGCGTTGGCGGAGTAGATTGCCGAGAAGCCCGGTGCCAGTCCGAGGTTGGAAACCACCATCGACAGGTCACGCGCCGGGATCACCGTGCGGATCACTTGCTCGATCTGCTTCGTCAGTTCCTCGGTGACCTCGATGCGCGAGCCGCGCGGTGCGCGGATGTTGATGATGAATTGACCGGCATCGGTGCGCGGGAAGAGCTCGGTGCCGATCAAGCCGTAGCCGGACATGGTCACGGCGAACAGCGCGGTGACCGCGGCGATGACGGCGAACTTATGATCGAGCGCCCGATTCAACATCCGGGCGTACCAACCGGCGAACCGTTCGTACATGCGGTTGAACGCGCCGAGAAACCCGCCGCCCTCGCCGGTCTCCTGTACGTGCGCCTCTTCCGCGGTCAGAAAGCGCGCACAATAGATGGGGATCACCGTCATGGCCACGACGTACGACGCCAGCATGGACAGCACCACCGCCAGCGACAGGGCGCTGAATAGATACTTCGCGACTCCGGCCAGGAACATCACGGGAAAGAAGACGATGACCGTGGTGATGGTCGAGGCGAACACCGGCAGCGCGACTTCGCGCGCGCCGTCACGGGCCGCATCCTCCGACGACTTTCCCATCACCAAATGGCGATCGATGTTCTCCAGCACCACGACCGAGTCGTCGACCAGCCGCCCGATGGCCAGCGCAAAGCCGCCGAGGGTCATCACGTTGATCGTCGAGCCGTTCAAGTAGAGGCCGAAGGTCGCCGCGAGGATGGACAGGGGAATCGAGAGAAAGATGGCCAAGGTCGACTTGAAGCTGCCGAGGAAGATCAAGATCATCAGCGAGGCCAGGACCGCCGCCGAACCGGCCTCGTGCTCGAGGCTTTCCACGGCGGCGCGGATGTAGCCGGACTGGTCGAAGATGCTCTGCAGCTTCATCCCCTCCGGCAAGCCGAAGAGCTTCGGCAGCACGCTCCTGATGCCGTCGACGACCGCGATCGTGTTGGCATTGCCCTGCTTCAGGACCGGCACGTATACCGAACGTTGCCCGTTGATCCGCACGATGTTCTGTTGAATCTGCGCCGCGTCCTCGGCGTGTCCAATGTCGTGCACCAGCACCGGTGCCTGCCCGCCACCGATCTTCACGGGAACGTCGTTGATGCGCTCCGGATCCTCGATCAGGCTGTTGGTGTCGACGAAGTAGTCGGTGTCGCCGATCTTGGCGTCGCCGGCGGGGATGATCAGGTTGGCGTCGTTGAGCTTGCGCACGACGTCCATCAGCGTGAGGCCGCGCGCCTGCAGCGCTTCCCGATTCGCATACACCATGATCTGGCGGTACTTGCCGCCGAACGGGGGTGGAACGGACGCGCCCGAGACCGTCGCCAGCTGGTTGCGGATGTTGTACTGCGCCTGATCGCGCAGCTGCGCTTGGGAGAACCCCTCGCCGGACACGGTCACCAGCGTAACCGGCAGGGATGAGGCATCGAACTTCAGCACCAGGGGCGGCAGCGTGCCCGGCGGCAGGTGACGCAGGTCTGCCATCGCCAGGTTGGCGAGCGATGCCGCCGCCGTATCAACGTTGGTGTCGGGTTGGAAGAAGACCTTGATGATGCTGACGCCCGGGAGACTGCGGGACTCGATGTGCTCGATGTCGGTTCCGAGAGTGAAGAAGCGCTCGAAGCGCGTGGTGATGTCACGCTCCATCTCGAGGGGCGGCATGCCGGGATAGAACGTCGCCACCACGACCGCAGGAATCTTGAGATTGGGGAAGACATCCACGGGCAACTTGCTGAAGGCAATCAACCCGAGGAGCGTCGTGATCAGCGCCCCGACGATGATCGTATGGGGATAGCGAAGTGAAAAACTGGACATCCGTGCGCTTCCTTCAGACTACCGGAGCGCCCGCGGCAGCACGGCACCGGCGTGCAGATGAGTGTCTCGTGTATCGCAGGACGACCCCGTCGCCATCAGCAGCAACAGGGGGGCGGCGACGGCTCCCACCCACCACCACGTACGGTGCCGCTTCGGCAGGTGCGCCGTCACCGCGCGCCGCAGGGCCGCCGACGGCACGCCCGCATCGTAGGTGCGCCCGACTTCCCGCTTGAGCACGAGCAGGCCGTCGACCGCTCCGCGGCAGACGGCGCAGAGGTCGAGGTGCCGGCGAACGACCAACTCCTGGTCGGCCGGCAGACCGCCGTCGATCAGCTCGTTCAAGCTGAGAAAGTCGGGACAGTGGCTCATGACGTCTTGCGGCGAATGCCGCACTCTTCCGCATGCGTGCGCAGCTTGCTCACCAGCTTCGCCCGAGCCCGCGCGATGCGCGAGCGCACCGTGCCCACCGGACAGCTGGTGATCTCGGCGATCTCGGCGTAGGAGAAGCCCTCAATGTCACACAGCATGAGGGCGACGCGCAGGTCGGACGGCAGGGTGTCGATGGCGGCGCGGATTTCCTGCAACGAGATGTGGTCGAGCAGATCGCTGCCGAAGCTGGCCGGCGGCATCACCTCGGTCTGCTCGTCGACGTCGCCACCCACCAGCACCAGCGTCGGTCCCGCATGCTGGCGGCGGTAACGCGTCACCGCTTGCCGATGTAGAATCCGATACAGCCAGGCGCGGCAATGCGCCAGGGTGCGCAACTCGCGGTAGTGCTGAAAGGCCAGGTGATACGTCTCTTGCACCAGGTCGTCGGCGTCCGCTGGATTGCGAGTGACGCGCTGGGCGGTGGAATACAATTGGTTCAAGTAGCTCAAGGCCACCTCGGAAAACTCTTCGTACGGCACGGCACCCGTGGTCATAGAGGCACCTCCGTCTCGAAAAGTTCCCGCGAATCATCGCCGATCGCCGCAGCAATCGGCGGCGCGGTGCCGACCGCGACGTTGGCACGTGTGCCTCGCCACCACGGGCGCACGGCTGCATCAGGAATCGGCCAGACGCCTTCCCAATAGAATGCGTCGGTCGGGCCCGACCGAACGAATGCGTACAACATGGTCTCTCCTCCGGAGCGTTCCCCCATTCCCGGACGACACCCAGGGAGCGCCGCCGGCTTGGGGACAACCGCCGTCGAGGAATCTCCTGGGATGACGATGGATCGCGCGACCCGATGGGTCGCTAGGTTGGGGGGAACGCTAGTGAGAAGAGACGGAGCCGCTGGGGCTCGAGGGTGGGAGCTTCAGCCGAAGTATTGGAACGGAACAAAATGCTGCCCGCCGCCGCTTCAACACCAGCCGCGGGAAGATCTGTAACAGCGCCAGCGCCACCAGCGGTAGAAGATGCGTCGCCGGCGAGGGGACGGTGGTGTCGTTCGGTAGCGGCGGCTCGGACAGCAGGCTCAACCGAGTCAGGCCGAGCGACCGCTCCAAGCGCCCGTAGGGGCGGGTGACGGGGCGAACGGTGATCACGAAGAGCGCCACGGCGATCGATATGACGATGCCGATCTTGATTCGGAGGGCGTGACCATCCCCTTGCCGCATGCCGTAGTTGACGATCGCGGCGCGACGATATTCACCCGCGCCGCTCTCTCGTACTGCGAGGGAACTTATCGGCCCGCTGCTGCGTCGACATGAACAAGAGCACACACCCGAGCAACGAGAGGCACGCCTATCGGGGAGGAGGCTAATCATATGGATTCGTCCACAACGACAGTTGCCGGCGGCACCTCGGCCGGCACGGATTCTACTCGCGGCTGGGCGATGCCGTCAGTGCGCCGCCTGTGCACGCTGCTGCTGGCGCTGGGCATCCTCAGTGCCTGCACGCCGAGGCTGCAGGCCATTCCGGTCGACCCGGCGGTCGACTTTGCCGCGCACGTCGAACACCGTGGACTGGTGGTGGATGAAATGCCGGGGGCGTCGCCGGCCGCCGTCGTACCGGCTGGCTGGTACGGTCTTACCGGTGATGGTCCACGCTTCCTGCTGCAAGCGCACAAGAAGACGATGGCTGCCCTGTGGTTTCCCGAGCCCGGACAGATGATCGTCCGCCAAAGCGCCGATCCCAACTCGCCCCTCATCGGCGAGGTCGACGCTGCTTGGAAGCAGGGCGCGATCCGTCTGACGTTCAAGCCGGCCAACGGTGCGACGCTGCACACCGGGGCGTTTGACCGCATTGACGGCAGAGTGTCGACGGCGGCGCTGAGCTCGCAAGCACGGACCGTCCTCGACGTCCGCGGCGTTTACCGCGCCGAGTTGCGTGACGCGAATGGTGCATCCGCCGGCTGGCTGCGCGTGCGGATCAGCCCATACCAGGGTGCGGCGCGCATCTACGACGGCGTCGTGCCGGCAGCGCTGAACGGACCACTGGCCACGGCCGCGGTGGCGCTGCTGGATCAGGACGTCGACTACATCGAAGGCCAGGCGCTCGACGTGTACATGGGCAACTGAGACTTGGCTTCAGGCGAACCCCGCGGCGCTCGCTGAGGAAGCGCGCCGCGGGCGGGCGCCCGTACCGTCACCCCACCGCATCTCCACCAACTCCATCCGCGACGCCTGCGGCGCCGCGCCAACGCGTGATCCGGAGAGCCACCGCCGGCACCGACGCGTCGAGGACCGGAAGCGTGACCGCGTGTCGCCGTTCATCGAACGATAACGCTCGTGCAACCGGGCTGTCATGTAACTCGCAGACGCCGATCCGTCTTCACGCGCGAGATGCCCGTCTTAGAACTCAGCGAACCGTCGTGCCGCTTGGCGGTTGCTTCCCGCTGTCTCCATGAGTGACCAGCGGCGTCACCCGGCAACGCTGCGCCGCTCGGTCGAGGTTCACAGCCGCGGCAGCGCCGAATGGGCGCCGGCGGCCACCCCGTGGCGACCAGCGGACCAGGAGGAGTTGCCGCGCACGGTGTACGAGCGGGGCCGTCTGCGGATCGACTTCGATGCCTACGAGGTGTGGGTCGACGGCCATCCGGTCCGCATGGTCCGTCGCGAGTTCCAGTTGCTCCGCTTCTTTGTCCGTGCCGCGAACCGGGTCTTCGACCGCACGCAGATTCTCGCCCGGGTGTGGCCCGAGGCACACGTCACGGCCCACACCGTCGATGTGCACGTGCACCGGTTGCGCCGCTGCATCGAGGTGGATCCCGAGCATCCGGCATTGATCGTCACCGTCCGCGGCGTGGGTTGGAAGTTCGATGAGCGCGCCTTGTGACATGCACCGGCGCGCGGCGGGGACACGTCGGAGGCGTCGGTTGGTGGTGCCAGCCGTCAGGCAGATGGGGAGGTTCATATGAAGACGGAGGTCCGTATGTGGAAGAGAGCACACGGCTTCACGGGGTACGCGGCGGCGCTCGGCGCGCTTGTGGGCGTGGTGCTCGTCGCGCTACAGCCGGCGGCCGCCCAGTCGGACGCGCCGCAAGGCGGGCAGATTCAAACGATGCAGCAGGAAATTCAGCAGCTCCAGAAGCAAGTGGAAGCACTCACCAACAAAGGGGGCATTCAGTACGGCGGCGTCAATCTCAAGCTCGGTGGCTTCATTGAAGCGGCCGGCATCTATCGAACCCGCAACGAGGTTGCCGATGTCGGCTCGGACTACAACACCGGCATCCCGTTCAACATCGATCCGAAAGCGCACGAGAACGAGACCCGCTTCTCGGCGCGTCAAAGCCGCCTCTCGCTGCTGGTCACCGGTGACGTCTCGCCCGAGACTCATCTGGGCGCCTATTATGAGATGGACTTCCTGGCCTCTGGGACCACCTCGAACTCGCGCGAGAGCAACAGCTACACGCCACGCAGCCGCCATCTCTACGCGACGCTCGATCGAGACGACTGGGGCTTCCACTTGTTGGTCGGTCAGAACTGGAGCCTGATGACCACCAACATCAAGGGCATCATCCCGCGCCAGGAACAAATTCCACTGACCATCGATGCCCAGTACGTCGAAGGGTTCAACTGGTTGCGTGTCCCGCAGTTTCGGGTTGTCGAGGACTTCGGTCACGGCCTGTGGGCGGGCGTGTCGGCGGAAAGCCCGCAGGCGGTGACATCGGGTGGGGTCGTGGTTCCGAGCGGCGCGAACGAAACCAACAACGGCAATCCGGCCGGCTTGCTCAACAGCGCGACGACGTACTCCAACGACGCCATTCCGGACTTCGACGGGAAAATTGCCGCCGATCCGGGGTGGGGTCACTACGAGCTCAAGAGCCTCATTCGAACGTTCACTGCCCGTGCCCAGGGCGCCAATCGCAACACGACCGGCTACGGGGTCGGCGGTGCCGCGGCGATGCCGCTCTGGCCGACGTACTTGGAGCTGCAGCTCAGTGGACTGTTCGGCTCCGGCATCGGCCGCTATGGCTCGGGGCAACTGACCGACGTTGCTTGGAAGGAAGACAACGTTCACCTGGTGGCGGTTCCCGAGGCGCAGGGATTGGTCGGACTCATCGGCCATCCTTGGGCCGGCAACGACTCCTACCTGTATGGTGGGTGGGAACATGCCGATCGCGCCGGCGCAAACAGCACCTCCGGGTACGGATGGGCTGGCCTCAATGTGAGCGGATGCGAAACGGAAGGAGCGAATTCCTCCACTTGCCAAGCCGAGACCAGAGACCTGAGACAGATCACGGGCGGATTCTGGCAGGACATTTACAAGGGCAACTTCGGCCGCTTCGTCTTCGGCTTCCAGGGAGGGCAAATCTGGCGGGACGCCTTCTCGGGCAGGGGCGGCAAGACGCCGCGCACCAACATCGCGATCTTCATGACCTCGTTCCGTTACTACCCGTTCTCGTGATCCGCCGCGCCGCACCCAACCTCACTTGCGAAGGAGAAGACAATGACCATGCGCAAGCTCCGCTTCCTCGGCGTCCTGACCATCGCTGCCTGCACCCTGCTGGCCACGCGCGCCAGTGCCCAGCTGCAACTCAACGGTGCGGGTGCGACCTTTCCGTACCCAATCTACTCGAAGTGGTTCAACGAGTACCTCCATGTCGATCCCTCGGTGCACTTCAACTATCAGTCGATCGGCAGCGGCGGCGGCATCAAGCAGATCACCGAGCAGACGGTCGATTTCGGCGCATCCGATGGGCCGCTCACCGACGAACAGCTCAAAGCGGCGCCGGGGCATCTCATGCACTTTCCGACGGTCATGGGTGCCGTCGTGCTGACCTACAACATCGCCGGGGTCTCCGCTGCGCTGAAGTTCACCCCAGAAGCGATCGCCGGCCTGTACTTGGGGAAGATCACCAAGTGGAATGACCGGGCGTTGACCGCGCCCAACCCCGGCATCCCGTTGCCCGACCAGGACATTGTGGTCGCGCACCGCGCCGACGGCAGCGGTACGACCTACATCTTCACCGACTATTTGAGCAAGGTGAGTCCCGAGTGGGCGAAGAAGGTCGGCACCGGCACCTCGGTCAATTGGCCGGTGGGCCTCGGGGGCAAAGGCAACGAAGGTGTCACCGGCCTGGTGAAGCAAACGCCGAACTCCATCGGCTACGTGGAGTTGATCTACGCGCTCTCCAACCAGCTGCCGTTCGGGCAGGTGAAGAATCACGCCGGCACCTTTGTTACACCATCGTTGGCGTCGGTGACCGCCGCGGCTGCCGGCTACGCGACCAAGATGCCGAGCGACTTTCGCGTGGTGATTACCGACGCCCCCGGGGCGGACGCGTATCCGATTTCAGGCATGACGTGGCTGCTCGTGTACCAGCAGCAGCGAGACGCCGAGAAGGGGCGCAAGTTGACCCAGTTTCTCGATTGGATGATGCACGACGGCCAGCGATACGCAGAGAGTCTCGACTATGCCGCGTTACCTCGAGAGGTCGTGACCATGGAGGAACAAGCCTTGCGCACCGTCAGCGATGCAAACGGAAAGCCCTTGCTCGGCAAGTAGCCGGCGGCGCGTCGGCGTGATCCTCGGCCCAGGGAACTTCCGGCCGCGGTCGCGCGTCCACATGAGTGAGCGGCACGGACTACCAACCATGAGGCGATCGAGGTGGAAGCGCACGAGCTGACGAGCGGCACCAACATCGAACCACACCGGCTGGGCGCTGCGGCGTGCATTCTGGTGGCGATGGGTCTGGCAATGGTGGCGACGAGTGGATGCACAGCATGGTCGCGCGCCCGCAGTGATGCCGCGCACGCCGACTTTGCCGCCCATCCCGGGTACCGCGGCATCGTCGTCGATCGAATGCTGGGCGGACAGACTGCTGATATGGTTCGCGCCCAGGCCGCGCCGTCAACAGGCGGCCCCACCCACACGCTGCGCGCCGACGGCAAGGTCGTTGCCGCGCTGTGGATCAGCGAACCCGATCGCGTCACGGTGCGGCAGGCGCCGGAAGCCACCGCGCCACTCGTCGGCAAGGTTCAGGCGTCGCGGCAACCTGGAGCCATCCGCCTCATGTTCCGGTTGGCGGACGGTGCGTCGTTCCACACCTCCCGGTTCGATCGGATCGACGCGGACGCGTTCCCGAATGCCTTGGAGAACGACATCTTCCCCATCGACGACCTGCCCGGATTGTACCGCGCCGCGCTGCGTGACGCGCAGAATGCCGACGTCGGATGGCTGCGCGTCCGGGTGCTCCCCTATCAAGGGTTGCCACGCGAGTACGACGCCGACGTCCCCGCGCCACTCAACGGCTCACTCGCGGCCGCCGCGGTCGCGCTGCTCGATGCGGAGATCAACTCCATCGTGCAGCGCAATGCGCTTCCGGAGGACCGGATGCCCGAGGGGCTGGCCCCGTGAAACGCCCTCGATCCGACTGACCTGGCCCGCTGGTGTTCACCTCGCCGCCGCCTCGACTCGCTGCATCCACTCGCGCAGGCCGGGCGCCAACGTGGCGACGAGCTCGACGCCGGCCACCCGGACCATGGCGCACTGCCCGTACAATGCGGCGTCCGCCAGCGTCGGCCGATCGCCGAAGAGGAACGGTTGCTGCGCCAACGTCGCCGCGGTGGGTACCAGCAGCTGGCGGATCCGCGCCGCCAATTCGGCGGCGCCACGCTCCCACTCCTCGACGCAGCCGCGCCCGAACTTGCGCTCTTTGACGAACGTGAACATGGCGCGATCCGCCGGCCGCGCAAAGCTGCGCCGCACGTCGGGTGACGCCAGGCGGAACATGAGGTCCTCGAGCGGGCCGTCACACCAATCGGCATACGCCCAAATCGGTCCCTGCCACGGCGCCGGCACCAACCGTTCCGCGTCCGGCCCGCAAAGCAAGGCCTCGCAGATGGCGCGCGAGTCCACTGTCACCGTGCCGCGATCGTCGACGAGCACAGGCACCTGCACGTAGCCGCCGGTGATCGCCACCAGGTCCGTGCGGTCACCGTATGGCACATCGACGCTCTCGTACTTCAGCCCGAGCAGATCGAGCAGCATCTGCACCTTGCGAGCGAAACAGCTGTATTCGAATCGGTAGAGCTGCATGACACCCCTTTCCTCCGCGCCTGCACGCGGGTCAAGCGCGGCCGTTTGCACGCTCGTGCACAGCGTCTGAAACGTTTCCCGCGGCGCGGCATCTCAACGCTCGATGCTGCACGGGCGGCACGGAAAGCGCGCACAATCCGCCCGCTCACCGGCTGCGTATGTGAGGCGTATACACAACCGTTCGACGCGGACAGCGCGAACGCAGAAAGGGAGGAAGCACCAATGGCAACACGAACACGTACCACCGTTTTTCTCGCGTCGGCCGTCGCCGGGCTGCTGGCGCTGGGCGCGGCGGGCATCGCCCAGGCCGCGCAAGGCGAAGGCGCCAAGGTGAAGTGCTACGGCGCCAACAAGTGCAAGGGGCAGGGCGCCTGCGGCGGCGCCGGGCACGCGTGCGCCGGCAAGAACGGCTGCAAGGGCCAGGGCTTCGTCGAGGTCGACAGCAAGGACGCCTGCCTCAAGATGGAAGGCGGCCGGCTCACCCCGGAGAAGTAGGTGCCGCACCACACCATCGGGACATCGGGTCGCTGCGGCAACGGCCCGATGTCCCGGCGGATAGCCCACCACCGTCTCGGCGTATGAGCGATTCGTCCTGGCCTCGTGTCGGCTTCGGTGCCGGCTTGCGCACCGAGCACTATACCGACGTGCTCACCGATGCCCCGCGTGTCGACTGGTTCGAAGCGTTGACCGAAAACTACATCGACACCGGTGGCCGTCCGTTGCACGTCCTCGAGCAGGTGCGCCGCGACTACCCCATCGCCCTTCACGGCGTGGCCCTTTCCATCGGATCAGCCGATCCGCTCGACCGCCGGTATCTGCAGCGGCTGCGCACCTTGGTTGATCGCATCGATCCGGTCGTGGTCACCGACCACCTCTGCTGGACCGGCGTCGACGGCCGCAGCCTCTATGACCTGCTCCCGCTGCCGTACACCGAAGCGGTGCTGCAGCACGTCGTCGAGCGCGTCGATGCCGTGCAGGACTACCTTGGGCGCCGCATCCTGCTGGAGAACCCGTCCACTTACGTGGCCTACCGCCACTCGACGCTCACCGAATGGGAGTTCCTCGCCGCCGTCGCGGAGCAAGCGGACTGCGGCATCCTGTTGGACGTCAACAACGTGTACGTCAGCGCCCACAACCACGGCTGGGATGCGCAACGGTACCTCGACGCGATACCACCGGCGCGCGTCGGCCAGTTTCACCTCGCCGGGTACAGCGAGATGGGAACCTATCTCTTCGATACGCACAGCGCACCGGTGAGCGAAGCGGTCTGGCGCCTGTACGAGGCTGCGGTGCAACGCTTCGGTTCGGTCTCCACCCTGGTGGAGTGGGACGCGGACATTCCCTCGTTCGAGCGCTTGAGTGCCGAGGTACAACAGGCACGCCACCGCGCGGAGGCAGTCTATGAGCACGCAGGAGCACGGCGAGCTGACGCTGCAGGCAGTGCAACGGCAGCTGGCGTCGGCCATCGTGCAGCCCGATACGCTGTTGCCTGACGCCGGCGGCGTCGCCGCGCTACTCGTTGCGCCACCGCAGGGCACGACGCTGACGCGGCTGCAGGTCTACGCCGGCGGCTACCCGGCGCGGGTGCACGAGGCGCTTGGGGAGACCTATCCGGCGCTCGCACATGTACTCGGCGCCGCACCGTTCGATCGCCTCGTGCATCGCTACGCCGATGCCGTCCCGCTGCGCTCGTACAATCTCAACGACGCCGGCGCACAGCTGCCGGAGTTCCTGCGCCGCGATCCGCTGAGCGACAGCTTGCCGTTCCTGCCCGACCTCGCCGCGCTCGAGTGGCAGGTGACGCGCGCCTTCCACGCCTACGAGGAGCCGCCGCTCGACCCGGCCCCGCTGGCCGCGTGGAGCTTGGATGACTGGGCGGGCGCGGTGCTGCGCTTGCAACCGTCCGTCGCCCTCGTGCGGTCCGACTGGCCGATCCGTGAGATCTGGGAAGCGCGTGGGACCCCCGTTGAAGAAATCGACATCGACATGCGCGATCGGCCGGATCGCGTGCTGGTGCATCGACTCGGCTTCGACGTCCACTGCGAATCGATCGGTGACGACGAAGCGCTGGCTCTCGAGATGCTCCTCGCCGGTCGCACGCTCGGCGAGCTGAATCAGCAACTCGCGAACAGTGGTCACGACCCTGCCGCGGTGTCGGGCTGGTTTGCGGGTTGGATGCAACGCGGGCTGATTGCCAGCTGCACGTGCGGCTGATGACTACTAGAACACTAGCTCCGCCAACGTGCGGATGATCCGATTCGGCGTCACCGCCGCGTCAGCCGGCAAGCCACTGCGCGCGCCGGCAACCCACACCGCATAGAGCCCCAAGCGCTGCGGCGCCGCCACGTCCCACTCGAGGTTGTCGCCGACGAACCACGTGCTTTCCGGCGCCGCCCCGAGCGCCTCCAGGCACGCGAGATAGACACGCTGGTCCGGCTTGCCGCAGCCGAACTCGCCTTCGATGAGAATGTGGTCGAAGTGCCGCGCCAGATCGAAGCGCTCGATCTTGGCGCGCTGATCCGCCTGGGTGCCGTTGGTCACCATCCCCAGTCGCACGCCACGGCTCCGCAGGCGCTCGATCGTGTCGACGGCGCCGGGAATCAACTCGACGGCGGCCGTACGCAAGTCGCGATACTTCTGCGCCGTCCGGGCCGCCAACCCCGGCGCATCGTGTCCCAACGCCTGCAACGCATCCTGGATGATGCGCTGCCAAGCCGCGCACAAGTCGGCGCGGCCGACTCGATGCCGCTCGGGGTCGGACCAGAACCATTCGCGCACCCGTGAGACCTCCTCGAACAAGGCCGTGGCGTCGAGCCCGTCGATATCGCGTGCGGCGGCGTCGCACACCGTGCGCCAGGCACGCTCGGCGCTGCCGCCGTAGTCGATGATCGTGTCGTCCAGGTCGAGCAGGACGGCACGCGGATTGGTCGCGGTCATATGGCGTGTCTGCCTTGTCCGTTGGACTCTACCACGCGCCGCGATCCGCTTCAGCTTCTGGCGCGCGTCCCCTTTACCACGAACGTGACGACGTCGAGCGAGCGCTGATCTTCGCCGACCAGTGCCAGCGTGTGCGTGCCCGGTTGCGGGTCCCACAACAGCAAGGCGCCGGAGCCGATCGCGACACCGTCGAGCACCCAGTGGTGTTCGTTGGTGCCGGCGGTGGCTTCGAACACAACGCGTTGCTGCGCGGCTGGAATGTCCGGGTCGAGGGCGACGACGGTTCCCGTCACCGGTGCAATGATCGCCGCCCGTTGCGCGGCGAGGGCGATCGCTGCCTCGCTTGGGGCGGTGCCGGCGAGGAACCACTCGCGGCGCGGCGCTTCGATCGGGTGCGGAAACGCCACCCGTCGCCCCACGACGGCCGGTGGCGGCTGCGGCGCGGCGCTCGGCGTGTCACGATGCAGCCAGCTCATCACCTCCAACCAGATCGGCGCCGCGCCGGTGATCCCGCTCACGTCTTGCATGGGCTCGCCCGAAAAGTTGCCTACCCACACCCCGACCGTGTAGCGCTGCGAGTATCCGACACACCAGTTGTCGCGCATCTCCTTGCTGGTGCCGGTCTTCACGGCGCTCCAGAAGCGCGTCACCAACGGGTTGTCGAGACCGAAGGTGACGCTGCGGCTGTCGCGATCGGCGAGCATGTCGGACAGCAGGAACGCCGCACCTGCAGAGTAGACGCGCTGCTCCGCGTCGCGCGCCGGCTCCGTGGGCGTCAGGCGCAACGGACGCCAGACGCCGCCGTTCGCCAGCGCGCGGTACGCATTGGTCAGCTCCCAGAGACTGACGTCGCCCGAGCCCAGCGCCAGCGGCGGACCGTAGTAGTCGCCCGCCTCTGCGAGCCCCGCGAATCCGAGGCGGCGCAGCTGCGCGGCGAAGGCGTCGACGCCGACCAACTGCAGCGTCCGCACCGCCGGGACGTTCAGTGACGCCGCGAGCGCGGTGCGCAGGGTGACCAAGCCGTGGAACTGCTCGTCGTAGTCGCGTGGCCGGTACAAGCCGCCCGCCACCGACAGCTCGAGCGGCGTATCCGCGAGGATCGATGCCGGGGTGAGCAGGCGGCGGTCGAGGGCCATGCCGTAGAGGAACGGCTTCAACGTCGAGCCGGCTTGGCGCCGCGCCCGCACGCCGTCGACGTAGCGGGCGGACGACAGCTCGCTGCTGCTCCCGACGTAGGCGAGAACGTCCCCATCGGCATTGTCGACCACGAGTACCGCACCGTCCTGTACGCGTCGCTGCCGCACCGCCAGCAGATTGCGTCGCAGTGCATCGGTGGCGACGCGTTGCAATGCCGCGTCCAGCGTCGAGCGCACCGGTTCGCGCGTCGCCGCCGGCCGCAGCAGCTGATGGGCAACATGCGGCGCCAACACGACGCGTGGCCCCGTTCCGGCAGGGGCGTGCAACGCCTGCGCGACGGTAGCACCGAGATCGTCGCAGTCGCGGTGCGCCGCCGGCAACGCGGCGCGCAGGACGCAGGCTCGCTGTGCGACGGTGGCCGGCGCGGCGTTCGGCGCGCGGACCAACACGGCGAGGATGAGCGCCTCCGGCTCGGTGATGCCGTGTGGCGACTTGTCGAACAGCACCGCGGCCGCGGCGGCGACGCCTTGCAGCTCGCCGCGGAAGGTGACGAGGTTGAGATACGCCTCGAATACCTCCGCCTTCGACCAGGCGTGCTCCAACGCCCACGCCAGACGCATCTGCCTCCACTTCTGCGCCAGCGTGCGTGGGCCGCCGTGTCGCCGTAAGCTCGGGTCCAACGCCGTGACCACTTGCATGGAGATCGTGCTGGCGCCGCGCAACGGTCGTCCAAGCGCTCGTTGCGCCACGGCGGCGAGCAGCGCGCTCCAGTCGACGCCGTGGTGATGGTAGAAGCGACGATCCTCCGATGCGATCACCGCCGCCTGCAGCGCCGGCGAGACGTCGGCAAGCGTCGTCCACTCGAAACGTCGTCGCGTCGTGTCGACGCGGAGCTCGTGGATGACCTCGCCGTGGCGATCGAGCAACCGCGCATCGGACGGCAGATACTCCGCCCGCACCGCGGCGAAGGAAGGCAGATGCGACGCCGGCACACGCCGCGCGGCGATCGCCGTCAACGCGACCACGGCGGCGGCGACAAGCGCGGCCAGGCCGAGCGGCCAGCGCAGGCGGCAGATCATGGATCCACCTCCAGCGGCGCGTTCGGTAGCTCGCCGAACATCTCCGGCGCGTACAACGCCTCGACCCGCGTCGCCGGCAGGAGGAAATGCCCGCTCTGATTGAGCCGGATGGTGTACTCGGACACGAACGTGCCCTTCGGGACGAAGTCGTAGTAGGCGCGATACGCGTCGAAGGCACGCTCTTCGAAACTGGGCCAGATGCCATCGTCGTGCGACTCACCCTGCGTCGCCAGCTGCGAGTCACGCGCCAACCCGGTGCCGAGATGCGAAGCACCCGCCGGCACCGGATCATTCACCACGACCCAGGTCATGTCGCTCTGCGCTTCGATCTCCAAGTGAACGCGCACGCGATCGCCGCGGCTTAGTCGCCCAGCCGTGCGTGGCTCCAGCGGCGTCAGCGTCTTGGTGATGCGATAGCCGCTCGACAGCGGCGCGCTGAGCGGGATCGCCGCCTGCGACTGCACGGTGATCCACGGCGAGCCGCTGCCGCTGTGCTCGATGCGTAGCTCGGCGCGCTGCGCCGGCCACTCGAACGGCAATGTGCCGGCCTGCGGCGGCTGCGGCCAGGCGTACGGTTGCACCGACGCCGCAAGGGTCGCCGTGGTCGTGCCGGTCACCGGCGTGGCTTCGAAGGCTTGCGAGAACTTCTCGACGGCGAGCGTGCCCCAGGCGTCGGTGACGGTGCAGTCCCACGTGCCACGTTGCTGGCGCGCCAACGCGCCGCGCAGCAGCCGTGGCAGATCCGGTTGCCACGCGTGGAGGTCCAGCAGCTGCAGGATGAGCCGGACTGCGTTGGTGTCCGGACACACCATCAGCCACCACAGCGTATCGCTGCGCTCGGTCGAGAAGCCCATGGTCGTGCCCTGCAGGTTGAGGCGGGCACGGACGATCTGCTCGGTCTCGCGCAGCCGCCGATCACGGTCGCGGATGCCGGGCAGACGCGACAGAATGCTCCACCAATCGAGCACCGCCGAGGTCGGCCACAGGTTGGGCTCGATGCCGATGCCGCCGAGCAGGTTCGCGTCGGCCTTGCCGCAGCGGGCCAGCGCCGCGACGGCGGCGAGCTTGCGGAGCGGCAGGTCGACGGCGTGCACGACGGGCTCACGGCGGATGCTACCGTTGACGAACTTGCGCAGCCCATCCTCCATCTTCTTCTGCACGTCGGTCGGAACGGCGAAGCCGCGCTCCTGAGTGATCGCCAAGACGTAGCTGGTGAGCACGTCGCTGCCGCTGCGCATGGTCGGGAAGTACTTGAGCAGCCCGTCGCCATCGACGTACGAGGGCAACGCCGCCGCCACTTCCTGCCACAACGTCGCGTCGTTCAGCACGACGGCGCGCGAGACGCGTTGCTCGAGGCAGGAGTAGGGATAGCCACGGATCCAGTCGCGCACGCCGTTCAGCCCGCTGCTCAGCGTCGGCGCCAGATCGACGCGCACACCGCCGCGCCCGGCGAGTGCGTCGGCGGGCCGCTCCACGGCCTCCCGGATGGGCTGCGCCCACTGCAAGAGCGTCGCCTGATACGTGCGCACCGGGACCACCGGGCGCACTTGCTGCGTGACCCGCAAGTGATCGCTCGGCCCGCCGGCCGCGTTCGCCTCGACGTCGTAGCGGAGCGCGCTGACGCCGACGGGCACCTCGATGTCCCAGCCCACTACCTTCGCCTCTCCCGGTGCCACGGCCAGCGTCTGCGTATTCAGCGCCACGCTCGAGCCTTCGACGCGGCCGGCGACGGTGACGTCCAGTGCGCGGCTCGTCGTGTTCCGCAGCGTAAATTCGGCGCGCAGCCGATCGCCTTCGCGGACGAGCGGCGGGATACCGGCGAGGAGCATGAGATCCTGCGTTGAGCGAATGGCAGTCGACCCGGTGCCGAACTGTCCGGCGCCGCCGGTGGCAACCGCGACGATGCGAAAGCTGGTCAGCGCATCGTTGAGCGGCACCTCGACGCTCGCATCCCCGGCGGCGTCGAGGGCGACGCGGCCATTCCAGAGGAGCAGGGTGTCGAACAGCTCACGCGTCGTCTGCCGCCCGCCGCCGCCACCCTGCGGCAACGCCTTGAGGCCGTAGTGTCGCTTGCCGACGACCTGCATCTGCGCGCTGGCCGTGCGCACGCTGTAGCCGCGCCGTCCCATGAGCGCGTCGAGCACGTTCCAGCTGGTGTTCGGCTGCAATTCGAGGAGGCCTTCGTCGACCGCCGCCACCGCCACCTCGCTGCCCGGCGGCGGCGCCGCCCCATCCGCCGTCCGCACTGCGATCTTCACGGCGGCGCGCTCGCGCACGGTGTAAGTGGAACGATCGGCGTTGACGGCGACCTTCAGCTCATGCGCGCGCCAGCCGACGCGGATCTCGGCGATGCCGAGCTTGAACGCCGGCTTGCCGAGATCGACCATCGCGGTGGGCTGCACGTCGCCGATGCGACCGCGCACGACCAACACCGAGACGAAGATGTTCGGCGCGTCGGTGCCTTTGACCGGCACCTCGACCACCGGCTCGTTCCCCGACAGCGGCACGACGACGGCATCGAGGATACCTTCGCGTTCGGTGGTGACCAGCGCCGTGGCCTCGCGGAAGGGCATGCGCACCTGCAAGCGGGCGGTCTCGCCGGGCTCGTAGCGCGGGCGTTCCGGCAGCAGGTCGATGCGGTCGCTGTCGGCGGTGCGAAAGCGCCAGCTGGTGGGCCCGGGCACCCAGGTGTCGGACCATGCGGCCGTCGTGTGGCCGGCGCCATCGGTGGCCGTCGCCTGTACGATGAGATTGCCGTCCGCCGGCGGTGCGGCGTCACACAGCAGCAGGCCGTTGGGTCCGGTCTTGCCGTCGCAAAGCGTGGAGAGGACGGGGCTGATTTCCTCGACGTGCTCGTAGGCGTAGAAGCCGCCGA
>Ga0335082_10001834_pt1 | contig 22718 bp, 22 predicted proteins | sample Lox_Sample_41_FD_206718 | JGI IMG/M metagenome (GOLD analysis project Ga0335082, IMG submission 206718) | Soil microbial communities from Loxahatchee National Wildlife Refuge, Florida, United States - Lox_Sample_4.1 | ecosystem: Environmental > Terrestrial > Soil > Wetlands | place: USA...
CACTCCAGGGCCGCCGTCAGAACAAATCGCCCGTATCCAGCATGGCAAAACCTGGGACATGGTCAGCCCGGAGGGAGAGGAACCCGTATCCGATACGTCACCGTAATTGTGAGCATCAACACTTAGCCCTTCCCGGCCACCTGCAGCAGTATGTCGGCGATCTTGCGCGGCTCGGTGATCATCAGATCGTGCCCGGTGTCGATCTCGAAGAGATGCTCGGCGTCGAGCTGCCGTTCGCGCTTCTCGTCGGTGCTCATCGCAAGCGAGGCGGTGCAGTTGATGTTGGTCCGCGGAATCCGCCGCACCGCTGCCTCGTCGCCGAGCCAGAGCTTCTGAGTGAAGCATTTCCAGGGATGCGGCGTGATCTTGGACTTCATCCAGGCGAAGTCCACCGGATCGGTGACGCCGAGATAGGGAATCGCCCGGGAGTCAGGGAAGAGGACGAGCTCGACCCCGTCCACCTGGCGCATGTCGCTGTGTGCCAGGCCCATCATCTCCGGCGTGATGTCGGCGAGCGATTCGCCGTCCTTCGGGTGCGCGGCATCGAGATAGACCAGATGCCCGATTCGCGAGCCCGCGCGGTCGGCGACGCCGGTGATCACCATGCCGCCGTAGCTGTGGCCCAGCAGAATGACTTCCTCGAGGTCCTCGCATTCCAGCAGATTGACCACGTCGGTGATGTGCGTGTCCAGATCGATGTCCGGCCGCAGCAGATGCTTGCGCTCGCCCAGCCCCGTCAGTGTCGGTGCGTAGACGTCATGGCCCGCGGCGCGCAGCAGCGGCGTGATCTTCCTGTAGCACCATCCGCCGTGGCCGCCGCCATGAACGAGCACGAACGTCGCCATCTTCGTCTCCTCGATCCGGCTACGTCTTGCTCTTCTGCTTTGCGAGAAGACGATCGAGGTTGGCGCGGAGCTCCGGGGAGGTGAACGTTCGGTCCTCGGCGGCCAGGGCGAAGTCGAGCGTCGCGAGCACGGCCCGCTCGAGGTGGAGGTTCAAGATGCGCTTGGTGTCCTCGACCGCCTGCCGCGGCAGCTTCGCGATCCGGCGCGCGCAGGCCATCGCCTGCTCGAGCACCTCACCGTCGGGGCAGACGTGGTTCACCAAACCGATCTCCGCGGCTCGCCGCGCCGGGATCCGGTCGCCGGTGAGGGCGTATTCCTTCGCTAGCTGCAGGCTCATGAGGAGGGGCCACGTCACCGGGCCGCCGTCCGCAGCCACCAAGCCGACCGCCACGTGCGGATCGGCGAGGTGTGCGCTTTCCGCCATGAAGACAATGTCGGATAGCGCGACGAGGCTGCAGCCGAGTCCGACGGCAGGTCCGTTGACCGCGGCGACGATCGGCACGCGGCAGCGCGCCATCCCGGTGACGATCTGGCGGCCGTGCGCGAGCGTCTCCCGCCGGAGCACCGGTTCACGGGCAAGCGCGTCGAGATAGGTGAAGTCGCCCCCTGCCGAGAAGGCCCGACCGTTGCCGGTCAGCACGACGGCGCAGGCCTCGGTGTCGGCATCGACCTGCGGGAACAGCTCCGCGAGGCCGCGGTGCAGCTCGTGATTCGTGGCGTTCAGCTGATCGGGCCGGTTCAGACGTATTATGCGGACCGTTCCGTCGAACTCGACCTGGAGCTCAGGAGGCAAATTGTAGTGGCTCATGACGCGGGTAACCCCAGAATGCGGCGCGCAACGAGGTTGCGCTGGATCTGCGACGTTCCACCCATGACGCTCTGCGCCCGGCTGTAGAGGTACACCTTCAGCCAGGTGTCATCGCCACCGTCGTGCGCGGCACCACCGATGCCGAGGGCGGCATGGCCGACGGCCTGCTCAGCGGACGTCATCAGCAGCTTGTCGACCGAGCCCTCAGGGCCGTGGGAGACGCCGTCGAGGCGTTCCGACAGCCGCCGGCAAACGTGCAGCCGCAACACTTCGGCCTCGACGATGGCCCAGCCGAGGTCGCGGAGCTGCTCGGAGCCGAACCGCGATGGTTCGCTGCGCACGCGCCGGACGAGCTCCTTGACGACCTTCTTGTAGCGGGCGACGTAGCCGAGCTCGCCCGGCTCCCGCTCGTGGCTGACGACGGTCATCGCCAGGGACCAGCCCTCGCCTGGCTGGCCGATCATGTTCGCGGCCGGCACGCGGGCGCCGTCGAAGAGCACCTCGCCGAACTCCTTGGTGATGCCGTTGATCATCCGGAGCGGCCGTTGCTCGATGCCGGGCTGGCGCATCGCTACCGCGAAGACCGACAGCCCTCGGTGCTTCGGCACCGAGGGCTCGGTGCGCGCGAGGAGGAAGCACCAGTCGGCATCGTCCGAGTAGCTCGTCCAGATCTTTCGCCCGTTGATGACGTAGTCGTCGCCGTCGCGTTCGCCGCGGGTGCGGAGCGCGGCCAAGTCGGAACCGGCGTCCGGCTCGCTGAAGCCCTGGCACCACCGGTCGCGCCCGTTCACGATGCCGGGCAGGAAGCGCCGCTTGATGTCGTCGCTGCCGTGCTCGAGGATGCCCTGCACCAGGTAGCCGACACTCGGCCGCGGCGGCGCGCCCGCGTCCGCGAGCTCCTCGTCGACGATGACCTCGTACACGCTCGGCAGTCCCTGCCCGCCGATCTCAGTCGGCCACGACAGGCCGAAGAAGCCGGCGTCGTAGAGCGAGCGGTGCCAGAACGCCTGCCCGGCCCAGTAGGCGTCGTCGGTCGAGGAGGCGGGCAACCCTGGGTTGTTGGTTCGCAGCCACTCCCGGAGGCGCAGCCGGAACGTTGCCTCAGGCCGCGAGTCACCGAAATCCATCGCCACCTCCAATACCATGGTGTTCGAGAACCCGCGACAAGCTCGGCCCCGCGCCCCCGAGGACATCGCTCGAGAGGAGCGCGCGCCGCAGGTATACGTGGGCGAGGCAGTCCCAGGTGTTCCCGATGCCGCCGTGCACCTGGATCGCGGTCTCGCACACGCTGCGGGCGGCCCGGGCGCAGTACGCCTTGGCGACTGCCGCCGCCGCGAACGCGTCGCGCGGCGGAAGCGCATCCACCGCCCACGCGGCATGCAGGGCGACGCTCCGCGAGCCTTCCAGCGCCACGACCGCGTCCGCCAGCATGTGTTGGACGGCCTGGAACGAGCCGATGGCGACGCCGAACTGCTGGCGCACCGCGGCGTACTCGCACGCGAGCTCGACCGCGCCACGCATCGTCCCCACGAGATCGGCGCACGTCAGCGCGAGCCCGAGAGCCGTCCAGTGCACGAGATCGTCATCGGTGAGCGGCCGCTCCTTCTCCCCGAGCGCCGCGACGATGACCGGCGAGCCGAGCGCGACCGACGGTCGCGTAAGATCGACACGGGCTTCGACACCGGACAACGCCACCTCGGCCAGATGACGACCGTCTCGTGCCAAGACGAGCACGAGCGCCGATCGCGAGCCCGCCGCGTCGATCGCTACGGCGCCCTCCGGAAGCCGACCGTCGATGGCGGAGGCGACCGCCGCGAGACCGGGAACGAGCGCGACCGTCTCCCTGGACTCGCTCGGCGGCGCGCCTGCGAGCCGACGGAGCTCGGCTGCCAGCGTCGGGCCGAGGAACGCGGCGTCGGCCAGCCCGCGTCCAAGCTCTTCGGCGACGATGGCCGCTTCGACCGCCGATGCCAAGGGCGTGCCGTCGTCCGTCGCGGCGCGCGCCTCCTGCCAGCCGGCGGCGGCCACTGCGGCGTCGAGCTTGGCGGCCCGTTCGCGGTCGGCGAGCTCGCCAACGGAGCGCGGCCGCAGCCGGTCGACGACCTGCGCCGCGGAATCACGCAGCGCCCGCTGCTCCGGCGAGAGACGAACGTCCATCAATCCGACTCCGGAGCCCGTGCGGTGCCCGGCGGCTACGCCGCCTGCGCCAACCGCTCAGCGAACTGCTCGCCGGCGGCCGCGGTCATCGCCGGAATGCTCTCCCAGCCCTCCCCGACTGCGTCGGCGAAGTTTATCGACCGTGCCATTTTGCCGTCCATCGTCACGTTCGGTCTCGAGGCCAGCTCTCTTCGAAAGCGCCTCACCGGTTGAAGAACAGGTTGACGAAGGGCGTCGCGGCCGGGAACGATCCCGTAATGCCCGAGCTGATGTAGCCGGCGTCCGAGATCAACGTGACGCCAGTGATGGCTGCCGCGGCTTCGCTGCAGAGGAAGGCGAGGGCGTACGCCTGCTCGAGCGGCGCGAACGGCTGCATCCCGACAACGCTCCGGTAGTCGGTCCCGAAGCCGAGCCACCGCTCCTTGTTCGCCTGGGCCAAGGGCGTGTCGGTGGGGCCGGGGCAGATGGCGTTGATACGGATGCCCCGCTTGAGCAGCGGAAGTGCCCGGCTGGCGACGTAAGCGCAGATCGCCTGCTTGCTCCAAATGTAGTCGGCCTTGCCATGCTGCTCGACCCAGGCAACCGCCGCATCGAAGTCGGGCGTGGCGAGGAATTCCAACAACTGAGGCAGGTTCGTCTCCCAGCCCAATCCGGCGTTCGAGGAGATGAAGCCGATCGCGCTGCCCCTGGGGAGCATGTCCCTCTCCAGCAGGCGGTCGATCAGGTGCCGGTGACCGATGAAGTTGATCTTCTCAATGCCGGGGGTGCCGTCGGCGACGCCAGCGCACGAGAAGAGGGCGTCCACCGATGCACCGCACTCTTTCACTGCGGCGTCGATCGATGCTGACTCGGCGAGATTGACGTGAATCGCCTTGGCTCCGGTCAGCGAGACCTTGGCGAAGTCCATCACCATGACCTCGGCGCCAGCGTCCTGCACCAGTTCGGCAGCCGCCGCCCCCATGCCGCTGGCGCCACCGACGACCAGGACGCGCTTGCCGTCGTATCGGAAAGCATCGAAGAGCGACGCCATGTCACACCGAGAGAATCGAGACGCCGGCGGTGCCAGGGGCTCCATAGAGCTGCGTGTAGCCCACCCTGGGTTTACGCGGTACTTGCCGATCGCCGGCCTGACCACGGAGCTGCAGCACCACTTCGTGCACTTGCCGGAGGCCGGAGGCGCCGATCGGCTCGCCGTTGGCGATGAGCCCTCCGTCGGTGTTCACCGGCAACCGGCCGCCGATCTGCAGCTCGCCGTCAGCCACGAGCCGCTCCTGGTCCCCGTCGGCACAGAAGCCGTTTTCCGCCAGGTGGATGACCTCGGCGCCGGCGTCGGTGTCCTGCAGCTGGATCACGTCGACGTCCTCGGGGCCGATCCCGGCCATCTCGAACGCGGCGCGCGAGGCGTCGACGGTTGGTCCTGGCGTTTCCTCGATCGGCAGCCAGGGGCTGTGCACCTCGAACGCGCCGAGCCGGCGCGTTCGGACGGTGGCGGCACGCAGGTAGATCGGCGTGTCGGTGTAGCGACGCGCGTGGTCGGCTCGGCACAGCACGACGGCCGCCGCGCCTTCGTCGGGGCTGCAGAACATGTACTGGGTGAGCGGATAGTTGAGCATCGGTGACGCGAGAATCGCCTCCTCGGAGAGCGGCTTGCGCCGGAAGGCGTTCGGGTTGAGCGCACCGTTGCGATAATTCTTGGCCGCGACCTTGGCGAGGGTCGAGCGCGAGATCCCGAAGTCATGCATGTACTTGTTGATCTTCATGCCGAAGAATTTCGTGGTGAGGAAGTGGCCGAGCTCGCCGTACCACAACGGACAGGCATAGAGGCGCGGGTCGGCGTTGAACGCGCCGCGGAGATGCTTGTCCATGCCGACTGCGATGCCGAGGTCGTGCTCGCCGAGGCGGATCGTGTTGGCGGCCAATGTGAGTACGCTCGCCGCAGTGGCACACCCGTTGTAGACGTCGGTGAACGGGATGCCCGTGAGCCCGAGGAGCGCGACCACCGCGTCGGGGTTGTCGACCTCGTAGCTCCCGGCGAAACCGAACTGAATGTCTCGCCACTCGACGCCGGCGTCGGCGAGGGCGCGGCGGATCGCGATCGCCCCCATGTCGATGGCCGTCAGGTCCGGGAAGCGTCCGAAGGGGTGTAGGCCGACGCCCACGATGGCAACGTCCATTGCGCTATCCTCTCTTCCCTGTGGTTTCGGCGCGATCCGTGCTCAACCGACCGGGCGGAACGCGAAGGTTACGACTTCGCTTCCACCGTCGTCCGCGCGGAACGGCACGATCACGAGCTCCATCTCCATACCGTGCTTCAGCGTCTCGGGATCCGCCTCCGTGAGACGCGTCTCCACCTTTACCTCGCCGCCTAGCTCGACGTATCCGACGCCGAAGGGCACGAACGCGGTCCCGGTCGGGCCGGCATAGGGCGGCGATGGCGGCGGAAAATGCTGGATGGTCCACGCCCAGAGCAAGCCGCGCCGAGGGAGCAGATGCTTCGCCATCGCTGTGGCCGCGCAGCGCGGGCAAGCGCCCTGCGAGGGAAAGGTAACGATCCCGCACGCCGTGCAGCGGCTGCCGATCAACTGCGGATCGTCGGCCGGCCACGTGAAGATGCCTTCAGCGACGGGAACTCGAGCCATCCGATGCGCCATTCCTCGGGCTGGCACGGAACAGAGAGACTTCAAGTGAACCTGCTGTTCCGGTCATCTCTTCTCTTCGGGCGGTATTGCACCTGGATCTCGTTGGAACGCTGCCAGCCGTCTACCGCAGGATCCGGGCGATCGTCAAGCCTCCCTATTCCGTTTTGTATAACGGGCTATTGTGCCCTTCGCTCGGACATTTTCAGCAAATGACTAGCCCAAATTGCGTTTTTGCATTGGTAGAGCTTCGGGACCTTCCTCATGAGGGGAGTTTCGAGTAGTATCGACCCAGGAGGACTGACGAAGATGGCGAGCAGAGGAGCTATGAAGGCGGTGTCGGATTTCGATGATGAAACCATACCCGCGTGGCAACGTCAGAGCCTGCATCGGTCGCTGCAATCTGCAAGCGCCCGCGCCCGGGCGCGAAGCAACCGCTTTGTGACCGCCGCGACACGGCTGCTGCAGGAAAGGGGCAACAGCGACTTTACGGTTCAGGATGTGGTCGACCGTTCCCGAATGTCCATCCGCACGTTCTACAAATACTTTGCAAGCAAGGAGGACCTGTTGGTTGCGGTCTACGAGACCGTGGTCGCACAGGAAGCAGTGCCACGTCTGAGAGAGCGCATCGAAAAACGCAAGGATCCGCTGCTGCGGCTCAGAGCATACATCGAGACCCTGATTGATTTCACCATCGAAACGGGACCCGCTCGCCGCACGCTCACGAGTTTCCAAAATCGCTTGGCCGAAAGCCGGCCGGCCGATCTCGAACGGGCCATGAAACCGCAATTCGATCTGCTCGTGGAGTTGATCGAGGGCGTCACCCGTACCCAACCCCTTCGAGCCGATCTCACCGTCGAAACGGCGGCGCGGTTGACGCATTACACGGTGCTGGCGGCGGCTCATGGCCGCGTGCTCGGATCCGAGGGCGCTCTCGGGATCCCGGCCCAGGCGATCTGGGAATTCTGTGCCTCCGGGATGGGGTTCGCCATCGGAGGCTCAGCCTCGGGATCCCGTCAATAGGGCCTGCGGCCGGTGTCATTTCTAAGGACCGCTCCCGTTGGTCGCTCGGAGCTTCCCAGTCTTGGCCTGCTAGATTCTGGAGAAGCTCAATTTCGATTACGGAGAATATAGCTTCCGAGAGGACAAAGATCAGTCCAACCCCTTACCTCGTGACGATCCGCGAAGGCCGGTCAGCCCAGACGACTACCCGCCGATGGTGGACTTCTTGGCGGCTTTCTTCAGGAGTGCCGCATCCTGCTTGAGCAGGAATTTCGATTTAATCGCGTCCGCAGCAGCGCTGTTAAATTGTTTTACGTAGGTCTTGTGTTTCGGGTACAGCGCTGCGAGCTCGGCGTTGGTGAACGGAACGGTCTGGCCGAAAAGACTGCAGAATGTGCTGACCGGTGGTGCTCCCGCAGCCCCAGTGTTGCCCGTGCCGGCCAGCTTCGCGATCGGCGCGTCGAGGTACGGCGTGCGGATGCCCCCCAGCGTGTTGCCGTGCTCGTCGACCGCGAAGACCACCGGGGCGCCCGGGGCGGAGGTGGCCTCGAGGCGGGGCGCGATCGGCGGCGGCGTTCCCTTCTGGAGCCAACGGTCGATCCAGTACACGGCTGCGTTGTACACCCAGTGCATCGGGCCTACGTTGATCGGTACGGCACACTCGATGAGTCCGGGTTGGGGTTTACTGGGCGGGTCCTGCATCGTCGCCAGGTTGTCGATCTCTCCCTGTCCCTTACCAATGTCGGTCAGGCCGATGACCAAGCCGTAGACGTCATAGTGGCTGGTCCCGGCGACCTCCCATAGCCGGAACTTGCCGTCGGGCGTCTCGGGCTGGCGCGCCAGGAGCTGGCTGCTGGCGACGTCGTACTCGCTCTCAAACACGAGCACGGGAACGAGGTCGTCACGAATGAAGGTCGGGACAGGAGCTGGCACGTTGGCCAGCGGAGCCTCCCTGAGCGCGGCGCCGCCGGAGAAGCGGCTGTGCACGATGAAGCCGTCGTAGACATCGACCAGCGGCTGGACCGCGTCGATGTAGGTGACCAGCCGTCCCGCCGACTGCGACTCGCCCAGCGCTATCACCCGTTTCACCTTTTTCGACGCCTTTTCGCCCAGCAGGGCGCCATCGCGAATGGCCTGACCGGCTTGCGAGAAGATGTCGTACGAGTAGCTGTCGCCTGGGTGGACCAGCGATGCGTAGCGCACCGGATCGCCGGGTTCTTCGGCGGGGACCGAAATGCCGAACTTGAGCTGATTGACACCGGCGAACTGAGCCGAGACGCCAACGTACGCGGCGCCTTCACGCGCGATCTGGAGATGACCGTGCACCCAGTCGGGGCTGGCATCTGCCTGTCCGGTGACGTTGAACCATTCGACATACACGGTGCCCTTGAACTTTTGGAGCTTCTGCGGCATGTGCACGATCACTCGCGTCGTGTACGCCGCGGTGGCCGGGTCGGGGGCGATGGCGTTCCACTTGCCATCCTCCGTCAGCGGCACGGCCGTCGAGTACGAGCGCGCGTTGCCGGAAATGAAGAATTCCGTGGTCTGGTAGCCGATGGCGGCGACGTTGTCGAAGTGCCCGTAGATGAGGGGAACCCCCCCGCCACCGCTCGCCGGTGTGACGGTCGGGCTGTCGGCAGCCGCCGCTGCTTGGCGGACGGCAGCGCTGCCCGCCCAGATCAACAAGGCCAGGATTACGCCAACAGTCGCTTTCATCTGTTTCCCTCCTTGAGGATGCATCGGCCCGATAGTGATCCGTGCGCCGCAGTCGAGGATGTTCACAAGCGATCCCATCACGGGAATCGCAGCTGGTCCGCCATTTCAATTTCGCCGAGGCACGCTCGGACCGACTCTAAGAAGCGCCCTCGGCCGTTTTGTCGACCGGTCGGGACTCCTCTTCGATGTGTTTGAGCCAAGCGTCCGCCTGCTCACGGGATTCCGCCCGCTCGCGCGCCCGCTCGAACCACGACTGCGCGTCACCGACCCTCTTCTGCCTGTAGAGTGAGAGTCCCATGAGGATCTGCGCATTGCCAGGCTTCTTGAGCTTGCCTTTGGCGAAGGCCAGGCGCAACACTTCCGTCGCGTTCCCCCAGTCTTCGCGCTGGACATAGATCTCCGCGAGGCGCCCATAGAGTTCCCCGCTCTCGGAGAGGTCGGCGGCGCGCCGCAGGGGCTGGATGGCCTTCTCGTACTCCCGCGCCGCAACCCAGCAGTTGGCCAGCATCTCTTCGCTCTTCACGTCGGACTTGATCAGGCCCTGGTCGAGTGCCTGGCCCAGGATTTTGGCGGCGCGATAGGGAATCGCGTTTTGCAGGAGAATTCCCGTCAGACGCTGGACGTCCTGCGCCTCCGTCAGCAGCCCGGCGTGATACGCGAGCTGGAGCGCCACACCGGCGTCTTCGGGACTTCCGGCCTGCGCGTTCGCCGCGGCGAGCTGCAGCCAATAGGTCTTCTTGGCCGGGGCGGCTTCGAGAAGCTGCTTCAGAACAGGGATGGCGAGCCGGTACTCCTGGCGTTCGAGACGGAGCGCGAGCAGCAACTGGAGCCAGCTCTCCTGGGGTGTTCCACCGGCCAGCTCGATGGCCTTCTGGGCGGGCTCCAGTGCCGCCTCACGGTCCCCCTGTTGGTAGTAGGCGACCGCGAGGAGGTAGTAGGCTGCGGCGTTGGGCTTCTCCGCGGTAGCAAACCACTGCTTGAGCGCTTCCGCTCCCTCGCGCCATTTGTCCTCCGCCATGAAGAGCTGGGCAATCTGGAAGTTAACCTGAGAGGCTTCCTGGTCGTTCAGGCCTTGCGAAGCGATGGCCTTCTTGAAGTGCTCGCGGGCCGCTCCGTAATGGCCTTGTCGCAGATCGATCGCTGCGAAGAGCTGCTCGGCGCGGCTGCGCTCGTAAGGGCTCAGGCGATCCAAGTTGAGCCGCTCGAGGGCGGCTCGGGCGTCTGCGTAGCGCTGAGCATTCAGGTGCTCGATCGCTTCGTTCAGGCGCTTGCCGGTGTACGGATCCACGGCCGCGCCCGAGCGGCCCTTTTCCTGCTGCGCCGGGGTGCGCTGCCGCTGTTGGGCGCCCGCTGGCGCGAGTCCACCCAGGACGACCGCCAGCCCGAGCCCTGCCAGGGCTTCGACGAACCGACTGGGCATTGCTCACGACTCCAACTGGAAGGTGAGCTTCACCTGCACGCCGCGGCGCTCGACGGCGACGCCCTCCTCGACCATCGGGTTGTACTTCCAGCGCGCGACCGCTTTGAGCGCGGCGTCGTCGAAAACCCCTTTGGGCTCCGCGTCGACGACCCTCGCGTCCTTGACGGCCCCGGCGGCGCTAATCGTGAACTGGATCAGGACCCAGCCCTGGATGCCGCGGCTTTGAGCCCGCGGCGGGTACTCTGGATTGACTCGGACGAGCGGCATGACGTCGCGGTCCGAGCCACCGAGGCTGAGACCCCGTCCCATGGAGAGGCCACCGATACTCGCATGCGCGTCGATACCGGGCGGCGCGAGGAGATTCGCGGCAACCGCTTCTGTACCGGCGCGGCTGGAGGTCACGCGCGCGACCTGCGGATCCGCCGGCGCCTGGGCCGGCTTCTCGAGCTGCGGCTTGTCTCGCTTGATCGCCCGGACCTCGGTGTCGCGGCGCAATCGCGTGAATTCGATCTTCGCGGCCTGCTTGAGCTCCTGGCGCTTGAGCTGAACGTTGATCAGCATCCAGAGGACACAGAACATCGCACCCACGACGGCGAGACCGAGCACCGCGGCAATCGGAAAGCGAAGGGCACGAAGAACGACGCGAGGAAAAGCACGCCGGGGGTGAGCCTCCTCCTCGATCGCGATGCAAGCGGCCTCGGTCGCCATCTCAGTCTCCCGCGCTCGGCACCGCCCCGAGCGCAACTTCGCGAATCCCGCCCAGATTCACCTCGTCCATGACCTGCGCCACCACCCCTGCAGGGGCCTGCTTGTCGGCGACGATGACCACGGTGTCGTCGGGGCGCTCGACGTGCATCCGCTCGATCAGGGTGCGCACGTCACGCAGGTCCACCTGCCGCCGATCCATCCAGACGTCACCGTTCTCACGCACCGCGATCAGGATGTTGCCGGACTCCCGGTATGCCGCGGTATCGGCTTGTGCGAGGCTGACGGGGATTCCTGCCTCCTTCACGAACGAGGTCGTGATGATGAAGAAGATCAAGAGGTTCAGCACGAAGTCGAGCATGGGCGCGAGGTCGATGCCGTGGTGGTCGGTTTCCGGGCTGTGGTGGTGAGCTCGCATCGTGGGCCGCTTCTCGGTCAGTTCGTGCCGAACGTGATGTTGTTGACGCCGGCGAGATGGACCTGATCGACCACCTGAACGACCACGCCAGTTTCCGCCACACGGTCGGCACTGATGAGAACCCCGACGTTCGGGTTCGCCGCGTAGACGCGCTCGACGTTCGGTCGCACCGCTCGGATATCCACCGCGCGCCCGTCGACCGAGACCTCGCCGTTGGCGAGTATGTTGATCAGAATGCTCGTCGCGGCCGCGCTGCTGGCGATCGCCTGTCCGCTCGGACGGTTCACCATGAGACCGAGCTCCTTCACGAACACCGCGGTGATGATGAAGAAGATGAGCAGGTTCAGCACGAAGTCGAGCATCGGCGCGAGGTCGATGCCGTGGTGGTCTTCGTGCGAGCTGGCGGTGTGTCGGCGCAAACGCATCTCAGAACGTGAAGTGGTCGGCGAGCCGCTCGGTTTCCCGCTTGGCGCGCGACTGGAAGTGATAGACCGGATAGAGACCCGTGATACTGACGGCGAGCCCGGTCAGGGTGCAAATCATCGCGTGCGACACGCCGCTCGCCATTGTCCGCGCATCGGCCGAGCCGCGCAGCGCCATCGAGTCGAACACCTCGAGCATGCCCGAGACCGTGCCGATGAGGCCGAGGAGCGGCGAGAGTGGAACCAGGACGCGCATCAGCGGAAAATTCGCGGTCATCGAGGCGTTCAAGCGCGAGATCATCGCCTGCCGGATCTGCCGCGCGCACCAAGAGACGTGTTCCTGGCGCGCCCGCCAGATGGCCAACGCCTGCCGCGACTCTTCCGGCAGGACGCGGTAGAAATACCAGGAACGCTCGATGACCAGCGTCCACAGCACGACACCGCTGAGAAAGATCCAGCCGACAAGCGGTCCCCCGCCCTCGACCAGTTCCTGGACCGCTCTCACGGGCTGGAGCAACGCATCAAGCGGCACTACGTCCCCTCCTCTTTTCGATGCTCTCGGCGAGCAAGCCGGTCGACTGCTCGTCGAGGATCTGCACGATCTGCCGGGACATCGCCGCCAGACCGGCGTTCACGAAAAGCAGCGGCACCGCGATACTAAGTCCCAGCACGGTGGCGATCATCGCCTGCCCGATCCCCGTCGCCATGAGCTTCGGATCGCTCGACCCCGACTCGGTGATGCTTTGGAAGGTGATGATCATGCCGATGACCGTGCCGATGAGACCGAGGAGCGGCCCGGCTGCCACCGCGAGCCGCAGGAACGCCTGGAAGCGCTCGAGCCGCGGCACCTCGCGCAGCACCGCCTCGGAGATCCGGAGCTCCGCGACTTCCGCCTCCTCCTCGATTCGGGCGGGATCTCCCTTGAAGGCGAGCAGCACGCGCCCGAGCGGGTTGTTCGGGGTCGGGTTGTCGAGCCTGCGGAGCTGCCGCTTCACGGCGAGGCGCGTCCGCAGGAGGAAGAGGAATTGGTAGACCGCGGCGAGCGCGCCGAGGATCCCGACGGCGATGATCACGTAACCGACGAACTCGCCCTTCTTGATCCGCTCCCACACATTCGGGCGCTCGACGTAGAGGCTGAGCAGCACGCCACGCGACGGATCCACAGCGGCCCGCACCGTCCCGCTCTGCGCTGCCTGCAGCTCCTTGGCGGCGCGCAGAAATTCCGCGGGTGGCTGTCGCGACAGCACCGCGAAGGACTTCTGACTTGGCAGATACGAGAGATACTTCCCTTCCGACATGGCGATGAACGCACCGATCCGCACAACCTCGGCGTCGCGCGAATTCCCGTCGGGTTCCACGATCTTGGTCCGGAGGCGCGCCACCCGCCCGCTTTCCGTCATCTCTCGCTGCATCTCGTACCACAGCCTTTCCAGCTCGGGGCCTGAGGGAAGCTCCTTGCTCGCCGCGAGCGTGCGCAGAAATTCCTCGCGATCGGGAAACTGCACCCCGATCATCGACTGCGCGAGCGTCGTTGCCGTGTCGCCCGCCACCTGGCGAGTCACGCCGAAGAGCTCACCCAGGTTGCCGGCGCGATCGCGCAGGGTCTGATCGAGGGCGGCGATCTCCTTGTCGTTGGCGTCGTACTGGGCTGAGAGCTGGTGGCTTTGCGCCTCCGCGGCCTTCCTCTGCTGCTCGGCCTGAGCCAACAAGCCGGCCTGCTGGTCACGGTTGGCTTGAAACGCCCGCTCGCGCTCGGCGTTCTCCTGGCTCTCGCGTTGCCGAGCCGTGCGAGTCTGCTCCAGCAGTTCGTCGAGATTCTTGGCGGCATGGGCGTTGGCGGCCAGGACGATTTGGATCCCGAGGAGCGTGATGCCTAGCGGTCGCAATGGCGTCATTTCGGCACCTCCTTCGGCGCGGGCACCGGAGCCCACAGGAGATCGGGCGCGCCCCGTTTCCTCGCCACCCGTATGGCCTCCCTCGCGTCGTGGGCGTAGCCGTTGTCTTCCACCCACCTCTTCTTCTCGTTGTCCCAGAAGCCTGTCTGCCGCCCATCCGGCGTTTGGTACATGAGGGCGACGCGCCCGATACGCACGAACTCAACGGTCTTCGCCTGCTCCCCCTCGCCGAGGTTGCCCTCGTAGGCTTCCAGCGTCCGGCCGTACTCCATCTCGATCTGATAGGCCTCGAGGATGCGACGATACTTCTCCGAGGTGCTGATGTCCGCACGTCCCATGAGCTGCTTCAGCGTGGCGATCCGTTTGGTGCGCTCCTCCAAGAGGAACGGTACGTCGAGCGGCACGAACTGCTCGAGGGTGTCGACCATACGCTGCAGCAAGGGCAGCACGTCGCGCTGCGTCGCCTCGATGTCGGTCAACTGCTGCTTCATCTTGGTGAGCTGCTCGTTCTGCGACTTCACCTGGACCCCGAGTTGCTCATTGTACTTCTTGAGGCTTGCGGCCTCGGCCAGTGCTTGCCGGTACTTTCCAGCCATGTCCTGCGCTTGGTCCGAAAGCTGGTCGATCTTCGCCTGCGAGGCGGCCGCAGCTTTATCGGCGCCCGCCTGCTCCGCGATGGCGCGTTCCAGCTTCTGGGCTTGGGCGTCGAGCACGCGCCAGGTCGCTGCCAGGCCGAGCAACGCGAAGAGCAACACCGTCGTTCGCTTGATGGACTGCGTCATGCGGATCGACCCTCCTCGGTGATCATCAATCGTAAACTCGCAGGCTCACGATTCATTCCTTGGAATTGATGTGACGGCAATGAGAATATCCGTTTATCATTCGGAGAGTCAATGTTCCGATTCTGCGAATTCGCCGTCTGGGGAGGACGCGGAAAGATTCGGGATTGTAGCCTCGAGGAGTCCGAGAGCGCTGCCTCCGTGCTCCTCGGAAACGCGGATCCCGAGCGCGCCGGTTTCAGCAAGGCGTCGCCAGAGGTCGCTCTCCTCCGCACTACGAATCCGCTCCGTCGCTGGATTCGGTCGCGAACAGGTCGGCGAACGTGTCGGGGAGCAGCTCCTGCTCCGGCGTAGGGGCGAAATTCATGCGCGGTTACAGGCTGAAATTGTACCGCAGCCGCATGCCGTACATGCGCGGTTGACCTAACACACGGGTTTCAAAGCCGAGGGCATTGTAGGTCCCAGGCACAAAGGTCCAATACTCTTCGCCCAGCACGTTAGTGACAAAAACAGAGGCATCGACCGGGTATCCCATGATGCGATCCCAGCTCAAGTTGAGATTGAGCAACTGGTGCGAAGGAATGGTGTGGAACGCGGACGCGGATTTCGTCACCGCCTGCTCATTATCGGTGTAGACATACGTCGCAGACGGCGTGACGTCACCGGCTCTCTCGGGGACGAACGGCAGCCGATAGCTTGCCGTGAGAACCACTTCGTTGTTGGGCGTGTACGGAAGACGGTCTCCCGTGGCGGCGGTCGGGACGGCAATCAGTACAGTGGGCGGCAACGGTGGGAGATCGAGACTATTGAGCTTGGTGTTCAAGTAGGTATAGGCAGCGCCGAGCCGGACGCGGTCGACAGGCTCCACATTGGCTGCCATCTCCATGCCCCAGATCGTTGAATGGCCGGCGTTCACGATAGCCGTCGTGGGCACGAACGAGCTGGAGATAACGCCGACTTGAAGCTGTTGATCCCGGAAGTCGTTGTAGAAGCCCGCAATGTCGAAGGTGCCCGGGAACGGTATTCCGAAGGTCCTTTTGGCGCCTGCCTCGTAGGTGTCGACGTGCTCCGGACCAAAGGTGTTCAAGCCCTCCACGCCATTGATGTTGACACTCCCTTGACGATAGCCTCGCGTATACTTCGCATACACCAGAGAGTCCTCGAGCGGATGCCAATCAACCCCGAAGGTCCCGGTGGGCGCGTCGCTGGTTTGGCTCAGTCCAATGCCGCAGTTGGGGAAAGTGCCGGACCCAGACACACATTTGGCTCCGCTGGGCGGAAAGAAACCGCCCTGTGGAAATTGATCAAACAAATAAGCGGTCTGGTCCGATGTGCCGTTGGTTGTGTCCCAGGTATAGCGTATCCCCCCCGTCAAACTGAGGACATCGGGTAACAGGTGAAAAGTGCCTTGGCCGTAGACGGCCTTGTTTTCATAGCTGATCGTACCCAGAGAGCGCGACACCGCAGCCAAAAAATCGTTTTGAATGTTGTTACACCGAAAGTCGGCGGGATTGGTCCCCAAGGTGGAAAGATCACAGCTGATGTAGTTCGCTGACTGGGACCCCGACAACCCATCCGGGTTGCTTTTTTCGTAATAGAGCCCGCCCTGCCACTCCAATCTGTCGTCGAACGCGTGACCCAGGGCTCGCACTTCCTCGACGGAACTGTTTTGGCTAGTGGTCGGAATGCCAGGAACCGTCCCCGCGTTCGAGAAGAACAACGGAATCGTGCCTGTCGCGGTCGGCGCCTGGAAGTTCGTCCCAAATAGCGCGCTATTGAGTGTCGTGTCGAGATGCGCAACGGAGAAGATGTTCTTGATCGTCACATAGTCTGTCGCCTTCCAAGTGGTAGTGTTTATGGTCTGCCATTGGTGAATCTCACTCTTTGGATTCGGAAAAACGCTGGCCACATCGTAAAAGCTGCCACTTGGATGAGCCAACTGCTGCTCGCAGAATGGGAGAAGAATGGGGAGCATCACCTGCCCGGTACTATTGCACGCAAACAGTTGTTGGACCCCACCGTTGTTCTCCGAGCTGAGATATGTGAAGAGGCTATAGTTCTCCAACGGCTCCCACGGAGTTAGCACCGCACTGGCCCGAAAGGAGGCGTAACCGACGTCACTGAAATCGCGCGGGCCAACGCCGGACGTGTTGTGCAGATAACCGTCGCGCGTTTGTTGATCGAAGCCCAATCGCACCTTCAACATATCATGCAACGGTGCGTTCGCAGCCCCGGTGAACCGCAGCATATTGAAATTTCCGGCGGAGCTTTCGAAATAGCCTTCCCACTCATCGGTTGGCTTTCGGGGGACGATGAGCACGTCGCCGCCCGTTGTGTTGCGGCCGAACAGAGTGCCTTGCGGCCCTTTCAGCACCTGGACGTTTTCCAGGTCAAAAAAGGCACCGGGCCCCGCGCCGTCGCCGGCCGTGATGCTGCCGCCGCCACGCGGCGCAACAACGTCCGCAAAATAAACCCCGACGGAGGGGGTTGTGCGCAGTTCCTGCGTAAAACCGCGAATCGCAAACGACGAGCTGTCGTCGCCGAAATTCCTGTTAACCGATAGAGACGGCGTATACGTGCCCAGATCGGACGCGTTCACGATGTTTCGCTGGTCGAGCTGTTTCTGGTCGAAGACAGTCATGGAGATCGGCACGTCCTGGAGCAGCTGCTCCCGGCGCTGCGCTGTAACGACGATCTCCTCGACTGGTCCTCCTCCACGGGCCGCCGGGCTGCGGTCGGCTGGAGCCTCAATCGTTGGAGCCTCAATCTCTGGAGCCTCAATCGCTGGAGCCGATTCGTCCGCTGGAGCCGATTCGTCTGCTGCAGCCGGATCGTCCGCTGGAGCCGGATCGCTCGCTGCAGCCGGAGCACCGTCCTTCTGCCCAAAGGCGGGAACCGCTAGGTAAATGCCAAGCGCCGCCGTTGTGAACAACGCTGAGCTGCGAAATCCGCGTCTGTTCTGAAACCCATATTTCCTGCCCATCTTCCCCCCTTCTGCATCGAGACCTCCGTCGCCCGACGCTTACGTTACCCACTCCCCGGGTGGCGAAGTAGAATATGCTTTTCCTTTGAAAAGGGTCAAGACCTACTGATTTGACCTCACAATTCTCCACGTGTAGGGAGCACGGTTGCCTGCAGACCGGTGGTGGCTGATCGTCACTCTGGGCCAGGAACCCGACCCGGTACGCGAACGAGGGTTGTCGGAGAGGCACGCCGGTCGCGTGCCCCATCAATCTTCTACGATTTTGATCACGCGGTTCGGGCACTGGCGCGCGGCGGCCAGCGCCTTCGAACGAAGCTCCTCGGGCGGTCGCTCAAGGAGCACCTCCACGTGCGCGTAGTCGCCCGGCTGATCGACCACCCGGAAGATCTCGGGAGCCTCGCTCTGGCAGACCCCGTGCCCCCCACACAGATCGAGGTCGATGACGACGCGCACGCGAGTCGCTCCCTTCCGGCCGCTCAGGCGATGGGGGTGAACTGCAGGTGGAGGCGCTCCACGCCGCGGAGCATATAGGTGGCCGGGTACTCGTAGCGGCGCGCGCCGGCCGGGCCGTGCGCTGTCTCGGAGATCCCGATGTCGGCGATGCGGTCGAGGAGGCGCTCGGCGCTGACGCGCGCCTCGGCCCGGGCAAGCGGCGCGCCCGCGCAGCTGTGCACGCCGAACCCGAACGCGAGGTGCTGCCGCCAGTTCGGACGGTCGAGGCGGAACTCGGCGGCATCGTCGAACCGGCGCGGATCACGGTTCGCGGCCGCGGGGATCAGCATCACGGTGGTGCCCGCCGGGACGGGAACGCCGCCGATCGTCGTGGCGACCCGCGACAATCGGAAGGTGCTCTGGAGCGGGGTCTCGAGCCGCAGGCACTCTTCGATGAAGTTCGGAAGGCGGTCGCGCTCGTCCCGCAGCAGCTGCTGGAGCTCGGGGCGCTCGCCGATCAGCTGGAGCATCACGCCGAGGAGGCGCGCCGTGGTCTCCTGGCCCGCCGCGAACAGGTTGGAGGCGATCAGCATGACGTCGCGGACTTCGGGCAACGAGCCGTCGGGGAACGTCGCCGTGGCCAGGCCGGTCATCACGTCGTCCCGCGGCTCGCGCCGACGCTCCTCTATGTAGTTCGTGAACCGCTGGTAGAGGAACTCCAGCGGCTTGTGCGCCATCTTGCCGTCTTTGTCGGCCCCGAGTCCCCCCTTCGGTCGCTTGCCGCCCTGGAGCTCCTCACGGAACGTCTCGTGCTCGGATTCGGGAACGCCGAGCAGGTCGGCGATGACCAGGAGGGTGAAGGGGCGTGCGTAGTCGTGGATGAATTCGCACTCTCCACGGGCGAGGAACTCGTCGATCTGACGATCGGCGAGCCGCCACATGAACTCCTCGTTCTCCTTGAGACGCTTCGGCGTGATCAGCCGCGCCAGCAGCCCCCGGTGCGCGGTGTGCTTCGGCGGATCGAACGTGGGCAGCTGATCGCTGAACGGCAGCTCATCGCGGTACTTTGCGATGAGCTCGCTGATGTCGTCGCCCGCGAGCGGAACCGGCCATTTGGCGAATGGTCCCGCCACCGCGTTGCAGTTCGAGAACCTCTCAGTGTCGTGGTAGACCTCGATGGCTTCCTCGTACCCCGTGACCATGACCACACCGTGATGCGGCTCACGCCACACCGGCCCGTGCTCACGGAGGTACTCGTAGTACGGGTACGGGTCCTGGTAGAGAGGCCCAGCGCGGAAGAAGTCGATGGCGTCGAAGTCGGAAGTGCTCACAGTAGGCGTCTCCGTCGTCTTGCAGGCCGAGAATGGTGCCTCGCTATTCGTTAGTCTTGACCCTCGATTAAGTAAAAGCATATTCTACACTCCGGTTCGGGTCAAGGTGGCCGGTCGACTCCTGAGCAACCTGGATCGACGCGGAGGAAGCCATCAATGGCTCGGTTCGAGACCCTGCTCTTGCGAGGAAGAGGAAGGCGTGGCGGGGGGTTAGGCTCAAACGCCCCGACGTCCACAACGCCTTCAACTTCCAGATGCAGCTCGAGCTCCGCGACCTCTGGCGAGCCTTCGCCGGAACTATAGGTGGCGAACAAGCTGGTAGGGCGCGGCTCAGGCCGGCAGCGTGCGCCCGTTCAGCCCTTCGAGACATTCTTGATGGCACGTCCAGCCGGGCTCATCCTTCCAGACCGAGCAGGACACGACCTCGGCGTAGCGACCGCCGTCCGTCACGCCGTCGCGCCGCGTCTCGAACGCGAGCGACGCGCGCCGCCTCGAGAGCGCGCAGGGAACGATGCGGCGGTGGATGCTCGGGATGCTCGCCGTTTCCTGGCGCCAGAGCCATCCCAGATAGACGACCAGCGCCGCCAGGAGCGCCATCCCCGCGAGCTCCCCTTGCGAGAGCCAGTAGATCCAGTCGTTCATAACTCCACCTCCGTTTCTCGTCGTCTCGGAAAGTCCTGACAGAGCACGCCGCGTGCCATGCGGCCCGTGGGGATGTGACTGTCTAAGCGGGCCTGTTTTTTTCGTGGAGATTCCCGCTGGTGGGAAATCGCTCCGGGGTGAATTCCTTTCCTCGGGACGGCCGCACGTGGACGACGGAAGACTTAGCAGCCCGGGCGCGTTCTACTTTACTGATCTGAAGACCCTATTGGCTGAATAGTAGAATCTGATTTCGCAAGATCGATGGTCGAATCCGTCCTCTGGTGCGAGGTCAGCTCGGATGCGGCGAAGCGGCGGGCGGCGCGATGCCGTAGAACCGGAGAGCATTGTCGCCGAGCACCTTGCGCTGCGACTCGACGGGGAGTGAGGCGATCTTCTTCCGGATCTCGCCGACCACGTTGACCGACGCGTCGATGTGCGGGTAGTCGGACGCCCAGACGAAGTAGTCGGCGCCGAGATGCTCCACGATCTGGGCGGTGATCGATTCGTCCGGCTCGGCCGAGATGAGGCACTGGCGCTTGAAGTACTCCGAGGGCTGGAGCTTCAGCGACGACAACGGACGCATGACCTCGAACTTGTGATCGAGGCGATCGAGCCACGCGGTGATCCAGTTCGAGCCCGCCTCGAGCACGGCAAGCCGCAGGCGCGGATAGGTCTCGAAGAGGCCGCGCGTCATCATCGAGGTAAATGCGGCCATGACGTCCAGTGCCAGGAACGTGAACGCGAAGACCGTCTGCCCGACGGGCATGGCGAGCTTGCCGCGGCTCGCGCCGTCCTCCCTGCCGCCGAGCCAGGGCGCCAGCATGCTGTTGCTGCGCGCGACCACGTGGAACGCGATGGGCATGTCGAGCTCCTGGACGGTCTCCCAGAAACGCGCGAGATCCGGGTCGTCGAACTGGCGGCCGCCGCGCGACGCGGGATCGGGCGAGAGATAGACGCCCGCGCACCCGTCCTGGCGCGCGCGCTCTACCTCATCGACCGCACCCTCCGGGTCCATCAGGCAGATGTGCGCGATCGGCACCAGTCGGCGGACGTCGCGCGCGCAGAAGTCGACGATCCAGCGGTTGTAGGCGCGGCAATACGCGGTCGCGAGCTTCGCATCACCGACCAGACCTTCCCAGGCGATGCCGATCGTCGGGTAGAGCAGGGCGATGTCGATCGACTCGCCGTCCATCACCTCGAGACGCGCAGCCGGGTCGTAGCCGCCACGCGGACAGCCGTCCTCGTAGCTCAGCCTGCCGACCGACATCAGATCCTCGGTGTCCATCCCGATGCCGCCGAGCGCGGCGAGCCGACCACGCAACCCGAGGTGCGGCCGTCCGTCGACCAGCAGGACCTCGATTCCCTGCTCGTCCCTCGCGATGCGGATCGCGCGATCGCGAAGCTCGGGCTCGAGGTACTTCTCCCAGGTGTCGCGCGGCTCGAGGACATGGCCGTCTGCGTCGACCGTGAGCATGCGTGTCTCGGAGATCATGGCTGGCTGCAGGCTACGCCAGGCGGTAGCGGAGCGGCAGGTGCTTGATGGCGCCGTTGACCGCCGAGGTCAGGCGCTCCACGGGTCCCGACACCTCGAACCACTCGAGGCGCGCGAGCAGGTGGCGGAAGATCGTCTCGAGCTCGGCGCGCGCAACGTGCGCGCCCATGCAGAAGTGCTCGCCGAAGCCGAAGGCGAGGTGCGGGTTCGGACGGCGGTCGACGCGCAAGGCGAACGGGTCCACGAAGACCTCCTCGTCGCGGTTCCCCGAGGCCCAGAACAGCGCGACCTGCTCGCCGCTCCGGATCCTTGCCCCGCGCAGCTCGTAGTCCTCCATCGCCGTGCGCGTGAAGTGGGTGATCGGGCTCACCCAGCGCAGAATCTCCTCCGCGGCGTCGGGCAAGAGCTCGGGGCGGCCGCGCAGCTTCTCCCACTCGCCGCGGTGCTCGGAGAAGGCGAGCAGCCCCCCGCTGATCGCGTTCCGCGTGGTCTCGTTGCCCGCTTCCACCATGAGCTCGCAGTACGAGAGCAGTTGCTCCTCGGTGAGCGGCGTGCCGTCGATCGTGGCGCGGGTCAGCTCACTCACCAGGTCGTCCTGGGGATCGCTCCGGCGCCGCTCGACCAGTCGCCGGAAGTAGACATGCAGCTCGCCGCGCGCCCGCTTGATTGTCTGGCCGGGCGTCTCGCCGGGGCGGCGGTACTCGGGATCGTCCTTGCCGATCACCTCGTTGGTCCAGCGGAACAGCAGCTCCCAGTCCGTGCGCGGCACGCCGAGGATCCAGGCGACAACCGCGATCGGCAGCGGCGCGGCGATGCGCTCGACGAAGTCGCCTTCGGCGATGGCACCGGCGGTCGCCGCCCGATCGAGGATTTCGACCGTGATGCGCTCGATCGCCTCGCGTTGCGCCGTGAGCGCGCGCGGCGTGAAGCGGCGGCTGGCAACCCGCCGCAAGGGCCCGTGCCGCGGGGGATCGAGCGTGACAACCATCTCCGACGGCACCGCCACGGCGCCGGCCGGCCCCAGCATGATCCCGT
>Ga0335082_10001835_pt1 | contig 22713 bp, 19 predicted proteins | sample Lox_Sample_41_FD_206718 | JGI IMG/M metagenome (GOLD analysis project Ga0335082, IMG submission 206718) | Soil microbial communities from Loxahatchee National Wildlife Refuge, Florida, United States - Lox_Sample_4.1 | ecosystem: Environmental > Terrestrial > Soil > Wetlands | place: USA...
TGAACTGAAGTTGGCGAAAAATCGCCATTACACCAATTGACCATGGGTGAATGAGTGAAATCGCCTGATCATGGCAACCCCCACCCTCCTCGTGATTCAGAAGAAAGGCCGCCCCAGGCATCGGGCGGCCGTAGCAGTTGAAGCGACTCCCTGGCGAAATGCAGCGGCGACTTACCAGGAAAGCAAGAAGCCGTGAGTAATCCAGTTCGCGTCCGTGTACCAGCCGGTGATCTGGCCATTGTCATTGATGGCCCAGGGCCACGTACCTTGACCACTCTCACGGCCTGCGCCTGGGGCGTCAAACTTGATGAACTTGCCGTTCGGGATCCGTACGAAACCATGAACCGCGCCATTTTGATCCCAATAGAAACCGGAGATCACGCCGTTGGCATTGATTCCGAAAGCTTGGCTGCTGACGACGGTCTCAGTTTCTGTGGACGGCGGGTCGATCATGATGGCATAGCCGTCGGGGGTCCGCATGAATGAGTGGTTGATCGTATAAGTCGGTTCGGTGCAATAACCGGCAATGACGCCCCACGGGTTGATTCGAACGCCATTGGTGATCGTCCAGGTGGGGTCGGGACAGTCAAACATGGCGAACTGGCCGGCGGGCGTACGCAAGTACCCGTGAGCCACGAGGCCGTCGATATTGGAGTTTCCACTTACCGCCCCCCACAGGTTCACGTCGACCGCCTGGCTGCCTAGCCATGGATCGGTGCCGGATCCTGGAGCCTCAAAGGAAACAAACTTGCCGTTCGGCAGGCGCAGAAAGGCAGTCTGCACCCAGTTCTGATCGAGATACACTCCCGAAATCGTGCCGAACAGATTGATGCTAAATGGGAGTGTGAGCCCCGAGTCCGGTGGGTCGAAAGCGATCATCTTGCCAGCGGGGGTGCGCAGAAAGCCGTGGGACACGTCGCTTTGGTCAACGGAATTTCCGGCAACCGCGCCCAGTCCATTGATGCCAGCGGGGTAGGTGCCCTGCCACTCTCCTGTGCCTGCACCCGAGGAGTCAAGTTTTGTGAACTTGCCGCGCGGGGTTCGCACGAATCCGTGAACCACATTGTTAGCGTCCCAATAAATCCCCGTGATCGCGCCCGCGTAGTTTATGCCAGTGACCTCGGCACCCTGTACGTCGGGAAATGGGACATCAATCGTAATGATTTTGGGCTTGGCTTGTGGTTGCATTTGGGGCGACACAACAGCGGCAAATACGACCACAAATATGAGCAGAATGCTGATGCGTTCCATCATCGCCTCCATGAATAATAGGCTGATTGACTGGCTGCCCTTCCTATATAGTTCGGGCGAATCGCCTCAGGGGGTGTTGTGTCCCAACGAGCGGGAACTGCTCTTCGGAGAGGCGACAGAACTGCTTCCGTATTCTCTTGCTTCTTGCCGACGACAGCGACAAAAAATGACTGGATGGAGCGTCGAGCGATTCCCAGATTGGGCCGCTCAGAAGAGCTGGTTCCAAATAGGTAGTAGGCGTTAAATCCCCTTACACTCATCGCCCCCGAGACGCAAGAATCTACCGCTTGTTAACATGAATGGAATGCAAACCGTTTTCGAAGCAGCGGGTGGCATCGAAGGCATGCGCCGTCTTGCAGACGCCTGGCATAAACGGGTGATGGCCGACGACGTGGTCGCTCATGCATTCAGCCATGGCTTCCACCCTCAGCATGTCGAGCGCCTTGCGGCTTATTGGGCCGAGGCACTCGGTGGCCCAACCACCTATTCCGATTCCTATGGTGACGAGACCACCGTCGTCAAGATGCACAGCGGGAATGGTGAGCACGAGGAAATGGATCGCCGCGCGATTGCCTGCTTCGACCTTGCCCTCGCCGATGTCGGACTCGCCAAGGACGATGTTTTACGTCAAGTCCTGCACGACTATTTTGCCTGGGCAACCACCACAACCATGGCCCGGTACCACCTGTCCGCCAATGATGTACCCAGCGGCCTCACCATCCCACGCTGGTCATGGGACGGACTCCAGAGGTAAGATTCCACCGCTGGCGTGGCTGCTCTTGCACCACAGACCCCGATGTCATGGGCGGCACCTCGACGAACTCTGGCGCAGCTGGCACAAGTGCTGCCTGCACAACCAGGACGCACGCCGATGCTGTGGGCGCAACCGTGAAAGAACGGCCCTTCAGAGCCTGCCCTGAGCTTGTCGAAGGGGCCGCGTCGGCGGGCAAGAAGACGAGGGCCTCAGCCCCTGAAGTTTCCGACGCAGAATCGATAGATCCTTCGGTGCGCAAAAAACGTGCGCCTCGGGATGACAATGAAAAAGAAGCCTCTGCGAACTCGGCGCCAGACTCCGCGCCCTCTGCGGTTAAAGACGTTGACGTCTTCCGCGCCCTCGTGAGAGCCGGCGCTCGCCTCGCCGACATTCACGTCCACTACGAATCCCAACCCGAATATCCGCTCACCAAAACCGAAAAATCCGGAACCAAGCTCGACTACCGCGTTACCAAAATGCGCCTGAGCAAAGACAAAACGACGTTGGTCTACAACGACTACCTCACTCTCTCCGGCATTCCGAAAAAAACCTACGACTACCGCCTCGGCAACCGCTCCGCGCTCGAATGGGTCATCGACCAATACCAGGTCTCAACCGACAAGCGCGGCGGCATTACCAACGATCCCAACCGCCCCGACGATCCGCAATACATCCTCCGCCTCATCGGCCAGGTCATCACCGTCAGTCTTGAAACCGTTAAGATCGTCGCTTCCTTGCCACAACTCGGCATGCCCGACTCGCAGATCCCCGTACAGAACTGACATGTCGCCCCCCGTGCAACCCCGTGTCCCCCGTGGTAGGTTCTTGCTTTCCTGAGAGCTGCCTCCAAAGTAACCTTGCCCCCAATCTAATCCGTCCTACACTAACTCCATGCGCACGCACTTATTGCTCCTGCTTTTCGCCGCCTTCACTCTTTCCGCGTACGCCCAGAACGCCTGTCTCGACGTGGCCGACGAGTCTCACCATCAGCTGCTTTACTCCAACCAGGAAGTTCGCGTATTTCTCTTGGAGTTGCCTCGCCTCGCTGCGACCGAGCCCCATTGTCATTCGCACTCTTATTTTTATGTCATCCCCGGCGAGGGCCGAAGCTCCATCACTCCCGAAGGCCATGCCACCTTCAGTCACGACTGGCACGGCGGCGAAACCCGCTTCATGTTCGCTCCCGTGAATCACGTCGAGCGCAACGAAAGCATCGACCCGTTTCGTCAAGTTGTTGTGGAGAGTCTCCGCACCGTGCCCTACAAGGCTTCCGACGGCAACTATGACACCGAGGAACTCCCCGGCGATCTCAGCTCCGCCAAGCCCACCTGGACGATCACTGCCAGCCGCGGCCCACTCTCCGCCGCCAAGACGCAGCTCGCGCCCGGTGCCGACTGCACGCCGCAAGGCGCGGGAGTCGTGCTGATCGCATTAACCGATCTCGACCTGAAGCGCACTCGTGACGGGCTTCCTGCGCAGTCCATATCGCTCCAGCCGAACGACGTCCAGGTTTTGACCGGCGGTACTTTGCGTCTGATCAACACCGGAGCCCACTCCGCGAAATTTATCACCGTGGAATTCTGACGAGCAGCGCCAGCGTTGTGTGCCGATCCCTGTCGTGCTAGCGTTCCCATAAATGGAAGCGAGGAATCCTATGAAGAAGTTGGCCTTTGCCGTCCTGCTCTTCTCGACGATCCCTTTGGCCTGGGCAGATCACAATCCCGCCGAGTACCCAGCTACGGTTCATGTCGTCGCGTCGCGCTTGGTCAACCACCAGGCCTACTACCATGAATTGAGCGCCGTGATCGACGGGAAGAAAGTCGAATTGCAGTCCACAAGTCCTTGTAATGGGCTGCTGAAGTTGGGCGACTACAAGGCGAAGTTATTGAATGAGGGACACAAGTCAGAATACGAGTCGTGGCAGGTCTACGAATTTCTGTTCCCCGATGGCAAAACCCGGCGCTACATCGTGATGGAGGAAATACCCTAATCACCCCGGGGGTTGACGCGAAACTCGCGTGGCTGGTGACACCAACGGCTTTACACCCGCTGCCCCGAACCGGCACCTCCTGACTCCCGACTCCTGATTTGCTTTCCCCCGTGTCCTCCGTGGTAAAGATGTTGTTTGTGTTTTGCCTGAGACCTGAGACCTGAGATCTGACACCTGACACTATTTCCGTGCTGCTTCAGCCTTTCCTCGAAAAGCCGCTGCCAGAGCCGGCGCTCACGAATATATCGATATATATCGATCTATTGCTCCACTGGAATGCCCGCGTTAACCTGACCGCGGTCCGCGACCCTGAAGAGATCGTGACCCGCCACTTCGGTGAGTCTCTCTTCCTCGCCCGCCACTTGTTCGCATCGCTAGGGATCATGAGGGTGCCCCACCCTTCCGCGCTCTTTGCGGAGGGTGGGGATTCTCGCGTCATCGACATCGGCTCCGGCGCCGGCTTCCCTGGCCTGCCGCTCAAAATCTGGGCGCCGGCTCTCGCGCTGACTCTGATTGAGTCCAACAACAAGAAGAGTGTCTTCCTGCGCGAGGTGATCCGCACGCTTACATTGACGGACATCAATGTATTGACCGCCCGCGCCGAAACCCTGACGGTAGGCGAGCCTTCTTCCAGCGCCCCCCGCTCCACGGTCGCGCCCGCGGACATCGTGACCCTCCGCGCGGTCGAGCGCTTCGACAACATCCTCCCCATCGCAGCACGTTTCGTCCGGCCGGGCGGCCGCCTCGCTCTTTTGATCGGCTCCGGCCAAGTTCCTGCCCTCACGACGCTGGCCCCCACGATCCAATGGGCCGCGCCCATCCCAATTCCAGGGTCACACTCCAGAGTCTTATCGATTGGGGTACATCAATGAAGTGGGATAATGATATGCTTATTCAGCCATTTCGCATTGATAATCATTGCATTCCGTGCTGTCACATGGCACAAAGTGGGAGACCATGTCAAAATATGGATGAATCAATTCCTCATTCTCAGAGTGTTCCACGTGGAACACTTCGTCCAACTCTTCCTTATGTTCCACGTGGAACATAGACTCAGCCCTCACCACCATCTCCCCCTAGTTCCCTGAATTGAAGCGCAGAACCAGTGTTCCACGTGGAACATTCCACGAATTGCACAGGATACGCATTGCATTCACAGGAACGCTCGGAATATTCTGGCGCGCAGATTCTCCGACACGAAATCATGGGACGCGTCATCGCGGTTGCCAACCAGAAGGGTGGCGTCGGGAAGACCACGACGGCCATCAACCTTGCCGCTTCATTAGCCGCCGCCGAAGTTAATACCCTGCTGGTGGACTGCGATCCGCAGTCGAATGCCACCAGCGGCCTTGGCCTGGTCAAAGATCCTGAACGCATCAGCACGTACGACGTGATCATGGGTGCTGCCTCGGCCGAGGAGGCCCTACAGCTCACCGAGCTCGAGCAGCTCTGGCTGGTTCCGTCGCACAAGAACCTCATCGGCGCCAACCTGGAGCTCGTCGAGGCGGAGCACCGCGAGTTCCGGTTGCGCCACGCGCTTGAGCCGCTGCGCGAGCGTTTCGAGTTCATCGTTCTGGACTGCCCGCCGGCGCTCGACCTTCTAACGCTGAATGCGCTCGTTGCGTCTGATGGCGTGCTGATCCCCATGCAGGCGGAGTACTTTGCGCTTGAGGGTGTGTCCGAGCTGCTTGATACGGTCGAGCGGATCCGCGCCGCGCTCAACCCGCCGCTGGCGGTCGAGGGGGTGGTGCTCACCATGTTTGACGAGCGCACCAATCTGGCGCAGCAGGTGGCCGAGGAGTTGAAGAAACACTTCGGGGAGAAGCTGTGCACGACCACGATCCCGCGGAACATCCGGCTGGCGGAGGCGCCGTCGCATGGCAAGCCGGCCCTGCTGTATGACGTGCGATCGCGGGGCGCGGAGAGCTACATCCGCCTGGCGAAAGAGCTCATGGACCGGCAGGCGGCAGCGCGCGAGGCGAGCGCGGCACAGGGCCCGGTGGAAGCGGCATGAATTGATGTGTATAAATATTTATGTATATCGATCTATATTGCAGAAGTCAGATTGCAAATGGCAGAAGCTGCGGGGGATTGCAGGGAGGACACCCAAAAGCCTGAACGGTGCACAACAAAAGCTACGGGTGGGGGAGAATCATGCAGACGACGAGCAATGCGGCGGAGAAAACAGAGAAGCCGTCGGAGAAGGTGATCGAAAAGCGGCGGGCACTCGGGCGCGGGCTGGATTCTCTCTTGCCGGGACCGCGGGTCGTGCCGGCGAGCCTTCCCACGACTGCACAACACGTGCGCAGGGACGGGACACCACAAGAGATTGAAGGACAGGCGAGAGCGCCCAGCGTTCCAGTTTCCGGAGAGGACTCGGTGTCGCCTGAGCAGGCTGGGCGGACAGGAATGTCCGCCCCACACGGTACTGTCGACCTGCAGGCTGCCGCGGCGCACGGCATCGAAGGGCAGCAGGTGGTGCAGATCGCGCTCGATCTGATCGATCACAACCCGCATCAAACGCGCCGGGTCTTTGAAGAGGAATTTCTTCAGGAACTGGCTCACTCCATCCGCGCGCAAGGCGTGATCCAGCCGATCGTGGTGCGGCCAGAAGGAAATGGCCGCTACATTCTGATTCTGGGTGAACGCCGTCTGCGGGCGTCGAAGCTGGTGAACAAGGCGACGATCCCCGCAATCGTCAAGCGGGTGTCCGAGCAGCAAGCCGCCGAGATGACGATCGTCGAGAACCTGCAGCGGCAGGACCTGGAATGTATGGAACAGGCGGCCGCGTTCGCGCACTTGAGCCGGGAGTTCAACCTCACGCAGGAAGAGATCGGAAAACGGGTCGGCGTCGCCCGGGAAACGGTGTCGAACTACCTGCGCCTCCTGAAACTGCCGGTCCAGGTACAGACATTCCTGAACCGGGGTGACCTGAGCTACAGCCACGCCCGGGAACTGCTGGTGCTGGATGACGATGCAACGATCCTGAAGATGGCGGAACTGGCGGTGAAGAAGAAGATGTCGGTGATCCAGCTGGACGAAGCAATCCAGGACATCCATTTCCCGCCCCATCCTGAGGGAGAGAAGAAACCGGGTGGCGCCCGCTGGGTTGATCCGAATGTGCGAGCGGCGCAGCGGAATCTGGAAACGATCCTCGGCATGCGTGTGCGCATTCGCGATCACAAGGGTAAGGGAAAAATCACGATCGAGTACAACACGATCGAAGATTATGAGCGGGTGGTGGGCATGCTGAAAGGCAGGAGTTAGTAGTCGGTAGTCAGCGACCGGTGGGCAGTGGCCAGGAATTTGCGTCCGCGGGCGCGGCAATAGGTTGGCGAGCGGGTGAATCAACGTAGTAAAAAGTGGCACAAATGTCCACGTTGATGCCCCTAAAGAGTGACAATTGTCATTGCTCGGAGTCGTTTCCGCGTGCCTGAGTGGAGTCTTTTACTTGTTGGATACCCCGGTGGCGCCGCGTCGCCAGAGAACCATTCTTGTAATAAGTGGAACCAGCTTCATGTTCACGGCAGCATTGACACATTGAATGCCTGAACGCCGGCCTGGAGTCGCAACAGAATCAAGCTAGTAATAAGTGGGAACTTACCCTGGGTTTTAGTTGTCAATGTCCTTGCGGGTGATGCAAGGTTTGGGGTTCAATGCGTACATCCTGTATGAAAGCTGGCCGTGCGCGCCACGAGTTCTCTTCCGCCCCTTCCGGTCTTCCCACTGTTGAGGTTACGCACACCCACGGCTTGCGCCGTGGGCTGATGGTCGTGACCTCTGCACTGATCGTCGCCTTCGGTGCAGTCCTCACGCTTGGTTCCTCCGCGGCGGCGCAAACGGTTGCGATCAGAGAAGTTGGGATTCAGGGGTATTTCACCAACGATGGCAGTCCGACGCGAGTACGGGTGGAGATCTCGAATCCCGGGCCGGCGACGTCGCTGAAGCTAACCCTGTCCGTATCGGACAAAGATGCACGCCTCGGGCGCGTGGACAAGTATGCGTTTGGGGTGCCGCTTCGGGCGGGCGAAGACCGGGTGCTGGACCTGCCGATTCCGTTGTTTGCTGCGCAACCCGTCCTGACGATCAACGCAACAGCACCGGATGGGCGTGTCGTCACTTCACTAACTCGTCCCCTGCAGCGAATCGGTTCCAACCGGCTTGTGTTGTTGCTCTGCGCGGAAGACAAGACCTGCAATGATGTCTTAGGAGCCATTCAAGGCAGCGGCAGCGACGAACTCAAGACGCGGAAGACACAGCAGTACACGTTCCTGGTGCTGAAGGACCTGCCGGACGAGTGGTGGGCCTATGGGCCGGCGCACAGCATCATCGTGGCGCGGCCGGCCGCAAGTCTGTCGCCGCCACAACGCGCGGCACTGGAAGGATATTGCCGACAGCGTGGTCAGCTTGCGCTCATCGAACCGCTGGTGGGCGCGGGGCTGATGGACGCTTACCGCACAGGACCCGACTCGGAATCCCGTGTGGAGACCGGTTCCGGCTGGCTTTACCGATTTCGCGATGCCGAAGCTCTCGCCGCGTTTCTCGACCGCTCGCTGAGCGAGTTTCCCACCACAGACATTGCCAAGTTCTACGGGCAATATACGCGTTCCACATGGATTCGTTTTGGCTTCCCGGGATCACCCCTGGCGACCGTATTTGATTTCCCCACGTGGGGCTGGCTGATCTTCTGGCTGGTGCTGTACATCGTGATTGTCGGCGGAGTGAATTTCTATGTGCTGTCGAAGGTGAAGCGGAGGGAACTGGCCTGGATCACGGTGCCCGGGATCGCTTTGCTCTTCGCCTTGATGCTGTATGTCACGAGCGCCGCGAAGCGTCCCGACAGGGTGGGACTGGATGAGATTGCAACGTACCGCCTTGATGACCTGACCCCGCAGGCAGCAGCGACCTATCAGCTGCGAGTGTCGTCGCCAATCCGTCAAGACCTGACCCTCACGGTACCCGGGGACGCACTCTGGAGCGGAACGGATCAGCAACTGACCCCGGCGGCAACGTTCAGCGTTTTTGACCGGCGCGCCGAGAACTTCGGGACAGGATGGTCGATCCGGGTGATGCCGACGATGGAATTCTCCATTCCATTGCTACAGTGGTCTTACCAGGACCTGAACCTGTCGGGGTTGGCGACATTGCCAGGGAGTTTACGGAGGCTTGGCAACGGCCAGTTGGTAAATGAAACCGGGTTTTCGTTTCGGCAGGCCGTTTTTCGCGAAGATGACCGCGTTTACGATCTGGGTGCCGTAGGAGCGGGCGCAGCGTTTCTGCCGCGCAATGGAGCGGGCGAAGAAACGCAGCGGTTAGTGGGTCCATCGGAGTTCGCGATTGCAGCCGCGGGACGCCGGTTCAACCGGGAGTCGCATGAAGACATCAAGCGGATGCTGGCTGGCGAGACAAGCACTACCAAGCGGACTTTCGCCGGCTTGGCGGAAGCAGCAAGCCTCGGGTCGAGCCTGGGAACGAAGGACACGACAGTCCGGAGATACGTGATCGTCGTCATCACAGTGCGGAACACGCCATGATCGGCATTCATGAAATTCGGAAGCATTACGACGGGACGGCGGCGCTGGACGGATTCTCGCTCGAAGTGAAGCCGGGGGAACTTCTGGGACTGGTGGGTCCGAACGGCGCGGGCAAGACTACCCTGATCCGGATTCTGGCGACCCTGACACGACCGGACGCGGGACAAGCGACGATCGGCGGGCACGATGTGACGCACGAACCCGCGGCAGTGCGGGCCATGACCGGGTATATGCCGGACGTTCCGGGCGTTTATCAGGACCTGACGCTGGAAGAGTTCCTGATTTTCTTCGCTGAAGCGTTCCATCTGCGAGGCGCGAAGAAGCGCGCGGCCGTGGAGCACGCCTTGAGCTGGTCGGGGTTAGGAGAACGGCGGAAGGCCTACGTGGAACAGCTCTCCTTGGGCTTGAAACAAAGGCTGGTGCTGGCGCGAACGTTGCTGCACGAACCCAAGGTGCTGCTGCTGGATGAGCCTGCGACCGGCCTGGATCCGCTGGCGAGGATCGAACTGCGGGAGCAGTTGAGGAGCTTGAACGGAGAAGGTGTGACGATTCTTGTGTCGTCGCACATTCTGAGCGATCTCGAAGACATCTGCTCGCGCGTGGCGTTTATCGCCACCGGAAAGAATGTCTTCGGGGAAGGCGGCACGCTGGAACTGAAGGGTGCGGAAAAGCGCACGGCCGTGAGCTGTGAGATCGAAGTGCTTGGGAATGTGGAAGGCGTGCCCGCAGCGCTCGCATCGTTCGGCGATGCACGACTGGTCGAATCGAAGCTGAATGTATTTCGAGTCGAGGTCGGCGGCGGACCCCAGCGCGCTGCCGATATGTTGCGATACCTGGTGACGAACGGAGTGACGGTGCTGCGATTCGATCCGCGCGGGCCAGATCTGGAAGACCACTACCGGAGTTTGTTTGGGAGCAAGACGCCATGAATCCGATGATCGGAAAAGAACTGCGGCAGCGGATGCGGGAGCGGCGCGGCTGGCTCCTGCCGACGCTGTATCTGGTGGCGCTTGGGGCCGTGGTGATTTTCTTCTATTACTTTGAGGTGACAATCCGGCGGCCGTGGGATGCGCGGGGGTTGCAGGGATCGGAGATCGGCGGCGCGCTGTTCCTCGTGCTGACCTACGCGCAGCTCAGCATCCTCTTGTTGCTGGCGCCGGTGTTCAGCGCGGGCTCAATCACGATCGAGAAGGAACAGCGCACACTGACTGGTTTGCTCACGAGCCTGCTGACGCCGCTGGAGATCTGGTGGGGAAAGTTCTTCGCTTCCAGTCTATTTCTGGTCTTGCTGCTGGTCAGTTCGTTGCCCGTATTGAGCCTGGTATTTGCGTTTGGCGGGATTGGGCCGCTGCAGATCGTGCTGGCAACGCTGACCACGCTGTTTGTGCTGGCGACGGTGAGTTCGATCGGCCTGTATTGTTCTGCATACTTTCGGCGGAGCGTTCACGCGACGGCCGTGACGTATGCGGCGATCATCGTGATTACGGCGCTGAGCGCGATCACGTTCGCGATCCTGATGTCGCAGTGGGAACGACAGAGACAGGTGCGAACCGAGTTGCGAGCGGCGCAAGGTGCACCGACGACGACGGAAGCAGCGACGGGACCGATCACGCCACCGCTGTGGGTACGGGCACCGTTGTATGTGAATCCTTATTTCTTGGTCACGCTGTCGTTTGGGACCGCTGAGGACTGGGCGAACGATGGGGTGCCAAGCGCAGCGGTGTTCCTGGTCTTGTTTCTGCTGTCCTTTACGTTTGCGGTGCGCCAGTTGCGAAGAAGTGGGGAGCAAACGTGAGTCAGCCACTGGCTACAGGCTTCCGGCGCGTTCTCTCGTGGGCTCAGGTAGCCATGTAGTAATAGTGGTCAAGCTCCAGCAGTTTTGCGCGGAATTTTTGAGTCGCGATGCTTGTTGAGAGCTATTTTCGCAGGAAAGTGGGAGAGAGAACAGCACCCGACGAGAATCTAGTTGGTTATCAATCATCGCAAGAGCGGCTCGCCACAAGGGTGGGACAGGCAAGGCGACCTGACAGCGCGTCGAGAAAGGCCTGTAACCGCAGAGTTCGCTGAGGCTGCGGAAAGTTCGCAAAGACTTGTGCCGAGAACTTACGACAGCCTTAGGCAAAGAAAAACCCCGGCTAGCAACCGGGGTTTAACTTTGTCCGGCGACATTGCGGTTGCCGCCGGCGTCTCAATGCGCGTGTGGGGTGCGATGAGAGCTATCGGATTGATGCGAATGTAAGAGGTGTGCGCGATTGGCGCAATACTGTAAAAATACTAGAAATCGTAGAGTTTTGTAATTCCTTTTGATTCAGTGAATTGATAAGCAGTTCCCGCCTTCAAATTCTTGAATTCTTCGGCGCGGCCGTTGGGCCACTGGATCATGATGCGATCAGCCTGGTCGCGCTTACCTAATCCAAACGTCAAAGGCAGTTCGGATTGAGAGAGGTAACTGGACCCGCTCTTTACTGTGCGGGTCTGGGTGGACCCGCCGGACTCGAGGCGAACGGTGGCACCGATGGCGTCGCGGTTGGATTGGGTGCCGACCAGCTGGAAACGGATGCTGCGGTTTTGACCGACTGGTGTGAGGATGCTGTTGGCGGGACGAGCGACGTCGTTTCGGAAGAGGAAGGCAGGGCCGTTATTCGTGGTGAGGAGAAGGTCGAGGTCGCCGTCGTGGTCGAAGTCGGCGTAGGCAAGGCCGCGGCCGACGCGGGGACGGGAGAAGTCGGGACCGATGTCCTGGGTGGCGTCGCGAAACTTGCCGTCGCCTTGATTCAGGAATAGCTGCGGAGGCTGGGCGTAGCCGACATTGCCGCGAATGTTGCGGACGGTTTCATCGATGTGTCCGTTGGCGAGGGCAAGGTCGAGATCGCCGTCGAGATCGAAGTCAGCGAAAATACAGCCGAAGCCGAGCATGGTCTTGGTCGGGCCTCCGATGCCGGCCTGGATGGCAACGTCGTCGTAGGAGCCTTTTCCGGTGGGGCGGAAGAGTCCGACCATTTCGTTGTCGAAGTTGGTAATGGCGATGCCGGGAAGTCCGGAGTTGGTGAAGTCGGCGGCATCGACGCCCATGCCGGCGCGGGCTTTACCATCGGCACTGAAGGCGATGCCGGCATCGACGCCGACCTCCTTGAAGGTGCCGTTGCGGTTGTTGCGGTAGAGCTTGTTGGGCTGGGTGTCGTTGGCGACGATGACGTCGGGCCAACCGTCGTTATCGAAGTCGAGGAGCGCGACACCGAGAGACTTGGAACTTGAGTCAAAGATGCCGGAATGCGCGGTAACCTCTTCGAAAGTGCCGTCGCCGCGGTTGTGAAAGAGCCAGCAGGTTTCGCCGCGGTAGGCTTCGGGAGTGCAGTAGGACTTGTGCTTGCCGTCGAGCGAGCAGAAGACGTCGTGCTCGGGCGACCACTTCACATAATTGCAGACGAAGAGATCGAGGCGGCCGTCGCGGTCGTAGTCGAACCAGAGAGCGGAGGTCGAGAAGCCCTGGCGGGTGGCGAGGCCCGAGCGTCTGGTGACGTCGATGAAGGTGCCTTTGCCGGTATTGCGGAAAAGGCGGTTTTGGCCGACGCAGGTGAGGTAGATGTCGGGGAAGCCGTCGTTGTTATAGTCGCCGACGGCGACGCCCATGCCGTAGAGGTCGGGAATGTCGAGTCCGGCAGCGCGGGTCACGTCGGTGAAAGTGCCGTTGCGGTTATTGCGGTAGAGCTGGAGCGTGGTGCGCGTCGTGCGATGGCCGGGCCAGTCGGCGCCGTTGACGAGAAGGATGTCGGGCCAGCCATCGGCATCGTAGTCGAGGAAGGCGCAGCCGGAGCCCATGGTTTCGGGGAGGAATTTGCCTCCGAAGGCGCCCGTGTAGTGGTTAAAGCGGATGCCGGCAGCAGAGGTGACGTCGGTGAAACGGAAGGGCGCCGGGGGGGCGGCGGAGTAGAGGCGGTCCGGAATAAGGGAGGCAGCGGCGAGGCCGGTGAGCCCTCGCAGAAAGCCTCGACGGTTGATGGAAGAAAGGGCCGTAGGCGAATCCTCTGGAAACATCTACTTTATCGTGAGTTGGCAGCACGGACGAGAACGGCGTATGCATTTCTGATTGCAGCTTGTCGATTCTTCGGCCCCGTGTTCGACGTCCAAATAGAGACTGGATAGGCTGGGGGGATGGCAAGTCCGGGTCTGAATCAAAGAACGACAGGAGAACGTCATGCGAGTCATGGTCATCGTGAAAGCGAATAAGGATACGGAGGCGGGGGTGCTTCCGTGCAAAGAAATTCTGGCGGCGATGGGGAAGTTCAATGAGGAATTGGTGAAGGCAGGGGTGATGCTCGCTATGGATGGGCTGCAGGCGAGTTCGAAGGGGAAACGAGTCCGGTTTGAGAAGACGAAGCGGACCGTGATCGATGGGCCGTTCACGGAGTCGAAGGAGTTGATCGCCGGATTCTGGCTGTGGCAGGTGCGGTCGATGGAAGAGGCCGTGGAGTGGCTGAAACGCGCTCCGTTCGAAGAGGGCGCCGAGGTGGAGATTCGCCAGGTTTTTGAGGCGGAGGATTTCGGGGAAAATTTCACGCCCGAACTGAGAGAGCAGGAAGAACGGCTGCGGGCGGAGATCGAGAAGAAGAAAGCGTCGTAACGATGTACCCACCCTGTCGCAAAGAACGCGACAAGGGCGGGGCACCCGGCTGTCGATTTCAGGATAGCTCGTTCGACGCCGTTATAGAGCCAGGAACTGCCGATCGGTGAATCTGGCGGTTGGCCATCAAACATAAGGAGATCGAAGATGCGATTCATGATGTTGGTAAAACATGCCGAGAACCAGGGCCCACCGCCCAAGGCGCTGATGGATGCGATTGCGGAACTGGCGGCGGGCGATGCGAAGTCGGGCAGGCTGATCGGCAGCGGCGGGCTGGGGCCCATGGCGACGAGCACGCGGGTGCGCGTTTCGGGCGGACAGGTCAAAGTGCTGGACGGTCCGTTCACCGAGGCCAAAGAGGTTGTGGGCGGATTCGCCGAGATGGAATTTCCATCGAAGGAAGAAGCGGTGAAGGCGGCGGTCGTGTTCATGGAATTGCACCGGAAACACTGGCCGGGATGGGAAGGCGAGACGGAGATCCGGCAGAAGATGGGGCCGGAGGATTTCAAGCACTAGCTCACCCCGCGTTGAGGGACTAGGGTCAGGCGAGGAGAACAGCAGGTTCCTCGCCGTCCTCGCCCGCGCAAACAGCACGGGCTACGGACGGCTCAAAATGACAATCCATAAAAGAGGTTCGATGGCGCGGCTGAAAGCCGCGCCCCTTCAAAGCGTGCTGCCCCGGGCCCGCGTGCAGGGCTTTCACATCGCGATGCTTCGCGGACGTGCACAGACTTGCGCCGAGGACAGTGAAGTGTTGTGATCGGTAGTCGTGACGGCTACCGAGACTCATCGCGCGATCGACGCAGTCTGGAAGATGGAGTCGCCGCGCCTGATCGCCGGGCTGATGCGGATGGTGCGCGATGTCGGGCTGGCGGAAGACCTGGCGCACGACGCGCTGGTGGCGGCGCTGGAGCAGTGGCCAAAGACAGGAGTTCCCGACAATCCGGGCGCGTGGCTGATGACCGCGGCCAAGCGTCGAGCGATTGACATGTTCCGGCGCCATCAGCTGCTGGAGCGCAAACACCAAGAGATCGGCCGTGAAGTGGCCGAGCGGGAAGCCATCGTGCCGGACTTTGATTCCGCGCTCGACGACGATATCGGAGACGACCTGCTGCGGCTGGTGTTCGTGGCGTGCCACCCGGTGCTGGCGCGGGAAGGGCAAGTCGCCCTCACCTTGCGGCTGCTCGGCGGCCTCACGACCGACGAGGTGGCGCGCGCATTCCTGGTGCCTGAGCCGACCATGGCGCAGCGGATCGTGCGGGCGAAGCGCACGCTGGCGGAGAAGCAGGTTCCGTTCGAGGTGCCGCGGGCGGAGGAGTTAGCGGCCCGGCTCTCGGCCGTGCTCGAAGTCATCTATCTGATCTTCAATGAAGGATACGCAGCGACATCGGGCGACGACTGGATCCGTCCGGGACTGTGCGAGGAAGCGCTGCGGCTGGGGCGCGTGCTGGCCGAACTGGTTCCCCGCGAGCCGGAAGTTCACGGGCTGGTTGCGCTGATGGAGATTCAGGCGTCGCGGGTGAAAGCGCGCGTGGGGCGGACGGGCGAACCGATTCTTCTGTTCGACCAGAATCGCGCGCAGTGGGATCAGTTGCTGATCCAGCGAGGTCTTGCCGCGATCGCACGCACGGAGAGATTGTTTGACCAGCGTGGACCGTACCTGCTGCAAGCTGAGATCGCAGCGTGTCATGCGCGGGCGCGAACGAACGACGAGACGGATTGGGCGCGGATCGTCGCTCTGTATGGGGAACTGGCGGCGGTCGCACCTTCGCCGATCGTTGAATTGAATCGCGCCGTGGCGGTGGGGATGGCGTCCGGCCCGGAGGCGGGTCTGGAATTGATCGACCAACTGGCGGGAGATCCTGTGTTGCGGAACTATCATCTTTTGCCGAGCGTGCGCGGGGATTTTCTCTTCAAGCTGGGCCGGTATGCGGAGGCAGGAGCGGAATTCGCACGGGCGGCAGCGATGACGCAGAATACCCGAGAGCGGGAGTTGCTGGAGAAACGACAGCGGGAGTGCGCGTGGAAAATGCAGTAGGGGAGGGTCAAAATCCCCACCCTGTCGCAAAGAACGCGACAAGGGTGGGGCACCCGGCGAGGAGAGCGCAGTAATTCCCGCATGAGGAGAGCGCAGTAATTCCCGCATGAGGTGCTGACCTTTCGTTATTGGGGGTCTGCCCAATTTCTGCGCTTCGAGCGCATGGATGACTTGGGCCTCTTGCATCCCGCCGGGGACCTGAAACCCTATCCCATCTGATTACAACAGTTGCGTTTGAGTGGCCTCCGAGCTGCGACGAGCAGCAGCCCTGCCCCTAAGGCCACCGAAACGGGCCGTGCCTTCCGTCACATGTGATTCTCGACGTGGCCTGTCATAGTGATAGTCGCAGAACAGAGATGAGGATCACGGATGCAGAAACTGAAAGGCTTCTCACTAATCGAATTGCTGATCGTAGTGGCGATCATCCTGATCATCGCCGCGATTGCGATTCCGAACCTGCTGCGGGCACGTATCGCGGCCAATGAATCGTCGGCGGTGTCGGCGGTTCGTACCGTGAACACCGCAGAGGTCAGTTACAACTCGGCCTATCCGACGGTTGGCTACTCGCCGACGTTGGTGGCGCTTGGAGACGGCGGTGCTTGCCCGGCTCCTCCGACGCAGGCCACAGCTTGCTTGATCGACAACGTTCTGGCGAACAACGGTAACCCAGCAGGCAGCGGCAAGAGCGGTTTTCGTTTCACGTACAACGTGATTGCCACCGGGGGCCTGAACACTGGCTACAACATTAATGCAAACCCAATCACCAACAACCAAACCGGTGTGCGTTCGTTCTGCTCGGTTGAGGACGCGGTGGTACGCTACATTCCAAGTGGCGGCGGTCTGGTTTGCACCAACGCGATCGCACCGCTCCTCTAACAATCTGGTCGGTCCTTGGGTTTATGAGGATCTTACGAGGGGGGCATCGACGCATCCGATGCCCCCTTCGTTCCCAGATGACGCAAGCAAGTCCGTGCAAGAAAATAAGAGGGCCGGGTTAGCAGCGGTCTGATCTTATTTGCCCCTGCCGGTCAAACTTGCCGTCTGCGGACTGCTGCTGGCGCTGTCTCTTACGCTCAACTGCCCCGTGCGCATCCCCGTCTGGGTCGGCGTGAACGTCACACCGATCGTGCATCTGTCCTTGGCTGCCAGCGTAGCTTGACACGTGGTCGACGTAACGGCAAAGTCTCCGGTCGTCGAGATCACAATGTTTACCAAGGTCACGGTCTGGTTGTTGGTCAAGGTAAACGTCTTGGGCGGACTCGTCGTGCCCACCGTCCGCACGGTGTAAGTAGCGCTGGCAGGTTTTAGCACAGCCGGCAATATACCCGTACCCGAAAGCGCCACCACCTGCGGACTGCTCGGGGCGTTGTCCGTGACGGTCAGTGCCCCTGCCAGGGTCCCCGGAACCGCAGGCGTGAAGGTCACTTTGACTTTGCATTTCGCACCGACTGCCAGCGTGGCGCCGCACGTGCTGGAGTAAATGGCGAAGCTGCTGCTGGTGGTGATGCTGCTGATGCTGAGTGGTGCTGAGCCGGTATTGGTCAGAGTCACCGTCTTGGCGATGCTGGTCGCGTTGACGACTACGTTGCCAAAGCTCAGCGACGCGGGAGAAAGCGTGACCCCGGGCAGATTACCATTGACTTGCTGTATCAACACTGGCGAAGTACTGCCCAGGAATTTGGTGTCCCCGCTATAGGTGGCCGTGACACTGTGCGAGCCGACTGTGAGCGATGAAGTGGCGTAGGAAGCGTGGCCGGTTCCGTCTAATGCAACCGCGCCCAGCGCCGTGCTGCCATCGTAGAAAGTCACATTCCCGATAGGAGTGCCGCCCGAGCCGGTCACCATCGCCGTGAAGGTCACACTCTGGCCCAACGTGGAGGGATTAAGGCTCGAGGTGAGCACGGTCGTCGTGCTGGCTTTGACCACCTGGGTGAGTACCGCCGAGGTGCTGCCCAGGAAGCTCGTGTCTCCACCGTAGCTGGCTGTGATGCTGTGCGAGCCCGCCGTGAGAGAGGAGGTGGCATAGTAAGCGTGAGCGCTGGAATCGAGTGCAATCGTGCCCAACGCCGCGCTGCCATCGTAGAAGGTTACGTTCCCGGTAGGAGTACCTGAACCTGGCGCATTTACGGTCACAAACGCCGTAAAAGTGACCGAGTCGCCCAGATTTGATGGGTTTTCGTCTGAACTTAGGCCCGTAGTTGTGTTGGCTGCCATCACCGTAAAGACGTAGGCAGACATGGCACCGATCAACTGTTGAGCCATACCCGTAGAGATCGCGTCTTGGCCATCGGTGGAGAAGGCATACAGGATGTGGGTGCCCAACGATAGAGTCGGCGTCGTCCCGGTGAAGCTGGGAGGCACCCCCGACGCGGCCGACCATGGGGTCTGCCACGTATCCAACTTGTAATAGACAAGCTGGGGTGGCGGGGCATACGGGCTGAAAGTACTGCTTGCAGTGAAGTTGAACGTGGGTGTGCGACTTGTTGTCTTGTTGTCTGTCAGCGGCGCAATCGCGGTTACGAGCGGGATTGGCTGCACCTGCTGCTCGGAGATGACAGTGACGGTGTTGTCGACGTAATTGGCCACGTAGATTTTGTTGGTCACCGGGTTGACGGCCACGACCTCAGGAGCCTGGCCCACGCTGACTGTGGTGGTCGAGTTGGTCGCCCCGTCAATCACGGTAACGTTGTTGCTGTAAACGTTGGGTACGTAGATTTTGTTCGTCGCCGGGTTGACTGCGGAATATAGAGGGGAGCTCCCGACGCTGACCGTGGTGGTCAAATTGGTCACGCCGTCAATGGCCGTGACGTCGTTGCTGCCGCTATTGGTAACGTAGATCTTGTTGGTCGCTGGATTGACCGCCACGCCAAAGGGTTTGCTGCCGGCGCTGATTGTAGTGGTCGAGTTGGTCACCCCGTCAATCACGGTGACGTTGTTGCTCGCATAATTAGCCACGTAGATTTTGTTGGTCACCGGGTTGATGGCCAGGCTGGAGGGTTGATTCCCGACGCTGATGGTGCTGGTTGAGTTTGTTGCTCCGTCGATCACGGTGACGTTAGCACTTCCTTGGTTGCCCACGTAAATCTTATTGGTCGCCACGTTGACGGCCAGCACCAAAGGACTACTGCCCACATTGACTGTGGCGGTAGAGTTCGTCGCACCGTCAATCACAGTGACGTTGTTGCTGGCATTGTTCGACACATAGATCTTGTTGGTTATTGGGTTCACTGCTACGCGCCAAGGGTTCGTACCAGCACTGACTGTGGTGGTCGAGTTGGTTGCCCCATCAATCACCGTAACGTTGGCGCTGCCCCAGTTCGCTACGTAGATTTTGTTGGTCACCGGGTTGACAACCAGGACACGCGGACTGGTGCCGGCAGTGACTGTGGCGGTAGAGTTCGTCGCACCGTCAATTACAGTGACATTGTTGCTATTCGTGTTGGGTACGTAGATCTTGTTCGTCGCCGGGTTGACCGCCAACATCAAAGGGAGGCTCCCCACTGTGACGTTGCTAGTCGAGTTAGTGGCGCCATCGATCACCGTAACGGTGTTGCTGACTTGATTGGCGGTGTAGATCTTGCTGGTCACAGGGTTGACCGCCACGTCGCCGGGATAGCTGCCAACGCTGACCGTGGTAGTCGCATTGGTCGTCCCGTCAATCACGGTGACGTTATTGCTGGCGGTGCTGGCTGCGTAAATTTTGTTGGTCCCCGGGTTAAGGGCCAGGGCACTTGGATTGGCGCCGGCAGGGACTGTAGTGGTCGAGTTCGTTGCTCCGTCAATTACGGTGACGTTAGCGCTGCCCGTGTTGGTTACGTAGATTTTATTGGTCACTGGGTTGACGGCCACGGCGTAGGCACCGATGGCGTTCGGGTCAGTGACTGTGGTGACCGCGTTGGTTGCTCCATCAATCACCGCAACGTTGCCGCCGGCCACGTAGATCTTGTTGGTCACCGGGTTGACGGCCAGCTCGAAGCTAGCGCCCGTGCTGACGGTGGTAGTCGAGTTGGTCGCTCCGTCAATCACCGTGACATTAGCGCTGCGGTAATTGGCCACGTAGATCTTGTCGGTCACCGGGTTGACGGCCACCGCATTAGGGGAACTCCCGGCGCTGACCAAAGTAGTCGAGTTGGTTGCTCCGTCGATCACTGTGACGCTGCCGCTACCGATTCCGCCACAGCCAGCGCCGCAGTTGGCTACGTAGATTTTGTTGGTTACCGGATTGACCGCCAAGGCGATGGGGTAACTGCCGGCGCCGATGGTGGTGGTCGAGTTCGTTGCTCCGTCAATCACGGTGAGGCGGGAACTGATCCTATTGGCTACGTAGATTTTGTTGGTCACCGGGTTGACAGCTACGTCGATGGGGGTACCTTCGGCGCTGACGGTGGTGGTCGAGTTCGTCGCACCGTCAATCACTGTGACATTGGCACTGTTGTAATTGGCTACGTACATCTTGTTGGTCACCGGGTTGACGGCCACCCGTAGAGGGGTGGTCCCGGCGCTGATCGTAGTGGTTACGGACTGTGCGCGAAGCGGATAGACCGCAATACATAGCGAAAATGCTACGAATAAGAACACGACAAAGAGTCTTTGCTGGTGAGTGAGAGTCGACATAAAAGCCTCCCTCGAATGTTTCTGTCATGCTTCGCTCTTGCGGTTTGATGTTGTGGGGAACAATTGGCAGATCAGCTGTTTCGTTCTCAAGCGTTGCTGAAAGCCTCCCCAGCAAGTTGGACAGAAGTGCACGAGCACGTTCCTAGGCGACGTAGAGACTGATCCAAGCGACGGAAGAGCCCGCTCGCCTCAGGGGGTGTTGCGTCTCAACTGGCAGGGACTGCTCTTCGGAGAGGCGAGACTCCGATCATCGAGATTATGCGGCCTACCGACGGCGGCGGCAGTGAAGAAATGGGCTTGGTGAGCGCCGGCGATTCCCAAATCGGGAGAGCACGGCTTCGAGATTGGATAGCTGGCGATGGATCTCATTGCACCAACTTCGGCATGTACCGGTACGATCCCCAACCGGTGAGCGCGATCGTAAGTCGTGGCGTAGATCTCGTCGACCTGTCGAGCACCACACTTTTCTTAACCCGCGCCCTCGGGACGGCGACAGGATTGTGTGACGAAACCATCTGAATCATCCCCGCATAGCGATATAATGCCGCGCACGTGGGTTCGTTGTGAGGAGGTTGAGGATGGCGTCTGTATTGATCACTGGAACAAGCAAAGGAATCGGGTATGAAGCGGCACTCGCGTTTGGCCGTGCGGGTCACAGAGTGCATGCCACGATGCGCAATCCGGAGCGGGCGCCGGAACTCGCGCAGGCTGCCGCGCGGGAGAAACTGACGATCACGGTTTCGGCTCTGGACGTGGACTCGGACCAGTCGGTACGCGATGGCATCGCTGCCATCCAGAAAGATCACGGGCCGATCGACGTGTTGGTGAACAATGCTGGCATCGAGCGCGCTGGATCGGTGGAAGAACTTCCCTTCGCCGATTTCCGGGCGGTGATGGAGACGAACTACTTCGGCGTGGTCCGATGCGTTCAGGCAGTGATCCCGCAGATGCGGGAGCGGCGGAGCGGATGCATCATTAATGTGTCCTCGGTCGCGGGGCGACTCTCGAATCCTCCGTTGACCCCCTACATTGCTTCCAAGTGGGCGCTGGAAGCGCTCAGTGAGGGACTGGCGGCCGAGATGAAAATGTTCGGCGTGCGGGTGGCGATCGTCGAACCGGGCATCATCGATACGGCGATGGCGCGCCGCATCGGAGTCGATGGGGATCAGTCTATTTATCCGCACCGGGCACGCTTTGCTTCCCTGTTTACTGCATCCCTGCAGACTCCGGCGCACCCGTCGCTGGTGGCGAACAAGATCCTGGAGGTCGCGGAGAGCGGGACATGGCAGCTGCGGCATCCGGCGGGTCCCGACGCCGTGCCCTTGCTGCAGTGGCGCGGACGGTTCACGGATGAGCAATGGGTTGATCTGCATGCCAGCGACGACGAGACGTGGAATCGCCGCTTCGCAGAGGACTTCGGCAGCGGGAGCAAGGCCGCGGATTAGCGGGGCGCAGGATCGACAGCGCGACTACGGCATGTTGACCAGGCCGTTGCGAATCGCGTAGACGACGAGCTCGGCGGTCTTGTGGATGCCGAGGGCGTCCATGATATTGGCGCGGTGAACGGCCACAGTGTTAGCGCTCAGGTGCAGGTGGTCGGCAATTTCCTTGTTGGACTTTCCTTCGACAATCAATTGGAGAATTTCGAGCTCTCGCGGAGTGAGCGCGGCGTTGCGCTCACCTTTCAATGCGGCAGGGCGGGAGACAGCCGGATCGAGGACGGTCTCTCCAGCAGCGACCTTGCGGATGGCCACAGGAAGCTCCAGTTCCATGGCGCTCTTAAGAAGATAGCCGCGGGCGCCGGCGTCGAGCGCCTGGCGAACCCAGGTTTCTTCCGAGTGCATGCTGAGCATGAGGATGGAGATATCGGGAGATGTCTCGAGGATGCGGCGGGCGGCGGCAAGTCCGCTG